>ERZ869925.983-NODE-983-length-15225-cov-3.242980_pt1 | contig 15225 bp, 14 predicted proteins | sample MGYA00579311_ERZ869925 | MGnify/ENA primary metagenome ERZ869925 (study PRJEB32216, sample SAMN09231817) | wastewater metagenome | place: USA: Maryland | collected 2016-07-30 | study: EMG produced TPA metagenomics assembly of the PRJNA472060 data set (Reclaimed...
GCCCCAATCGCTGCGCGCGGACATTCTGGAGGTGCTCAAGCCCTTCGGCTCTCCCGAGGATCTGGCCGAGGTCTTGCGCCTCGACTTCAAGATCAAGGTCGCCACCGAAGTCGCCCAGGGCGCCGGGCGCTTTGTCGCCGACCAGACCAATGTGGAGGCTTACCCCGCCTGGGAACTGCTCCGGGTCTATGAGCGCGAGATTCCGCGCGGCGAGGAGCCGGTTCATCCCAGCGATCCCTGGCCCGTCCGCTGGGCGCATGCCGCCGCCGTGGTCCCCGAGGAGGAATTGATCCTGTCCATTTACAAGCACACCGGGCGCATGGTCGCGCTCAAGAGCAGCGGCATCTGGGAAGCCCTGGGCGATGGCGCGGGCGGCTACACCGACACGCTCGGCAATCCGTTTCCGCCGTTCGCCTTCAACTCCGGATACGACACCGAGGGCGTCAGTTATCAGGACTGTGTGGATCTGGGCCTGCTCGAGGATGGGCAGGTGCCGCAGAGCACGCCTTACAACTGGGAGAACCTCTTGAACCGGGAGGCCGCATGAGTCTCGCCTTGCAAGTGCAGCTGCGCGGCAATGTCACTGCGGCCATCGAGCAGCGGATGGAGAAGCTGCAGCCTGATCACCTGAACCAGGTGCTCAGCGAACCGCTCCGGGTCTTCTGGCGCAATCGGCTGCGCGGCCTGGGTAAGAATAAACGCGGCTGGCCTTCGACCGGCTTTTGGGAATCCGCCGCCCGCTCGGTGCGGGCCGTGACCGTGCCGGGGGGATTGCTCCTCAGCGCAAACAAATTGGGCCTGCGTCAGCGCGCTTACGGCGGCCCCATCAAGCCCCAACGCGCCCGCGCCCTGACCATTCCCATTTCCCCGGTCAGCTACGGACACCGGGCCAGCGAGTTTCCGGGTTTGTTCCTGCTCAAGACCAAAAAAGGCGCTTACCTGGTGCAGCCGGGCCAGCAGCTCAGCGCCAGCGGCAAGATCGAGCCGCGGCAAAGAGGGGGCGGAAACAATCGCCGCCGCATCCGCTCCGGCCTGGTCTTCCTGTTCAAACTCTCGGCCGGGGTGGTCCAGCAAGGCGATGACCGCGTCATCCCCACCGCCGACGAACTGACCGAGGTGGCCATGGGCACCATCATGAAAGAGGTGAAGTCGTGAGCGCGAATTTTGCCCAGCTCCAGCGCGACCTCCTGCACAAGCTGCTCAGCGAGCCGTTGCTGGCGGATCTGAACATTGTGGCCCTGCGCGATCTGCAATCGCTCCAGTCCGGCCAGGGTGAGGACATCGAGGCCCTACAACAGGCTTACCTGGTCTGGACCACGCCGCGCACCGGCGGGACCAAGATCGGCTGCGGGGTCATCATTGGCATGCCGACCAAGGAATACCGGTTCCCGAACGTGGCCGGTCCGGAGCGGGCCTGTGCCATCGAGATCACCACCATTGAGGATCCGCTCCTCAACCTGGCGGCCAGCCCCACCAGCACCGGCAAGACCGCCGAGGAATGGAGCGACCTGATCGAGGCCATTCTCCACCAGTTCCTCATTGAGGCCCTGGGCACCGTCTATGTATCCCGCAGCGAGCCCGACCGGGGCATCCAGGGCACCGTGGCCTACCTTTCCCGGTTCAACGTGGAGATCGCCCGCGAAGAAATCGCCGAGGTGGCCACCCCGGATGTGACCGAGGCCGCTGGCGAGGTGACCATCACCTGCGCCACGTCTGGAGCCGCGATTTACTACACCCGCAACGCCGATGCCTTGAGCAGCTTTCCCGGCCCGGGCAATGCCGCCGCCCAGTTGTATTCCGCGCCGTTCGCCGTGTCGGCGGGCGACGTTCTCCGCGTGGCCGCCTATCTGGCCGGCTCGCGCGGTTCACTCATCGTTCACGCCACCATCAACTAACTCAACCCAGCACCACCATGTCTGTCTCCCGCACCACCATCGACCGTTCCGCCGCTTCCATCGAGTGGGGCGGTGTCACCCTGTATCCGGAAACCGAAATCCCGCTCGATTGGCAGCCGAACTTCGAGGACATCGTGGCCTGGGCCTACGGCCGCGTGGATGAGTGCAAGAAGGACTTCGTCATTCCCATCCGCTGCCGCCTCTGGGGCGCGTTTGAGAATCTCTCCGTGCTTTTTCCCAGCGGGGCGCTGACTCCGGTGCCCGGCACCTCCCTCTGCGGGGACGATGCGCTGGTGCTCTGGGGCAAGAACGGCAACAAGATCACCTTTGCCAATGCCGCCTTGACCGGCTTGGCCGGACTCTACTTCGGCGTGGACAAAAACGTCTGGGCTGCCGACGTGGAGTTCACCGCCATCATTCAGAGCGGCAAGAATCCCGAGGACTCCGACGCCTACTTCACCCGCGCCTCGGCCAGTTACAGCCCGGCCGTGGCCTTCGCCAAGACCAACTTCCTCCGCCGCCGCGCCACCCTGGCCTGGAGCGGCAAGACCGGCTTCACCAGCTTCGAGATGCGTGAGGGCGTGAACATCGGCTGGCGCTTCGATGTGCAGGCCGACATCTCCGCCAACTACGGTACCGACAATCTCTACATCGGCCCGGGCGGCCTCATTGGCGAGCTGACCGGCATCCCGGCCGTGACCGGGGCCAACCTCAGCAACTCGGACACCGGATCGCTCGGGCAGGCCACCAACCTCGGCGTGCTGGCCAGCAGCGGCTCGGCCGACCTCACCGTGACCCTGGCCGGCACCGGCAGCCATGCCACCGTGCTCAAGAACGCGTTCCTCGCGAAATTCAGCGAAGTCTTCGACATCCGGAAGCTGCGCCCCGGCGAACACGTCTGGCGCACCACCACCGGCTTCAGCGCCGGCACGCCCGCCGCCATCGCCACCGTTGCCTAATTTATGAAAGCCAATCCCAACCAAACGCTCATCGATCAGGTCAACGCCCTTGCCGCCGAGGTGCAAAAGCTCCAGCCGGCCAAGGGCCCGAGCGATCCCTACCTCGCCCAGGCCGTGGGCGCGTTGCACACCACCCGCGACCATCTCACCTGGCACGGGCAGGAAAAGCTGGCCCGCGAGCCTATCGCCAAAACCGCCGCGCCGTCCGCGCCTTGAACGGATTGACCGCCCATGGCCCGCACCCCCGAACAATTCAGCCTGGTTGTTGGCTCGACCGAGATCTTCATCGCGGACGATGTCAACGGCAGCGCCCCGGGGGTCACGCGGGAAATTCTCCTCTTTCCCGGCTGGGCGCCACAGGTCACCCGGGAGGTGCAGGTGTCGCGTTACCTGGACCAGTCCTTGCCCCGGGCCTTTTCTCACGGCAACCGCCTGCTCCAGTTCGAGCTGATTGTTGCCCGGACCTTCAGCAGCCTGGCTTACGCTATTTCCTTCCGGGCCACTGCCGAGAGCGGCCTGCCGACCAGCGGCGAGCAGACGCTGAACTTCACCTTCGGCCAGTTGCGCGGCTACAGCCTCGGCGCCCTGGCCGCGGTCAACATTGACGCCGCTGCCAGCTACGGACTGCGGGTGCAGACGGTCTATCGCTGGATCGGCCAACCTTTCCTCTTCCCATGACCCGACCACTCACCATCATTCGCGTCCGGCTTATCGCCGGCCCTCCCAGCACCGACGGCAGCCGCTTTCAGATCGAGGGTGCCAATGACTTCCCGATCTGGGCCGGGGTGGGCCTGCGCCTGCAGTGCGGGTTTTTTGAGAAGGACGGGCGCACGCTCATCGAGGACGTGTCCACGATCAGCGCCGCCACCCACTTCGTCACCCGGAGCAGCAGCACCTACATGACCCAGACCGTGGCCGGGCCCTTTGCCAGCATCACCCAGGACCAATGGGACGCCGGCACCCACCAGCATGTGGAGTTCAGCTTCAGCGACACCCAGACCAGCCTGGCCGCCGCCACCGACTACGCCGTGCGCATCATCGGCGACGACACCGACGGACTGGCCGCCGTGGACTTTTGCTTTGGCCGGCCCATGACCGTGCTGGACTCGGGCATCCCCACCAGTTTCGTCAACCCGGACAACGCCGCCACCGTGCTCGCGCAAATGCAGGCTTACCTGAATGCCCAACTCGGGCTCTACGCCAAGAAGGTCATGGCTCCGGGCGAAGTGCTCACCTTCACCAGCGAGGACGGTACCGTGAAACGCCTCCTCGGCGTGACCAACGACAGCACCCTCGGCGCGCAGCGCTACGACGATCTCGAGATCCCCACCTGATATGAAACAACTCTTTGCCCTGCTTTTCGCCCTTCTGCTCCTCGCCGGCAGCGCCGCTGCCGCCGGGGTGCGGCACTACGTCACGCTCACCTTCACCAACAACGCCAACCTGACCAACGGCATCCAGCTCATCGTCAATGGCGACGTGCGCACCGGCGAGGACATCGTGACCAACGCGCCCACCCAGTTTGCCCGCAGCAACCGCGTGGATTACCTGCGCACCAATCTCTTCACCACGCTCAGTCTTTATCCCTTCACCGGCATGTCCGTGACCTACGGGAGCAACACCAATCAGCTCGTGCTGATCGGCAACACCAACGTGGTCATCGCCGCCAGCTTCTTTGGTTCCTGGGGCAGCGTCAGCGCGCAGACCAACCCCGTCTATGGAGCCAGCCCGGTGGTCGTGCCCTTCACGACTGAGAGCAACAGCTATCGCCAGTTCCTCATGTCCTCCCTGGTCACCGATCTGACCAACGCCACCAGTTCCATCCCCGCCACCGCCACCGCCGTGGCCAACCTCGTCAACCTCTCCACCAACCGGCAGACCCTGACCAACAAAGCGCTCATTGATGGGGTCATTGGCCTGAAGACCCGGCCGGTGTATGCCGGCGGCATTACCTTCAGCAACCAGGCTCTGGCCTTCACCGTTGGCAGCACGCAGCTTTGGGAGGTCACCATCAGCGCGGATACCAAGTTGTATCAGTTCGCCGGGCCCACCACCGAAAACACCAACGTCATCGCCACCTTCCTGGACGTGACTAATCGCACCTTTCAGTTCGACACCAACCAGTTCCACACCTCCACCGCCACCTCGCCCAAGACGGTGACCCTCCAGACCAACGCCCCGATCTATTCGCCTGTCCTTACCGGCAGCAATTACGTGAGCGGCGATATCTGGCTGGATGGGGACTTCTACGTGGGCGGCAGCTTCTGGGCCTCGGATATTGATGACGAGTGGGATTTCTTGAGCAACTCGCAGGGCAAAACCAGTGGCACGGTTCTGCGCTTTGCCGACTTTGATGCCGCGCAGTTCGGCTTTGGCGGAGGCAAGGTGAGCCTGACCAACGGCCTGCTCATCACCAACACCATCCTGCGTAACCCTACCCTGGTCGGGCACACCACCAACTCCGGCACCAACCTCAACGCCCGGCTCATCAACGCCAACATTGAGGCCGCCACCTTGACCGCCACCAACATTGTCGGGGCCAACGCCGTCAACGGCCGCTTCCTCTGGGCTGCCGGCACGGTTTCCACCCTGGTCAACGGCAACAATGCCGCCATTGCCCTGGGGACCAACCAGGCCGTGGAACTGAGCGGTGCCACCACCATTGCCCAGATCGCCGGCTTCGCCGCCACCTCGGATGGTGATGAACGCCTCATCCGCTTCTCCGGGGCGGTGACCAACTGGATTGTCAACGAGGTCAACTCCAGCTTCTCCACGGATTCCACCGCCGCCAACCGCATCGTCACCGGGACCGGTGGCGACATCACCCTGACCAACCAGCCGAGCTGGGCGCGCTTCCGCTACCGGGGCACCTCCAGCCGCTGGGAACTCATCCACTGGAGCCGCTGACCCATGCGGATTGTTTTTCTCATGCTGTTGATGGTGTTCCCGGTGTGGGCGCAATTCTACGCTGTGGGAACGGCTAGCTGGCGCGGCCAGTTCGCGGCTGGCTCTATCTACGCCCTGCCTTATGAAGTCCCATTTGTGATCAGCGTTGGCCAGAGCCTGAGCATCGGCACCAGCGGCAGTCCAGCCTTGGCCCCATACGACACTAACGTTACGGCGCGCACGCTTCCCAGCGGGCCGATTTACGCGGCCGGAGATTTGTTTGGCAATTTTCCAAACATTTTTGAGGAGGGGAATACCGAGACCCATTGCAGCGGGTTCGGGGTGGCGGTCAGCTTGGCCAGCCGTCCGATTCTTACCAACGATCCAATCGTCACCACCTACGGGGTGGGTAGCACAGCCTACAGCGGACTGAAGCAGGGCACCGCTCCTTACACCAACAGCCTTTACGCCATTGCCCGATCCAAGGAAGCCAGCACCAATTATTTTCGAGGATTCTGGGTGCCGGGAATCGTCTGCATCCACGGCGAGACTGACCGTTACTCGACAACGTACAGCAACGACGTCCGAGAGTGGCAGGCAAACTACCAAACGGACATCCAAGCCGCGACAGGACAAACCGCTCCGGTCCCGATGTTTCACACGCAAATTTCAAGCTGGAGCAGCCCGAGCTACAACAGCGCCACCAGCTCCAGCCCGTATCAGCTTCTAGCCGCCTACAAGGCTGACCCCACCAACACTGTGTTGGTTGGCCCCAAATACCACCTAAGCTACGTCTCCGACAAAATCCACCTCGTCAACACCAGCTATCGGCAACTGGGAGAGATGTATGCCAAAGCCTGGCACCGTCGGGTGGTGCAGGGCCAACTCTGGCAACCGCTTTATCCCACCAACATCAGCCGAAGCGGTGCGCAGATTGACCTCACATTTGCCACCAGCACCAACTTGGTCCTCGATACAACGACCGTTAGTTCAAACGCAAACTGGGGCTTTGAGTATTACGACAGCACCGCCTCGGCCAGTATCTCCAGCGTCGCTTGGGTGGCGCCGAGCGGGAGCATTACCAACACCGTGCGGGTGACCCTCAGTACAACTCCAAGCGGGAGCAACAAGCGCATCCGCTACGCCTTCACCGGGACGCCTTCCACTTCCTTGCCGCGCGGCAATCTCCGCAACAACGACTCCAGTTTTCCCAGTCCGAGCGGGTTCAACCTGTGGGACTGGTGTGTCCATTTTGATGAGGTGTGCCCATGATGACCCGTTTCCTTTACTGCTTCGTTTTCTTCGCGGCCTTCTGTTCGCTCCCGGCCGCCACCGTCACCGGCACCAACCGCAACGCCAACGGCGTGGCCGCGGCCAGCCAGGTCATCACCTTCACCCCGCGCAGCACGCCCCTGGTCAATGACGCCGGCGAGCTGGTCAACAGCAGCCCCATCAAGACCAACCTCAGCACCTCCGGCACCTTCAGCGTGTGGCTCGAAACCGGCTACTACGACGTGGCCACCACCTGGACCCGCGACCTGGTCCGCATCTCCGTGCCCAATGACTCCAGCACCAACGACTGGCTGAACCTGCGCACCAATGTCCTGACCCTGAGCGGCAACGCCCCGAGGATTCTGACCGGCGTGGCCCAGGGCACCAACGTCATCACCGTGACCAACTCCAGCGGCGTCGTCACCGTCCACGCCACCGGCGGCGGTGGCGGTTCTGGCGACGTGACCACCAGCCAGCTCAACACGGCCAGTAATGCCCTGGTCTCTCTGATGGCTCAGATGGACACCACAACTTCCAACGGGCTCTATTCGTTGATCGTAGGCGGCGGAATCACGGCGGGGACGGCGACAAACATCGCCCAGTTTTTTGCCACCAATTCAGCCATCGTAACCTCGAATACCCTTTACTCTCTTATCACCACCAATCCCGTGGTCTTCCATCCCGGGTCTTTATTGGTCACTAACACCATGCAGATCGGCAGCGATGTGGTTGGCGAGCGGGTTTCCTCTGGTGTCCTTGGATTGCGCAACGGCAACACGCCTCAAGGGCTGAACCTTTACCGATACTCCACCAACAGCAACGCAGACACTGAATACGGGTTTCTCCAATGGTTTTCGACCGAGTTCCAAGTGGGGCTGAACAAGGCCGGAGTCGGGCAGAATCGAAGTCTGGGCTTGGCCATCTCCGGAAGCACTCGTTGGCGTCTTGGCACCGATAGCTCATTCGCCCCCACGGCCGTCTATAAACTGGGTTCCTCTTCGCTCCCCATCGGCGACATCACCAGCATCGGCGTGGTCAATGCCAGCAACGTGGTCGTGGCCGGCGGCAGCCCCACCCGGGTGGGCATCGGCACCACCAACCCGGCTGTGGAACTGGACATCTATGGGGCCGTGCGCCTCGAGAATCTCACCGCCTCCCGCCTGCTCGGGCTCAATGCCCAGAAGGATTTGACCAACTTGACCCTGGACGCCTCCCTGACCCTGGCCGGTGACACCCTGAGCGTGACCGTCGCCACCAATCCTGTCGTATTCGGGCCGGGAATAGTCGTCGCAACCAACGGCTACGCCATCGGCGGGACCAGTTCCAGCCACACCTACCTGCGGCGAAACGGAACCCAGTTGCTGGTCCGGCTGGGCGATGACTCAGCCTATGCTCCGGCCATGGCTTCCTATTGGAGCACCCACAACGGCGGCGGTGAAAAATCCAGCCTTGGGGCTGGTGGCACCGGCAATCTCTGGACCGGCAGCGATGGCCGATTGATCTGGTCCAGCGCCTCCAGCCTGAGCAGTGGCACCGGCACCGCCGATACGGGAATTTACCGGCACGGGGCCGGCACCAATGCCTTCGGCACCAGCACCATCTCGCCCGCTGGCAGCATTCTCGCCAGCAACCTCTGGCTGGTCGGCCGGGCCAAGTTTGCCGCCGGAACCGCCTCCGCCCTGACCATGCTCGACGCCGACGGCATCCTCACCAACGTGACCATCGGCGCGGGCCTGCAACTGCTCGGCACCGAACTCTCCACGACCGGCGGCGGTGGCGGCGGCGAGGCCAACACGGCCAGCAGCCTCGGCTCGGGCTGGCCCTGGACCGCCGGCAAGAGTGGCGTAGATCTGCGCTTCAACACCTTCACCAACGGCAGCGGCCTGACCACCAGCAGCAATAACAACGCGCTGAGCGTGGCGGTGGATTGGGCGCAGGTGGCCAGCCAGACCAACCTGACCGCTGCCAGCAATGCGCTGCGCACTTCTTTCATCGCCAACGACACCACCACCTCCAACGGGGTCATTTCGGAAATCATCACCGCCTCGAACAACCTGCGCACCACCTTCGTGGCCAACGACACGACCACCTCCAACGGCGCCGTGGCCTTCACCATGGCCGCCAGCAACACGGTCTATAACTACGCGGCTGGAAAACAGTCCGGCACCTTCTTGCTCTCCAACCTCCTGGCCATGGGCATCAGCAACATCATCGCCGGGACGAACATGTTTGTGCAGACCAATGCTGGCGTTCTCGTTCTAAATAACTCCGCCCCCGCCGCCAGTGGCACCAATCTCCTTGTCCAGACCAACGGCGTGAATGTGGGCTCGGCGGGCACGGTGAACTGGATCACGGGCGTGACTGGCTCCATCAGCGGAGCGGTGGCCACGCTGGGCATCAGCGCGGCCGGTGGCAGTGGCGGCGGCGGAATGCCCGACCTTCAGGCGACCACACAGGTCCGCGTGGAAGAAGAGTTTAGCGGCCCGATTTGGACGGGAGGTGTTCCCGGTGGTCAGTTTGGATTCCTCAAAGTGGGCAGCCCGTCCATCGTCGCCATGAACGGTGCCGACGGCACCAATATCTTTGGCGCGCACAACCTGGCCATCTCCACCTCCGGCAACGGCTGTGGCTATTACGACGGGCAATCGGCCATCAATATCTTCGGCTGGCAGCTCACCAACTTCGTGCGCTTCCGGGTCAATAACACCAACACCACCAGCGATCAATTCAGCTTCCGCGCCGGAATTTGGGACGGCAACAACGGCAACAACGGTTCGGACGGCGTCTTTTTCCAGACCAAAACCAACGCCAGCACCACCGTGGACCTGGAGTTCATCACCCACAACGCGGGCACCTACACCACCAACGCTACCGTCGTCAGCACCGCCCTCGCGGCCTGGACCAGCGTCGAGACGTATGTGGCCTGCGTCGGCAGCCTGAGCATCGGCACCCAGGCCATCTGGCGCGTCAGCACGGCCACCGCCACGAATTGGATCACCAACAGTGTGGGCAGCACGCTCCCCATCGGCCGCGCGACTGGGTTCAACATTTTCACTTACAAAACCGCCGGTAGCGGCTCGGTCAGCGCAGACATTGACCGCTTCGCCTTCTTCGGCACGCGCTACGTGCCTCACGAATAATGAAAACGACACTCCTACTTCTTTTTTCAATCGTAGCCTCGGCCTTAGCCCAGGATCGCATAAACGTGTTGCTTTGGGGAAGCGACACCAACTCTGACACCGTTGGCATCCCAGCCCAGTGGCCACGCGCCGCATCTCCCGCCACCAACGCCGTCGCTCCGGCAGGTTGGACCAACATGACCACGGCGGACTACTCGGCGCACCGCGCCGCATTCCAGCCAGCCTACGATGCGTGGAGAGCAACCAAGGATTCCGCCGAGAAGGATAAAACTACCAACGCAAAGCAGGCCATGGGTGCACTCATGGACGATTTCGCCGCTTATGAAGATGCCTGGAAAGCCGGCACAAACTTCAACAACGCCACGATCAACACCATCGTAAGAAAGCACAACCGGGCTCTGCTAAAAATGCGCCCGATGCTGCGGGAATTTTACCGGGGGGACGAATGAAGGCCATTTGCCTGCTCATTGCGTTCGCTATTTCCATCCACGCCGCCACGCTGGAATGGGACGCCAACCCGCCAGAGGAGAACATCCAGCGTTACCACGTTTGGACGCAGGCCGGAACCAACGCCTGGACGCTGCTCGGAACGGCCACCAATGCCACCAGCATGGCTATTCCAACACCCACCAACCGCGTCCGGTTCGCCGTCAGCGCGGTCAACGCCGATGGATTCGAGAGCGAGCGCAGCGCCCCATTAGAGTTCATCCCGCCTACTCCGCCTAAATCCGCCCCGCGCATCCGACTCACGCTTCAAAGCGCCGACAGCCCCACCGGACCTTGGACCGACCAAACCAACGCCGTGATAGCTGCGGCTCTGCCTTTCTCGGGCTTCTATCGTGGGAAAATGGAGATTGAACGATGAACGGATCCCCTGACCAGACGGTCCAGATTCTCCTCAAGACGGTCGCCGACCTGAAAGAGGGGGATTTGACCATCCGTCAGCAGCACGAGCTGCATCGCGCTATCGAGGCCACCGGCCGCGGAGCGGAGCTGACCGTGCGCCAGATGCGCACCCTGGAGCAGGCTGCCGCGCGGGTGCAGCTGCAGCGCAGCCAGGCTGCCGACCTGGCCGCCCGGAACAATCCGCCGCCTGTTATTCCCCCGCCCAAGCTCCCACCGGTTGAAGAGGAGAAGAAGCACAACAACAAGGCCATGATTCGCCATTTCGGCGCCGTGGCTGGCCAGGTGCTTGGCATACCCGGCCTGGGCATGCTCGCCGCCGCCGGAGGCATGGCCGCCGGCATTGGCGTGACTATCAGCCTGCTGGAGAAGGGCGTCCGCCTGCTTGGCCAGTGGAATGACAAGATCCAGGAGTTCCTGCACCACGGCCGCAGCTTTGAGACTTTTGAGCTGCGCGTGGATTCCTTGAGCCTCCGCATGCAGGCCCTGCACCAGCACAACCAGGAGGTGGCCCAGTCCATGGGCTTTATCACCCGCGAGGTCAACAGCGTCTCGGCCGCCGTGGCCCAGCATTCCGAGCTGTTGCAGACGCAGCTGGCCTTTGAGCAGCGCCTGGATGACGCCCGCACCCGCTTCACCCTCAGCCGCGTGCGCCTGGCCAATCTCTTCAACCCCCTCGAACGCATCCGGCAGGAGGGTGAAGCGGAAGAGGCCGCCTATCGCCGCCGGCTCGACCGCGAACGCCAGGCTGAGCGCAACAAGATCACCGAGCTGACCCTTCAGCAGCGTCTGGCGGAACAACGCCAGTCCATCGCCGAGACCGAGGTCAACATGGCCCAGGTCACCCTGCCGCAAAAGGAGCACCAGGCCGACCTGGCCGCCGATGAGCTGGCCAACACCATCAAACAGACTGATGCGCGCCACGACCTGCTGGAAGAGGAGCGGAAGTTTGTGAAGCAGATGGCTGGTGGCTCGCTGGTCCCCGGCTTTGGAGCCACCGGTTACGCCCTGGCCCGGGCCTCACTCATTGCCACCGATGGATTTTCCGATTTGGACAAGACCATTGCCAGCACTGGCCAGACCGGGGCGGTGGGGTTGAGCCTGGGCAATGTGCCCTCCGGCATTCAGGAAGCCGCCAAGCGTCGTCTGACGAAGATCGACAAGGAGAACCAGGCCCTGGCCGACAAACGCAACGTGGCCAAGGCCAAAGCCCGCGCCACCCAGGCCGAGGTCAACCTCCTGACCAAGGGCATGAATTTCAGCGAGGAGGAAGCCCGCGCCTCCGAGAAATCCAAGCAGGAAGCCGAGCGGGACCTGGAGCAGCAGCGCCGCAAGATGGGCCTGAATGAATCCCTGCGCAGCCAGGAGGAAAACGCCACCCGCGACGCCATGCGCAACGAGATGCGCCTGCAACAACTGCAAACCCTGCCTCCCGCCAGCTTGTCCCCCACCGGAGGCGGTGCGGCAGTGGGGGATAATGAGCTGATGCAGTTGCTCAAACAAATTGCCACCAACACCGAAGAGGCCGCTCGCGCCACGCGGCCCGTCTAACCATGGCCACCCAAGACCGTCCCGAACTCATCGTCAGCAAGACCCGCGACTACAACAACGACACCGGGGCCAGCTGGATTTACACCTACGAGGGGACTGAGTCCGAGCTGAACGGCGTGCGCGCGCACTGGGAGCTGGCCGGCACTGGAGCGCCCATCGGCTACGGCTACAAGACCAGCCTCTCGCAACGGGCCGGCTTCCGGCAGCTCACCGTCCGCATCCCCGACTCCATCCTTTTCACGGAGCGTTGGGACCTCGACACGGAAATGGCCATGGTGCCGTGGATCTGGATCGACCAGGTGCGGGATTCGGTTCCTACGTGGGCCACCATTGACATGAGTGATGCCCTGGAACTGACCAAACTCATGCGGCGCGTTGGCTTTGTTCAGGCGGCGGCGGATGCCATTCGCACCGGCCGGGATCCTCTTGCAGTTTTGCCAACCACTGGCGACGCCTTTTACACCGCCGAGTTCTCCAATGAGGAGGTCGCAATCATGTTCCTGCTCATCCGCGATGGGGACAACGTGGAGTGGGCTCGCCCGGTCCTGAAACGCATTCGCGTGGTGCCGGTGGGAAGCTCCAGCCGCACCCAGCTGGTCGGTCTGCCGCCTGTGTATGAAACGGACGTTCTCATCCAGGTTTTTTCCACCATGCCGGATGATGTTGTGGATCAGATTTTCACCGTGGATTCCGGCTTGCCTGCGCCAGTGCCAAACACGGTCTGGGGATGGAAAATGCGCCAGGACAACAGTCAAACCCTCGTCGGTTCCGGCAAGGTCGAGGAGGTGCGCGACTGGGTCTTCGGCCGCTGGTCGCTGCTCACCCACCAGATCGCCACCTCATGAACCATCTCCAGCAGCAACAACTCATTCAGGATGGCCGCATCCAGGAGCTGCAGCGGCAAATCAATCTGTTGCAGCAGGAGGCTAGGACGAGCCGCCTCATGCCCACGCCATCCGCCCGTGTCAGCCGAACCGCCGCTGGCACCTACATCGACTTCCAGCCAGGTCGTCCTGCTGATTCGCTGCCGCCGCTCCAGCAATATCGGGTGTCCGGGGTTGGTCCCGATTATTTGGAATGCAAAACCTACGGCATCAGCGAATCCGGAGTGGAGACCGTCGGCACTGATACCATCTTCATTGCCAAGCCCTTTGCCCTGCGCAAAACGCCCTGGGACGGCAAGACCATCGACAACCGCCGCTATACCTACGAGGGCAGCGGCGGCGTGTGGCGCTACGTGGCCCTGCTCGGAGCTCCCACCACCAGCGAAACGCCCCGCTTCAGCGAATACTTCCCCAGCTCCGTGGCCGGGCAAATTCGCACCAATGAAAAAGTCTGGCCGGAATATATTCCCGGGCAATCCATCATCTACACCCTGAGCCTGCAGGAACCGGTCATTTTCCCTACCATCGAGCCCTTCGGCGTGGTGCCGATCAGCGTCATCGACGTGAACCTGGACGCCCGGGCTTGGGTGCCCATCTGGCGCGCCATCACCGTGTGTGTCGATAACGGCGACGGCACCAGCAGCAACAAGCGCGTGCTCATCCGCGCCTCCGAGAACTTCACATGAGCGCCGGCGACGTGACCCTGGCCCAATGCTTCGGGTTCCCGGCGCTGGCCCGGGCCACGGGGAATTACTGGACGGCCGGAAACTTTGGCGGCCTGGCGGGATCCGGTGTGGTGGGAATCCGGGCGGATATAAACAGCCCCGTGACCGAGTGGCGGCGGGATGGTTATTACTACGGCTCCGAGTCACAAATTCCCAAGGAGATCGGCCTGTTGCCTCCCACCCAGTCATTTACCTGGGACACGGATTACGACTGGCTCGGTAGCTACCGTCTGCTCGCCGGCGCCTGGGTGGGTGGGCAGACATTCCCCGTGCGCCAGCGCGGCTGGACCAAGGGCATCTACACACACTTCGTCGGGGACGTTATCCGTTGGCGCACCGGCCCCAATGCCGCAGACTGCACTTACTGGCGCTGTAAACTGCGCACCGACCAGTTCCTGAATATTTCCGGCGAGAACAAGATCGGCAACGACGGACGGGATCCGGCGCTTCCGGAGATGAGTAGCTGGTGGGAGGTCACGACCGCGCCCAGCCCGGAGTCAAACTGCGTGAACTCCTACATCGCCGTCACAGAACGGTTTCAGGACCGTCCGCAGATGTTCGTGGGCTACGACTGCAAGGTGGTTAATGGCTGGGTGCTGCGCATCGTGGCAGACGAGTCCATAGATGCCGCCGATCCGCTGGCTCTGACGTTTGCTAATCAACCCACCATTGCCTACGAGGGAGTGGCCCAAAATCCGTGGGTGTTTGACACGGCATTTACCCTGCCATATCCGGAGCCACTGAGGGGCATCATCATCGCCACCTATAACGGCACGACCAACCGCTGGACCCATGCCTCTCCGACGTCGTTCCCACCCTACAACCAATACCGCACCGGGGCCTTCAACCTAACGAGCATTCCCAAGGGGTTCCTGGTCACGACCACTGAAGCGGTTTATCGAGCCCTGGAAACGGTGCCCTATCCGCCTGCAACCGCACCCTCCGCCGATGCCCGGTTTCAGGAGCTGGACCGGGCCCGGTATTCGCTTCAGGACCACAACCTCCCCAAC
>ERZ869925.984-NODE-984-length-15224-cov-10.167710_pt1 | contig 15224 bp, 17 predicted proteins | sample MGYA00579311_ERZ869925 | MGnify/ENA primary metagenome ERZ869925 (study PRJEB32216, sample SAMN09231817) | wastewater metagenome | place: USA: Maryland | collected 2016-07-30 | study: EMG produced TPA metagenomics assembly of the PRJNA472060 data set (Reclaimed...
AAGAGTAAAGAACTTAGAGAATACCTTAAAGCCAGAGAGAAGGCCGCATATTGGAAAAAGCAAGAAGAAGCATATCGCCCTGCGGCGATGGCGGACTTGTGGGAAAATGATTACTCCGATGTATTCATAACCAAATCATCTGACAGACGTAAACTTATACCGTCCAAATTCTTAGAATTTTTGAAAGACATTGTTCCGCCCCCTATCCTTATGTCCTATACTATAGAAGTACTGGATACCTCGCGGGTGGATGAATTGTTCTTAAAAGGTTACTTCGATCCTTTAGAACTTCCGCCATGGGTATACGAAACAAAACTGGGGGCGGAGCGGATAGAGATTCCCGCCAATCGTAAACGTAAAACAAAAGAGTAAAATTGTCTAACCTTCCTATTATCCTTAAGTACCTTCGTCCATTCAAAGAACACTTATTTGTAGAGCCTATCGAAAGATGGGGCAGACAATGGGGTCCTTGGTCTAATACAGAGAAACGTCTACTTGCTTCTGTGAGATTTAAAGACCAACGTAAGAATAGAACCATGGGGCAGCAAGAATGGATTAACCACTTTGAAGCTAAGCCTGCCTTTTATAAAGGTTCCATTAAGAAGGATGGGGTTTATAAAGATGTAGACGGAAAGTGGGGTAGCTATGGGCTATCCCTTAACTTCTCAGGTATTGTTAAACTTGCTTGCTTTGACGCAGACAACGATATGCTTATGGACCTGGCGGTTAATGAGTTAATACCGTGGCTTCAGCAACGTGATATTGATTACATCTGGGAGTACTCTGGCGAGGCGAGAAATAGAGGACACTTCTGGATACTCTTGGATTCAGTACCTCAACATGTGTTCAGTTGCATGGCGGAACAGATACGAAGAGACTTAGATAAAGAGAAGAAAGAGTATTTTGACGAAATCTACCCTTATGGCGAAAGAGAAAGATCTCTTATCAGATTGCCTGGCGGACTTCACACGAAAACGGATAGAGTGAACTGGGGTAATGTAAACGGAACTGATTATGAAGGGCTGGAAGAAATGTTCCAAGCTTTCCTGTCTCTTCGCCCTGTGCCTGAAGAAAAGATTGTTTCGTTTCTAACAGAAGACAAAAGAGAAAGGAAAACAGTCTTCATTCCTGAGCAAGTAAACTTAGACTTAGGTTGTGTGGAGCTAACTCCGCCTGCCTTCGATCACCCTTTGCCGCCATTTATAGATAAGGTATCTAGAAAGTGTCAGGCCATGAACAAGGTACTTCTAGGAATCAAAGATGAAGAAATGATTGAGAAGCGTGGTCAGCTTTACCACTCTACAGGCTTAGCCTTGTCAGGGTGGTCAGACTACAACGACCGTGTGTTTAAAAATGAAATAGGTAAAGAGTTCTTTGGCTGGGCTGTTTCTGAACTACGTACTCGCCCAGGTGATGAACATAATTGGGACTACTACTGGGGTCAAGGTCCTGCTCAGAAACTCGTTACCGGATGTGAGAAGATGGAAGAAATCTTCGGGCACTGTGAAGGTTGTGAATTTAAGGGACAGATTAAAACACCCCGCCAACTATTCTGGGCAGGTGATATTGAACGTGTGAGGTTGAAGAAATCCAATCTAGCGAGCCTTGAGGATATACGAGCAGAAGTATTTCCCGCCGCTGAGAAGTTAATTGATGACGCCTTAGGTAAAGGCGAGATGATTAAGATACTTGTAGATCCTTGCCAAAACGCAGGTAAGAGTTGGTGGGTAGATAAATATGCCGTAGAGTTGGTTAAGCGTGGGTTAACAGTTGCCATCTCAGTCCACTCTGCTGATTGTGCTATGGAACACGTAGGAAGGATTAGAGCTAATGGCGGAGATGCTTTTCCGTTGTTTGGATTCGACAATGTGTTTGAACACAAATCAAACGGAATCACCTGTCCTAACTTTACTGAGATTAAAGACAGTATATCCTTGGGAATGGATTCTACTTACTTCAAAGGTAAGTACTGTAAGAAGTGCCCCTTCTTTGAAGACTGTCAGTACCCTAGGCAATATACAGAAGTGCAAGAACCAGAGCATAAGATTGTTATCCTTCAACACGCCCACCTATCTTGTGGCGAAGTAGCCCGCCAACTATTCCGTAAGAACTTTGATGTGTTGTTTATAGATGAGCAATTTGTAGATCATCTAACTACTCAAATCGTTCCCTCAGCTAAAGAGATTGAACTACTAGAGACATTCGTAGATGATGTTCCTTGGATTGCTGATATCCTGCATTGGATTCACAAGGGTGGTTTGCCTCAGAAACAAGTTAAACCTTCTCGGGCGGATTTAAAAGGTATATTAGAAGCTTTCCGTAAAGCTGAGATTGAATACCGATTAGATAAGCTTGTCCGCCAATACAACGATGGTGAATACTTTCATCCTGTAACTGGGGTAATGAAGTTCATTCCTGTGCCTGATGTTCAAGCTATCGTTATTACAGATGCTACTCCTTCTTTAGAAGAGTTGCAGATTGTATTTAACACAGATGACATCTTAGAGATTGGGGCGGAGAAGGTATGTGATCCTCGCGTCTACCACCCTGACAATAGGGTTTATCAGATCTTGGATGGCCGAGCTTCTAAAACTCAAATGCTTGAAAAGGAAGAACTGTACGAGTATTTAGAAATCATCTGCGATAAGATGAGAACTCAATACGCCGGTATGCTAGGGTTGATAACCGTTTTCAAAGAAGTTAAGCAAGATACACTAGAGTGGATTCTGCGAAACTATCCTGACGTATTTCCACGAGTATGTGTTAATCACATGGCAGTAGGAACAAATGAGTTTGCTAGATTCAATGTCCAATTCATTCTGGCAGGACCGTATATCTCCGCCAAAGACTACAAGAAAGAAGTCTATAAGATTAAGCACATTGCTAATTATTGGAGAAGGCTAGACGGCAAGGAGTTAATAAACAACTGGTTCCCAGAAGATCTGCCCGATGATATGGGCGGAGAGGTTGTATGGGAAAACGTCAAACGTATTATGCCTGATGGAGTATATGAATTCCCTCAGCATACTCATCCTGCTCCGCCGCCTAGATCGTGGGAGAGGTTAGTTCACCGTAGGCTGAGTGGAGCTAAACAGCAAGCCGCTAGAATACGTCACGCCCCAGGCAAGCGTACAGACATGTGGTTTCTCGACTCAGATCATCTTGCTTCAATGCTTGTTACTAATTGTGTAACTAAACAATCATTGCTTGGTGCAATTAGAAATGTAATCTAAGGAAGGAGCAGCCTAGGCTTATCCTGGTTAAGCTTATCTACAACTTCTTGAAGTTGTTTAATAGCTCTGCCATGGTTTTGGAAAGCCTGCTCAACTTGTGGAACTAAAGCTGCATTGAATTGTTCTAGTTGATCTATTCTGCGATTGGTTGCAAGAACTAGATCTAGAAGATAGTCAATGGCATTTATGTTATCCATCTCAGCGAACTTTGCCCGCCATTCATCATAAATTTTATTAGGGTCTACTGGTTCCATTAAAAGCAAATATCCTGTGCTGGTGGGTAGTGATCTTTCTTCTTTCTAAACATGAATGTATCTGCAAGGCGGCCATCTTCCAATCTGGCAAAGCGTTCGTAGCCTTCTGCTTCTAGCTTTCTATTCTCTATAGTGAACCAATTACTCCATTCTTCATCTGTAAGTAACTGGGCGTGAATGGCAAGGCAGATAAGCTTCTTATAAGTGTAGGATTCATCCCACGTTTCTACTGTCACTAAAAAGCACCTTGCGCCCTAATAGCGTAAAAGAAAGCTCCATCGTGATAAATCTTGGCTGAATCTTGGCAAGTAAACTGCTCAAAAGGCATATTACCAGCTGCATTGGTTTGAATTTCAAACTGCTGATTAACCTCAACAGGAACTGTAACTTCCGCCATTAGTATATCTGACGGCGTTCGCTTAGTTTTTCTCTGTAAGGTAAAGCTTTTAATCTCTGGCAAACGAATAAGTAGCATTAGTAGTATTGTCCTTGTGCTGGGGGAAGTTTCGTAACAGTAAATCCTGCATCTAGGTACAGGGGTAAGTCTCCGCCTCGTCTTGGTGTGGACTGAAAATCAGAATAGCGAGTTGATAGGGCATCTAAATCTACCCACATCTTCTCGCCTGTGTTTGCTTCAATCAAAGCTCTGTTTTTACCGCTCTCTGTTTTAAACTTTACAAAAGTTTTCGCAACAAACTTACCTCTGACGCCCTTAAGTTTTCCTGAAATAACTACAACGTTTTGACCTTTTTTCAAGCGTGTTTCCTCATAAAGTCCTTATAAGAGTTTAAGGTATTTGGCCGAGTAGTCAATAGTTCTTAAGATTTTTATTAGAAAGAGCTACGCTAATTGTGAAGCCAAGCCAATTTGTATTTGTTATATTTACTATGTTTAAATTAGATAGTTCGCCTGACGGCTCCTCAATACAATAGCATAGATTTATCAAACCAAATCAAAATAAAATCTGAAGAAATTAAGCAGGCATCTAGGCCTTCAGAATCTTAACTACAGCAAACAACTTTGTGAGGCAGAGCCTCTAAAATAGATTAGTATTTAACTGCTGCGACTTTCTTAGATACAATATGAACATAGGATTAACGAATTAGCTAATCCACCTGAAACAGTAGATACTTATTTCAGGTTCACTCACACAGAGGTTTTGATCCTCATCGGAGTATATAACACAAATGTCCTTAGAACAAATGATAGAGAATGCGGAATCTCTTACTAAAGCCGCCTCAAGATCTTTCAATCCAAACGCTTACAATAAACTAATCGTTCCAGATAACCAACCGCTTCACCTTTCTTTTTTAGTAGATAGAAAACGAGCCATTAAGTTTGCAAGTCACTGGAATGATGAGCTTAAATGCATGGATCTTTGCGAAAAGACCTACGGTAGAGAATGCACAAAGTACTGTAAGAAAGGTGATAAGCCTACTTATACAGTAGAGTTTCTAGCATTCAACTACGAGAAAGTAGATTCTATGCGTGAAGCTAAATCCTCAGGAGAAATCTATCAAGAGAATCCTGTATGCATTTACTCACAGCGTAGCGGAAGAAACGAAATAAACTTCCAGTTTATTCAAGATCTCAACGGAGATCTAGATCAATACTATGATGTAGCCGTAACCAACGGAAAGAAAACGTTCACTCTTAGAGCGGATTCGCTCAAAGAAAACGAACTGTTGTTCGATATCGACTCAGGTAATCACAAGATCTTCAAAATCACCAAATCAGTTTCGGCTGGAAAAGGTGGTAAGAAGTCTACAGAATATGCTGCGCCAGCAGTTGTTTCTAGAACTCAGATGGAAAAGCTCTTGCCTGAAAAGAAAGGTAAGTTGTTAATCCCAGCTGATATCAGAGAAGGTATCACTCTCAGCTACACAATGAGAGACTGTCTCCCTCATTATCTCGCCCACTATGGTAACGTAGATTGGGAAGCATGGGGAGTATCTGCGCCAGAAGAAGGAACCGTCCTTTTCGGTAAAGTAGAATCAAAAGCTAAAGCATCAGGCGGCAATGCCGCAGCAAGTGCAATGGCAGATGCAAACGAAGCTCTCTAAATAGAAGATAAAGAACGGGGCTTTTCAGCCCCGTCTCTGTCATCATAAGTAAATGATTGAATTAGAAACTAAACCTATTACATACCAAGTCGTGGAGACTTGGGAAGGCTTTCTTCAAGGCCTTAAAGATATCCATAACTACCTAGATTTGTCCAAGGCTAAAGGCGACAAAGAAAGGCTGGCATACGACATTGAAACGTATATGGACCTTCTTACTCGTGCAGCTATTGACGCTATTTTCTACTCAAAAAAGCGTAAGAAAACTAAAGCAGTTGAAGTTGCAGAGACTGTAGAAATCTCAGAAGATGATGAGGAAGAAATAGAAGAAGCTCCGCCAGAAGATGAAGACTTACCAGAATACCCAGTTCCATACCCAGTAAAGAATAAAGAAGGAAGGTATGACGCCCGTGTAAGACTTCTACAATTTGGGTTTAACCCGAAGCTTGTAGATGCTCAGATTATTTTCGATCTAGATAAGATACTTGCCAGCTATTACGGCGAAGTTTATGACTATGCTCTTCAATCAGAAGAAAGGTATATGAAGTTCTATGCGATGATAGGAACTTACTTACAGCCTATTTTTGACAGAGCAACTATCATCGGCCAGAACCTGAAGTATGAATATGCTTTCAGCTGGAAGTACTTCCGTTGCCGTATGCATACCATGCGCGACCTTATGCTTATGGCGCAAGTCCGGTACATGGGAGATAAGTCCAAGAAACATAGCTTGGGCGAATTGTATGCCCTAAACATCCTAGAAGATGTATTCCGCCAAGAAACTGGAAAGACTCACGATGAGTATAAGAAGTTTAAAAAGGCTGAACAGAAGAGTCCTTGGTACAACTTAGAACTTACACCTAACCAGCTTAAATACGCTGCGGAGGATGTGAGATTAGTTTGGTTGGTGTTTGAAACACTGCTTGTGGAACTTACAGCGTGGGCTAACACTTCTGCGGATTCTGGGATTTTCGGAACAGTTGTAATGGAATGTGAGCTGATTAAGTCCATTGCCAAAGCAGAAATTAGAGGTATTCAGGTTGACACAGACTACTACTGGAATGAACTTAAGCCTTGGATCTTAGGCAAGATGGAAGAATGTCAATCCGCCATCAACGCTCTATGTATGAAGGAAGTGTTTAAGAAGTGTTCTTCTGGGACGAAGAAGGACAAAGTTATTTGGGTTGAGAAGATTCAAGTTCCTTACAACCCTAACTCAGACCATCAAGTTCGGGAGATTCTAGGAAGAGAACTATGTTCAAAGCTTCCTAGAACAGATAAAGGTGCTGCTTCAGTAGCCGCTGATAACCTGATGTTCATCCGAGATGAACATCCTGCTGTTCCGCACATCTTGAACTTTAAGAAACTGAAGAAGCTTATCTCTTTCTTTGAGAGCAAACTCGGTGGCTATATTACTCTCGGAGATGCTGACGGAAAGCTTCACGGCTCTATTCACCAAATCGGCCAGAGCGATCTTACAGTAGATTCAGGGCGTATGAGTATGACTCGTCCTAACCTTACTCAAGTTCCGGCTCAAGGCAAGGTATGTGAAGTAGCTAAGAAGAAACTTATCCGCAAGGCGTTTATAGCTCCGCCAGGAAAGAAGTTAATCGTCCTTGACCTTTCCCAGATTGAACCTCGTTTAACGGCTCAGGACACTCTAGATCCGTTTCTAATCAGTTGTTTTAGAGACGGAAGAGATATGCACTCTGAGACAGCAAAGACTGTATTCCTTTTGGATCACCTACCTTTGAAGGGAACTCCAGATGAACATTACAGAGACAAAGGGAAGATCATGAGACTTGCTCGTACCTATCAAATGGGTATTGATAAATTCATGAGAGAGTTGTATGTGGATACTGAGGGTGAAATCGATTACTGCTTACGTGGAGAACAAGGTAAGCGAGAAGCTATGGCGGTTATTGACATGTTGGAAAACCTGTCACCTGCTGTTATCACCCGCCGTGCAGAGATTGAAGAAGATGTAAAAGAGCTTCCTTGTGCCTACAAGACACTGAAGGACTTTAAGAACGGAACACCTTTCTACGTATCCAAGACAATGCCTATTATTAAGAAGGGTATTCCGCCAGTTACTCGTACTCGCTCATTCTGCTTAAACCCAGATGAGAAAGCTAATGCTGCTAAAGATCCTGATAACTGGCACATGAGTAAGAAGGTCATGTATGAACGTACTGGAAACATCAGTACATGGGACAACATGTTCAACCGTAAGATTAGAAACGCTTCTAGAGAAGCCTGGAACAACCGTATTCAATCCTCCGCCGCCAATCTGTTTAAGCTTTGTATCATCGAAGTTAATAAGAAGATGGAAGCTTTGCACGACCAAGGTGTTATGAATGAATATGAAGAAGGGATGATTCTGTTTATCCACGACGAAATCGTATCCGAGTCTACTGATGCAAACGCGCCAATGGTATTGGAGTTAGTAAAGAGCACCATGCAAGAAGTAGGAGAGTGGTTTATTAACGAAGTTCCAGTTGTTGTAGAGGGCGGAATTGGGCAGGATTGGTTGGAAGCTAAATAGATAGTAAAGAAAGTTAAATAGAATGGTTCTTAGCAAGTATAGTACTAAAACACTTATAAAGGTAATTCATGGAATTTCTAGATAAATTAAAGGCACTCATTGCCGATGTGGAAAAAAGCAAAGGCACATTGCAGCCTTTCGACTTCTCAGATAAGAACGACAAGCCATACACCCCGCCAGATAGATCTTTAGAGGCGGATGTTCTCAATTTACTAAAGGCAGGATTAGGTGCAAAGAAGATTGCTTTGAAGTTAGATATTCCTTTGACAACTGCCAGAGCGTTAGTTGTTAAACTTCGTGCCCAGAATCCAAACCTTGCTGTGCCTACTAAAGCTTTTAACGAGGCAGAAGAGAAGATTGTAGAGTTGGCCAAGCAAGGTCTTACGCCCAAAGAAATCTCAGCAGCAGTAGGCAAATCTCCTGAGAACATTAGATACTACTTCAACAAGCATAATATTCCTTTTCCAACAGTGCCTGCCGTTTCAAGCTCCCCAGCTTATAACTACTATGCTAACAATGATGAGGCAAGGGAAGAAGCTGTTAAACGCTTTGATGAACGAACAGGGCCGATGATTCTTAACCCTACAGAGTTTCTAAAGACTTCGGTTAAGGTAGACAAACCTAAGCTTAGAACAATTGTTATTCTCCCAGACGCTCACGCCAAGCCAAAAGGTCGTAGAGATACCTTTGAACCTAACGCTAGGTTTACTTTGGCAGGGAAGTTTATTAACGAACTCCGCCCTACTAACGTAGTATGCCTGGGTGACTTTGCAGATATGGAATCACTGTCTAGCTATGACAAAGGTAAGGCAAGCTTTGAAGGGCGTAGATATAAGAGAGATCTGAAAGCTGCTATTGATGCTCAGAAAGCTTTGTTTAAAGAAGTATCTAACAGAGATCAAATTACTTTTGATATGCTGTATGGTAATCACGAAGCTCGTATCAATCGCGCCGTTAATGATGATCCTTATCTGGATGAAACGTTAAGTTTAGACGATTTGAAATATAAAGAATATTGGGATAATGTGCACGATTTCAAATCTATTGCTATGATAGAAGGAATCGGATTCACCCACTACTTTCCAAATGGACTAATGGACCGCGCCATTGGCGGAGAGAATGTAGCTAAGGCGATGATGAAGAAGTATCCAGGCTTCTCCCTTGTACAAGGACATAGACATGACCTTCAAGTAGCTTATGATACGTTGGCAGACGGCCGCCAGATTTTTGGTTTGGTTGCTGGATGTTTTCTAGACCTAGAGCAACATGAAGACTACATGAGTACGACAGTTCAGAAGACTTGGAGGAGATGCCTTACAGTTCTACGAGAAACGCCTACAGGTAGTTGGGATATAGAAATAGTAAGCTTAGAAAGATTAACAGATATGTATGGAGCCTAAATGCCTAAAAGCAAAAAGATAGTTAAGGAATGGAAACCAAAGGTAAACAAGCTGTTTAAATCAACAGCTAAGAACAAACACAGCCAGCAATTTGGAATTGTAGGCACGTTTGGAACTGGCTGGAGGCCATATATTCGCCCATACTTTGGAACGAGCGACTTTGATTTAGCTAAATGCATGGCATTAGAGCTACACGAAGATTCAAATTATTTGAAGATCCGCGTAGGTGAAATAGAAGTCAGTAAGGAATTCTATGCTGCCGAAAACCAAAAAGAAGTTAAAAATATAACTCCGCCAGAGTTGCAAAAGAAGCTAGATGCTCTTCCACTATCCTTCTCTGCGTTTGGGGCAGTTCTATCTTCCGTCTACACCTCAAAGAAAGTAGATGACAAAGAAGAAAAGAAGTACAGAGAAGTATCGCTTAAGAAACTTCCAACACCGCCAGCAGATATCTTTATTCAAAATGATATGAGAGATATCAGATGGGGTACTTCTCCATCAACTGTTGGCGCCATTGAGACTAACAAGGATTTGGATGCAGCTCGTGTTGCAGCTGTAAAGCTGTTGCTAGACTACAAACTTATCCGTTTGCAAGAACAAGACTACACTCTGGCAGAAGAGCTTGGATTGAGAGCTAAGTCCGCCGCTGTTATCGAAGCTATTGAAATCTAAAGGACGGGGTGTTGTGAATACGAATTTACTGTTTAAGCTGTTGTTTGCAGCCTTTGGAATCATCACATTGTTTGTCATGGCAGGATTGGCAGCTCAAGGACAATCAGTAGCAAAAGAAGCAGGCTGGCTATTGGCAGACTATTGGGCCTATTGCTACTTCGGACTTAAGTTTGAGCTGGATGAAGAGGCGGAACTGGAAGAGGTTGAAGAATGAGTAAGTTAGAAGAGCAGAAAGATTATCTAGAGTGGCTTAAAGGCCGCCTGTGGAAGTCTTACTTCAAAGGTAACGCCAATCGTAAGACACTCAAGCAACTGGATAGTATCCAGAAAGACTTGACAGCTATCTACAAGATACTTAATCCGCGAAATGCAAGACCGTAACCCCTTACAAACTCTAGAAGACCTACTGTGGTTTGCTTACAATGATATCCGCCGCTCTCCAAAGACGGCGGTACTTTCTTTAAAGCAGTTAAGAGAGTTTATCCAACACCGTTGCCTTAACAATTGCCCTTATTGCTTTGGGGTTGGAGTTATCTATAACGGCTCTCCTACAGACGATAGAGAATGTGAGAAATGCCAAGGCTTCGGTTTAATATTAACTGAGTAATAACCCCTTTAAAAAAGCATCCTGACTCGGTAGAATAGAGTCATACCAAAAATACATTTCTAACTTAAGGCTTGTGAGGACTAGCAGTTCTTGCAAATCTTTTAATCTGAGGAGTTGTTTGATGACACAAACATCTGATTTTCTGTCGCCTGCTTTCGTATCCCAATATAGGGGAATCCGCCCAAGAAATGCAGGAGTGCTTTTCGATGTTGTGTATCTAAGAACTTATAGTAGATGGGTTGAATCTAAGAAACGTAGAGAGACTTGGGATGAAACCGTAGCCAGGGTTGTCGAATATAGTCTAAGCCTTTATCAAGGCTCCGCCTCCAGAGAGCAACTCGTTGCAGAAGCAGAGCTTATGTTTGATAAGATATTCCATTTGGAAGTTATGCCTTCCGGTCGAACCTTATGGGTTGGCGGAACTGAGTCCGCCAAAAAGTTTGGAGAAAGTCAATACAATTGCTCCTTCTGCTGTATTGATTCATTGGATGCTTTTGGGGATTTGTTCCAGCTTTTGCTTTGTGGCTGCGGAGCAGGCTTCAGAGTTCTGCCAGAAGATATTGCAAAGCTTCCGAACTTTAACACTGGTTTAGAGTTAGAACATGTACCTTATATTTTTTCGGGGGTGAATAAGCAAGATGAGACTCAAGTTGATTTTGACGATCATATTTTAAATATTTTTTATATTAACGTTGGAGATTCTAGAGAAGCTTGGGTAGAAGCCTTACGTGAATTTCTTTCTATCGCAACCTGTAGAGATAGGCATATTGGAATGCCTTGGCCGTTGAAAGTTATTATCAACTACAACCACATTCGTCCTGAAGGTTCTAGAATTAAAAGTTTCGGTGGAAAGGCTCCAGGTCATACAGGCTTGCAGGAGATGTTTTCTAACGTAGCTAAGGTTATTCAAAACTGCTCTGGTCGCTTAACGGCTGTAGATGCTATGGATATCTGTAACTACATAGGTAAGAATGTAATCGTTGGCGGAACACGTAGGTCTTCCCAGATAGCCTTAGGTTGTCCTAATGACGAAGAGTTTGTTTCAGCAAAGAAAGAGCTGTGGACAACTAAGCAAAATCTTCAGAGAACAATGTCTAACAACTCGGTTGTATTTAATTCTCATCCTTCTTTAGAACAAGTCAAAGAAATATTTAAGGGGATTAAAAATAACGGAGAACCGGGGTTCTTCAATCTGGAAGCAGCTAGGAAACGTAGACCAGATGTATGTGGTCTTAATCCTTGTGCAGAGATACTTCTAAACTCTAAAGGATTCTGTAATCTATCGACAGTTAATCTAATGGCGTTTGTAAAAGGTGGTCAATTTAATCTAGAAGCTGCTTGTGAAGCGTTCCGCCTTGCAACTAGAATAGGATTGCGAATTACTAATGTGACTGTATCTCTACCGGAATGGGACAAGATACAAAAGTCAGATCGCCTTCTAGGTGTATCGCTAACAGGTCTTATGGACATGTTTGATGCCATTGGCGTAGAGTTTGATAGTTTGAAGGGTCGTGATATACTTGTCAATCTCCGCGAAGCGGCTAATGATGAGGCAGATCTGTATGCCTTTGAGATGAGAGTACCGCGTCCTTTGCTAGTTACCTGTATCAAACCAGAAGGAACCCTAAGTCAGTTACCAACTGTATCGTCTGGATTACATAGAGCTTATGCCCCTTATTATATTCGCCGTATACGTGTATCCGCTATGGATGCAGTAGCTCAAGCTTTAGATAAGCTAGGAGTACCTAATGAACCAGACAAAGGAAAGGCTGAACGCCTTGTATTTAGTTTTCCTATCAAAACTCAAGCAACTATACTTTCAGTTGAGGAGCCTGCCACTCGTCAGTTTGAGCGTTATCTTACAACTATGGAAGAGTATACAGACCACAATTCATCATGCACAATTACAGTGGGAGAAGATGAGTGGGAAGATATGGAGAAGATGGTACACGATAATTTTGTTTCTTGTGTTGCTGCGGCATTTCTTCCCAAATATACTGATGCCTATCCTCAAATGCCTTATGAAGCTATCTCTAGAGAACAATATGAAGAGATGCAAGCAACGTTTCCAAGCTTGGATACGCTGGCGGAATTAGTTAATGAGTTTGAGCAGGAAGAAACGGAAGACGAATTAGAAACAGATTGCGCCGGAGGCGTATGTCCAGTGAGGTAGAGATGGAAAAGATTAGAAATGTAGGTGAATATCAACTCTGGACAAATGAACGTGGGGAGCTTATACTAAGAAATAATAATAAAGAAGACATTCTTCTTTATGGAGATATAAGATATTTTGTACGTGCGTTGCTGGCGGAGATAGATAGACTAAAGTGAAAGAAGTAGTTTTAGAGAACTGGAGTGTTGTTAACCCGGAGTGGCGCGGTTTACATAGAGATCCACACCCACATGAGTTTGCCCGGCTAGAAGTAGGCAACTGCTTGTGTGGAAAGTCTTACGGACACTCTCAGATAGAAGATGGGCATAGGGTCTGTACTTCTAGAATCAGAACTATTAATGGTGACATTGTTACAACAATGTCTGAAACCATATATAGGTTAGGAGTAGTTAACCCTAACTTTACTGAGCCATTTTCAAACGATATCATCTTCACGCCAGAGGGTTAAGTGGAACATCCAGAATTTGAATTAATGTGTGCTGCCTTAGAAGAGTATGAGAAAAGTCTTGCAGAAGCTTGCGATGACTTGATTATCGAAGAAATAGAGCAGCTAATAGAAAATGCATATGAAATGCTCCGCCAAGCAGAAGTCCTAGCAAAGAACCATTGTCCTGATCCTTCTTGCGAAGGTGGGTGTAAATCTCCACCTCCTTCTGAACATGAAGACTTTACTATCGAATGTTTATCCGCCCATTTTGTTTTAAATACTGACGAAGGAGAATTGAGTCTAGAACTCAGAGATCCTCAGGGTGAGCTTATGGAAGTAACAGAGTGGGTGAAGTGTAAGGCAGTAGAAGAAAATGGAATGACTTACTACCTGACTGGTAAAGGTGTTCCTAGATTACTCAGAATGTTAGCTGCACAAATATCCCGTAAATCTAAACTCGCAAAAGAGAAGCCATGAAGCTGTGCCTTAGATAAAATCAGGGTGCATGGGCAAACAACGTAATAAACCCGCCACAAAGAAAGTTCCAGAAAGGGGTATTCCTACTGTTCTGGATACAGTGAATGAGTGGCGTGAGTTTTTAATTTGCAATCATTACCTACCTAGAGTAAAGTATACAGGTGAGGGGCAATGTGAAGGTTGCGGAGTTCGCCAAGGCCCACATGAAATCCCTTGCAAAATGGAGCTATGCCCTAGCTGTATGACAATAGCATGGGAATGCCACTGTGAATCGTGGAGTGAGCCAGATATAGTCTGTGAGGTATGAATGACCCTTCCGCCAACAAAGTTATCAGAAAGAGCTTACTTAGGAGCTAAAGCTGTAGAAGCACTAGAGCAAGATTTAGATTCTGCCCTAAAACTCTTAGATTTGTTAACACCTTTTATCTATGATGAGTTTATGGTAAGGCGAGCAGATGAATTGTGGGCAACATATAGAAAGCTATTGAAGAATAAAGCGGAGCGTGAAGGCCTTGAGTAGAGTTCTAATCATAGGTAAAGGGTACGTAGGCTCCGCCCTATATAAACACTTACAATGGTATGATCATTATCACAACAATGCACATGCTATGGATTGGCATGACGATTCGGCCGATCTCTATAACGACTTTAATAGGCTTTCACCTCAAACATTAGAACATTACAGTGATGTGATACTGCTAGCAGGCAACTCTTCCGTTAAATCCTGTCATGATCTTTATGGCACATTTGACGCGAATGTAGCAGCTTATGTAAACTTACTACATAAACTTCCCTACAAGACCAGACTCATTTACGCTTCTAGTGCCAGTGTGTACGGCTCTAACGGCACAGTACCGGCCTTAGAAGATCGCCCTTTTGATCTTCCAGCTAACTACTACGACATGTCGAAGCAGATGCTAGACACAATTGCCTCTATCTCTGGGCGGAATTACATCGGCCTACGTTTTGGAACAGTCTGTGGGCATTCGCCTAAACCTCGCCACGAGCTTATTATCAACTCCCTTGTCAAGTCCGCCAAAGAAACTGGAGTTATGCATGTGGCTAATATAGATAGTTATCGGGCGGTGTTAGGTTTAGGAGATCTTTGTAGAGGTGTAAAGGCTATTCTGGATACCCCAGATGCTCCGCCGGGGTTTTATAACATGAGAAGTGTAGAAGGAAGCATCTACCAGCTCGCCAAAGCCGTACAAAGATGCCTGGCATTACGGATGACAAGACCTGAGATACAGTTCGGCCCTAACTCTTCTACCTATAGTTTCACATTAAACGTAGATAAGTTTGAGAGAACTTTCGATTACAAGTTTACAGATACAGTGGCGGACATTGTAGAAGGAGCATTAAAAAACCTTGCCTAA
>ERZ869925.985-NODE-985-length-15216-cov-4.039179_pt1 | contig 15216 bp, 33 predicted proteins | sample MGYA00579311_ERZ869925 | MGnify/ENA primary metagenome ERZ869925 (study PRJEB32216, sample SAMN09231817) | wastewater metagenome | place: USA: Maryland | collected 2016-07-30 | study: EMG produced TPA metagenomics assembly of the PRJNA472060 data set (Reclaimed...
AAGAAGGATTTCTAAAGCACGATTTAGTATATTTTGATTCAAGATATGTTGAATTTGATATTGGAGATATTATCGACAAAGAAGAAGGATATTATTTAACGACGGATTCTGTTGCAAAAATTATTCAAAGATGCCGCAATTTGCTTTCTGTGAATACTATCGGAGTAAAAAAAGGAACACGATTTGATTGTTTTATTGATGATGGTGTAGAAAAATGGTATGACGATGCCGGAATTGGAATTGAAGAGTATTCAAAAGAATGGGCGGCATTGCATTTAGAAAAAATTAAAGAAATTTAATACAAATGAAAATTATAAGCAATAACAATAAATATGGTTATTCTAAAGGTGTGTTGCGAACACACGCTAAAGAGCTAGATAAAATCAATGAAGGTTATGAAGAGAGTATTTCTGAATGTAAAGGTTATATTTCGGCACTTTACAAAAATAAATTAATCAATACTTGCGAAAAAAGTTGGCTATTCAAAATTTATGTTGATTGTGTCCCGACAGATGACGGTCTGGCAATCAGATATAAAATTAACAAAAAAGGAGAAATAGAAGATTACAACGATGATGCTGTGGATGATCGAAAATAAAAAGGATACATTATATGCCCTGCGAAATTTGCAAACGAAACTCTTGTACCCGTAGCTTCCACTCATTAGAAGCCCAAGAAAGATTTGACGAGCGGCAGAAAATGAGCGATGATGTTGAGACGCTAAGGGAAGAAATACAATATCTTCAAGATAGAATTGTCGAATTAGAAGCAGATAATATAAGATTAAATATAAAATTATATGAAGGAACATGAGTATGAATTCTTACAATCTTTCAGAGAAAGAATTAAGTCTCGTAACCTATTTTGGGTATCAAGATCTGCTGGAGCATGTTCCAATTCTGACTATTTATAGAATGTGTCTTGAAAAGGCATTTTTGAATAATGATAATTCTAAATATGCTGAATCTTTGCGACAAGTAATTAAGGCAATTAATAGCTGTAAAGTGTACAGAATGACGCCTGCGTTTGATAATTTAATTCAAATAGATTAGCATAAACTACTTATGATTTTTATTGTCCGAACACACGCTCAACAAGGTAAATGTCCCGTGTGTTTGGGGGATTGGACAATGATAGGGTGTTTTAAAAGTAATGTTATTACATATAATGACTTGACATTTTGGGAAATAGGGCAAGAATTAGGAGGAAATTGATTTTATGATTGATACTACAAATTACAAATTTTACAACCGAACCGCAGAAATCATACGTGATGTTCATTCGGGACAGAAACGACGCGATGGAAAAGAATATTTCACTCATTTGGAAGCGGTGGCTAAAATTGTTGGAGAGAATAATAGAAATATCAGATTAAATTCTGAATTGGCCGGACTTGACACTCACGAAGATCTAATGATTATTGGTCTCTCACATGATAGTGGTGAGGACCACGATTATTCTCCGAAATCATTGGTTTCTGAATTAAATAAAATTGGACTTTCGAGTGAGCGTGGGTTTAGGATTATTCAAGCATTGGAATTATTAGATAAACGTAAATATAAATCCTATACTTCTTATATTCTGTCTATCCGAGCATCTTGGATAGCCGCTGAAGTCAAAATTGCGGATTTAACCCATAATTTGAGTGATTTAAAGCCGGGGCACCAGCGAGATAAATATGAACTCGCAAAACATATTTTGATGTCATAATTATGGATTCCAAAAGTTAATCGAAAATAAATTTCTAAAGAAATGACTAAGACCATTAATAAAATTTTAAATACTAAATATGCATCATACTGACCAATACGAATTAGAAATAAACACATACCGTGGGCAAATTGCACATCTTAAACTCGAATTGGAACAAGCTAAATCAGATCGTGCTAAAGCAGAATCGGATTTAGCACTTTCTGCGGCACGAACTTATACATTACAGGCCACAATCGCAACAGATAAAATTATATTAGAAAAAGCAAAAACTTTAGTGGACAGAATTGAATTTATTCATGAAGATCCTCTATTTAAATCCGTTTGGTTTTCTGCATGGAATCATGGAATTGATTATACCAATGGACCAAAATATGATAAAGAACTTGCTGCTCTGAAAGAAGCTCTTGCTATTCGCCAACAAATTTAAATGAAAACCAGATTTAATCTTGGTGAAGATAGAATAGGTTGGGAATACGAAATTGGAGACTTGTGTATTGTCAGAAAATTTGATAATGGAGAAAAGGTTTATTTTTTCAATTCAAAAACTAGAAATTACACTGTTTATGTTGATAAAGATGATTGCAATCCATCCCGATATACTTTAAGTATTGTTGTGATCTTAGATGACGGAGAACGGATTGAACAAAGAATATACGGCAAAAGTAGAAAAGAGTTATTTAAAAAAACAAGACAGAAAATTTCTAATCTTAGAAAAATGGTAAGTGATCTTCCTTTTTAAAATGAATCATAAAAAATACGTCAAATTTACTGGCAAATTCACTGACCTAATTCCTAACGGTTGGAAATTTCAAAAATTGTTTGCTAGTAATTATCGTCGATATCACAAAACTTGCGATGGACAAAAGTATAGTCAAGGATGTAGCATTTTGCAGTCTCGCGGGGGCTATTTAGAAATTTGTGATTTGTATAGTAATTCTTGGAGGATCGTAGAATTAATTAAGACCGGGGAAATCTCTAATTGTGCTGTTTATTTTCCAAAATTGGACAATCCGAATGAATTTGAACCTTCGTATTGGTTTATTATTGATTTAGAAACTGGAGAGTTTATATCAGGAGCAAATAAAGAAAAATACATTTCAATAAATAAATATTTTATGGGAATTGAAGAATTTTCTTCTAAAGAAGATAGAAAAAAGTTTTTCAACAAATATCGCCACTGGAGTATGAATCCAGATTTAATCCCTTTTGTTCAAGATTTGCTTGACAGGGGATGGATTAAAGTGGAGATTGACAATAGAAAAAAATGAAAACTAACATACGCGAATCCCTACTTTCGTGGTTTACTTATATTATTGGTGGATTTAATAGTTCGCCGGGCATCAATTCTAAAATTGAATTGTATTGTGAAGATTCTGAGAATGACGAAAAGGTCGTGCGTTATCTATTGAAAGAGTACGAAAAATCAATAAAGGAACCTTTAGAAGCGGAAATCCTAAGATTAAAATCAGAAAATTATGATTTACAAAGAAAACTCTCATTCCACAAAAAAGACAATTAATGATATGGCAAAAAAACCAGAGGGATTTTTTCATAAATTTTTGCTTGACCAAAAGAAGATGTAGAAATAGTATGACGAACATATAAGACAAAGGTCGTTTGGAAAAAATCCGCCGCCTTTAGCTCGTATTCTGGTATCTCAACAAGAAATTTGAATTTAAAAAATAAAAAACAAATATATGACAAACTCAATCCCAAATTCGACTGTTGTTGCTCCATCACAGGAAACATTTAATGGCATTATTGTGGATATGCTTCGGGGAGTAAAAAATGCAAGCGGAGAAGTTTATGCTGCATCAAAGACAATGATTGTAAAAGCAATCGATTTTGCGCAAGACCAAGCTCCCTTAGTTGTTCAGGAGTTTTTGAAGTGGAAAATGATGGAGGCAATTGTTTATTTAATTGTCGGAATTATCGGTCTGTTGGTAATTTCATATGTTTCTTATCGAGCGTTTATTTTTTTTAGAAAAATTGATAATACTCCCGACTTGTGTGGTAATACTGATTATTTCGGGAGAATAATGACACTAATTGTCACCGTTGTAATTTTACTTCCAATTGTTTTTGCAAGCATCATTCCAAATTCTCTTAGAATTATTAAAATTAAAGTTGCTCCGAGGGTGTATTTGATTGAGTATGCCAGTGATCTTTATAATGGAAAGTCCAATAACACTCGACACCAATAAAATCAAATTTCGATGAGAAGAAATTCTTCAATTTTAATTTGTATTGTGGACGGAAAACCACAATATTATGTAAACGGTGTTCATATTCATGACGGAAAAGAATTTCTTCTTGGGGTCGGACAAATTGCAAATTGTGAATTAACCCCACTAGAAATCATTTCTCATCTTGACACGCTATCGAATCTCATGCATCATGATCCTACAAAAGATCGGACATTTGTCTCTGACTATTCCATTTAAATTGAACATAACATGAAAGAAATGTCTTGCAGACATCACAGAATTGTTGTAAGCCGAGATATTGATGTAATGATTCATACTATTGGAAATAAATATATGACGGTTCACGTCGAGAATGTAACAATAAAAGAATGTATTTATTGTCAAGTCGGAATCTTAAATGAAGAATCAAATCGTCAAATTGATGAATTTATCCTAAAAAATAAAATTTAAACTGTAGTTTCATATAAATATGACAATCATTTCTAGAATCGAAAAAGATTTTTTTCCAGAAAAAGGAAAAGTTATTGTTTGGGTTGTTATTCAAACAATAACAGCAGCATCGTTGATTGTCATATTTTCCGCACAACAATATAATAATAATTTTTTACCTTGATTTCCTATGCCAAATACAGTATTAAAAATTGGAGATTCAATTCGCATTTTTGCATCTATTGTTACCGCAACACAACTTGAACCGGGCAAAATTTACGCAGTAAATAATTCCATGCACGGGCCGTATCTTTCATTCGAAGAATCATTTAAAGATCCGGAAAATTTTATTTATGAGGAAGAAGATTTTCACGATCATATTTTAAATTCCTTTAGATGTTTTACTACGAATTGTGGCGTTCTTTTAAAAGGACAAAAGGGACAGGGAAAATCTGTCTCTGCAAAAAAACTTGCATTGCGAGCGAATCTTCCAATTATAGTCATAAATAAGAAATTCGAAAGAGAGTTTGATTTAATTTCATTTCTCAATTCGATTCCGTGTGAGTATGTTTTGTTAATTGATGAATTTGAAAAGTTGTTTGGAACAAATGACAAAGCAGCATTGTCGCGGAACAATGCGGCAGATAATTCCGAATTTTTGGACCAAAACATTTTTCTGTCTTTTCTGGACGGTGCGTGTTCTGGTGGATATAAGAAATTAATTATTCTAACATGCAATAATGATGTTTCAGAATTTTTAATTAACCGACCGGGCCGAATTCGGTTCAAGAAAAATTATAATTTTTTAAGTGAAGTATTTTACAATACTCTCATTGATAAATATTTGTTGTACCCAGAATTCAAAAATGATCTGAAAGAAAATCTTCCATTACGAGACGCAACTGTGGATCTGGTTAAATCAATCGTATTCGAAATTAATGCTTCAAAAAAACCATATTCGGCTTTCAAAGATTGGTTCAATTTCACTTGCAGCAATATTAATTATTCTGTGTATGTTTATAGCGAAAAACATACTTCGTGGATGTATGTAGAATCAATCTCCACTCAAATTGAATTTGGAGGAGACACCGGATATCTTCCATATAAATATAATAAAGGAAGAATTATTAGATTGGACACCGATGCCATTTATGTTGACATTAATGAACAGCATTTTACACAAAATACAAAATACGTTATTGATGGTGATGTTGATGGGGAGGATTCTAACGTAATTCATTCTGCCGAAAGCCTTAATGAACTAGGAATTGTAATTCCAAAAGATCGTGCAAATACTGTGATTAATCATCCAACTATAGCAAAAATACTCCATTTTAAATTTGTCAAATCGAAATTTAAAGAAGAACCGATAATTAAATAATGGAAAAATCAGAAATTCTTTGGATTGGTTTTGCGTTAATAATATTAATTGCATTATTGTTAGACCGCAATAAAAAAGAAAATTAAATGAACTTTAACGATTATAAATTTTACAAACATTATGGTTATGTAGGCGGCTTCAATTCTGGTAATGGTGAGTATGTTATGGCACATCATAAAGTGACTAAGCAATGGGGCTCACTTAATTTATTGAGCGGAAAGTTTGAGTTTTTGAGTGATTATAAAAATCCAATTTTTGATGAAGCGATTGAAAGCGGGATTTGGGTGGAAATTAAAATTGGAATTAAAATCCTAGAATAATGAATTTAGAAAATTTACCTACTCCGATTTGTGATAGAGAAAAATTTCAGCCCGATGAAGAATCGGGCGAATGTGTCGATTTAGCGGCCGCGCAAGAATTGGAGCGTAAATTGATTTTGGCGACAAAAACCCTTGACGATATCATTGCGGGGTGTTGTAATCCTGATGTAGCAATTCGCCGGATTATGCTTGAACTAGCACCGATTAGAAAAACATTAAAGATAATTAAATCATGAGCAGAAAATGTGATTATTGTCTAGAAAATGCAACCCATGAATTATGGATCGATCATGGAGAATATATTTTTTATTGCGAAAATCATCATCGAAATGCAATTGATGAATTTGATGAATTGGAACAAGCCGAGCAAAATGATATTGAAAAGAAAATGAAAAATTCAACCAGTTTCTTAGAATTCAATACTATTATTTCTGCTTTTATTGCGATTTACATATCAAGTGTATTAATTGCAAAATATTATTTTAAAATTGACGGCGATTTAAATTGGAAAATTATCATTCCATCGATCCTTTACGTTGGGATTATTGGAATCTGGAATACAATTCATTTACTGAATAAGAAACACACTTGACAATCTGTAAATTGCCCCTATTTTTATCCCCATATGAATAGCAAAATTAAACTTCAAGTCAAAACATTTGGTGTCGGTTCCAAGTATGGATTTAAAATCACAAACAAATTCCTTCTCAAGTATAAGAATGGTATTTATGGCGTTGTGGTTGATTGGACCGCAACCAAGGATAGGATCAAATTTAAATTTCCAGAAGATTTTAATTCTGATTTTGGTTCAGAGGGTCCCGGTGGATTTGTGTTTTTTGGAGATAATATTCATGATCGTAAAAGCCAAGTTGGAATTAGTATTCTAATTCGCGGACTTGGAGATAGTTATAAATATTTTACACATTACGATACAAAATACGGTATTGTTGCATACTTTGTTCCCATTGATTTTGAAGATGGGGCCGAAGTTATTAGTTGACATTTAAGAAAACCAAAGTATCCTTGCTCATATGTATAAAAACCTTTACAACATCATATTTTTGATCTTGTTTTTCGCCGCTATTGGTACATTATTTAATGCCACCCTAAAAGGCGCTGCGGTCGGGGTTATTTTGGTCGGGATTTTGAATTTTATTATATTTATTGATGAGACGTGGAATAAAAAACGGTAATAAATTGGTGGATTACGAATTTTCTTTGATAATAATTAATACAACAATTTATGCCGGTGACTCTTTCGAATATTAAATCAGACGATACGGTCAAATATCGTATTGGTCTTGCCGGGAGAAATGATGTCGATTGGGAACAATGGAAGACAACTAATTTTATTTATGTTCTTCGCCGAGAACAAACAATACGAAGATCAATTCAAAGAAAACATCATGTCGCGGGACAGATTGTGACATTGACGATTTTAAACGAAGTTTGTCCAGATTTTTCAATTGACGATCTTTGTGAAGATAAAGATTCAGTAATTTTTAATGTTGAAGACTATTATTTGCAACTTGATATTCCGAAAGAATGAATTCACAATTAAAAGAAGCAATTGATATTGTGAGAAAATATCGCGGATCTCCTGTCTATATTAGTCAGGAAGCAAATTTAATTGTAGATCATTACGAAAATTTTGAAAAACTATTATCTGAATATTTATCATTTCCTTCTTTGGACGGAAATATTAAACTACAAGAATTAAGAGTAAAGCTTAAAAATTATCTTTATGAAAATGAATGTAGATCCAATTAAAGTTCTTGCTATGGGTGGGTTGATTGCTGTAATTTATTATTTGTGTGGCATTAAAGAAGCAGCACTTGCCGTAGCAATTGTCTCTGTTTTAATTTTGACGAACGATAATATTTTGGAATGAAAAAGGAGATAAAAAGAAAAAGATAAAAGACGTTGACACAAGAGGAGATTTCGGTAAAGTGAGTGCAAGTCAAAGCTGATTGACAACGTGAGTGGCAAGCGGATTCCCCCGACTTGCGATAACTACAACGGGCGAGTTTTGACTTTTAATTTGTAGTTTGTTCTTTGAATGGGCATGTGGCGAAATGGCAGACGCAGGGGACTTAGAGGTTGAGAAATCAGCTGAGGGTCGGCTATCAGGAAACTGGTAGTTTGTAAGGTTTAAATTCGGTGAACGGTTAATTTTAAGATGTATGCAAGAGTGCATAAAACTCTTAAAACTCCCAACGCCGAGGCAAGCTAGAGGACTCTGAGGACTTTAGAAGCTGTAGAGACTATAATAACCTATCTAAAACTAAAACTATTCGCGTAAATCCTAGTCAATTGGTGGCGATAGCATGGTAATAAGAAAAATGGTTTAATGCATAGACTATTTTTGGTTTTGCGAACCTTTTAAGTTATGATAAAGGCATAGTCCAGACCACAAACAATGAAATCAGTTGTATATAGTGGGCTATAATCCATCGAAATGACAACTTGTCAAAAGACCGTTGGTAGTGAAAACTATAGTGGTAAGTAAAATCCCCCGGTGAAAACCGTGTCGGTTCGAGTCCGACCTTGCCTACCAAATTTAACTGTCAATTATAGACAGAAATCAATATGCTGCTGCAAGACGGTTCTTGCTATTGATTGTTGCCTCTAGTTGATAAATTAAAAAATACCTTACGCATCTATGCTTTTATCCGGAAACAGGAGCAAAAATGTTCTATAAAAGGGTAGTGACATATATAGTGACTGTCACAAAAATTTTTATGATCCCGTAGCTTAACAAGAGCAAAGCATAGAATATGATAACTAATTTAATTTAATGGCAAAACAATTGGTAAATACGATTATATATTGGTTCGAGTCCAATAATTAGGTATTGTATTGTATAACAAGATATTGAATAGAATATTATATTCATTATTGATTGTGAGTTCAATTCTCACCGGGATTTCCATTTTAGATAAAATACACTCCATACACTAAGAGTCCTGTATGCATGTTCCTTGGGATATTTTATCTTAGTTTTATAAACCCATATTTTACTTAATCATTAAATAAGTTCAATGATGTAAAGTCCGGGTATCAAACTCAGTGAATGCGGTAAATATTAGTAACTGATAAGGGTATCTTTTGATTAGTGATTATAGGAAAGTGTGGGTTTTTACAATTTATGTTTCAAACTGAACAAACTATAATCGCAGTCTCTTTGTGTGATCCCCGACGATATGGCGGGATGCCACAATTATCGCATATGTATTGTATTGTAATGTAACGATTTATAATGAGGCTTTCATGTATTGGCAAGGCGAATTGCGCGAAATTAATGATATACACGAAATCAAATGAGAAAAACAAATAGAGTTGACTAATTGAATGAATAGATTTGCCCAAGACATAGTTTATAATGAAGGATTAGTGGAGTGTTGTGATTTATATGGTAAATTCATATATAATTTTGATACTCTAACTAATTCGTTTGTTAATTTTAATGGACAGATTTGTTGTAGATGGTGTCTTGACAATGAGGTAATCCAAGCTAGTATTGATTCATGACATTGGAAGCATTCCAAGAATCATTAATTGCTAAAAATCAAATTCAAGTTAATCGTAAGTGCGATGCTTGTGATTGGTTTTTGGGGGAAAGAAATTTGTTTCACAATCGTACTTGGTGGGGTATGCCTAGGATTCCAAGTAATCTTAAACCCTCTCAACAAACGCCCGCTGTCATATTCTCGGGGATCTTTAATGGAATTAAAGATAGTTACTGGATTGGATCATATACTGATTTGGCAGTTTGTGAAGCCGATGCGCACAAGTATGGGGGAGTGACGGAAAAAGAATTTTATTGTAGTGATGAAAATCCCGCTTGGTTTTTGATATTTAGGGATTGGGATAAAGTATGTAAATATGCTTATGATAAATTGAAAGAGGGGGTAGTTATTGTTTGAATATACAGAAAACCACCTAACCTATCAACACACGATCTGACACAATAGATTAATAAAAAATATGAATACTACAGAAAAATTCGCAAAAATTACAGCAGAAGAGGCTAGAACACTTCGTGATGCTGAAATTAATAGAAAAGTTCGTTCAGAAGAACAAAACATAAATGAATTTTTATCTTATTGCTCTAATAAAATTAGAAGGGACGCGAGTTATGGATATTCGAACGTAAGTATTTATAATCATACTTATATCAAAGTGTCTAATAATGATCTTACTCCAAATATAGTTAAAAAAACATCTGAAAAACTTCGTAAATTAGGCTTTGATGTAACTGAACACGACACATATTTGTATATTAGTTTTTAGAAATTAATATGAAATTTAGATTCTATACTAGTGGCTCCGATTACGAAATTATCGAGGCTAATGATTATTCCGAAGCTCTTGACAACGTACTTGTTTTGCGATATTGTAAAGATAGTAATCGTTACAAAACACAAATTGCTCATACTTTAACAGACAAAGAAAAATACGATATAATTTTGCGTTGGGGTTGGTTCCTAGGTAAGGATTAAAAATAATCAATTAAATATGAATAATCTCCCTCCCCTCCCTCGCTATCCATGTTCTCCAAGTTCATATATTGATTTGGGAGAAGTTAACCGCATTCACATATTTGCTCACACTCCAATTAGCTCCGAGTTTTTGGCTAAATACACAGAAAAGGAAAAATTTAATATCATGTTAGATTATGATGAGAGTGATGGAGAACGAGTTGATTATTTAGTTGTTAATCGTATTATGCCGAATGCGAATTACGATACAGAACTAAAACAATACGAAATTAATAAAGCGGAATACGATAGGATTGAAAAATTGTATAAAGAGGCGGCGGAAATCTCGTATAAAGAAAAGTTGGAACAACAAGAGCGGTTGGAACAACAAGAGCGGGCGGAATTTGAGAGGTTGAAAAATAAATTTGAAGAATAAATAATCATGAATAAATTAACTAATCAAGAATGTTTTAACAAAGTGTGGGATTGGTTTGTAGTAAATAAAAATCCACAATCAGTTAAAGATAACAACGTTTGTCAATACCGTGGACCCAGCGGCGCAAAGTGCGCCGCTGGAGTATTGATGCGAGATGAAGATTATAGTGTTGAATTTGAGGGGTACGGTGTAAATGGAATAAATGATAGTTTAAATCAATATTTTAATGATTTAGTACAAGACATTTGTTTTGTTGCGAAACTGCAACAAGCGCATGATAATTGGAATATTATTATACACAATAAGGATTTTTCAATTCACATGGAAACTACATTAACAAAGTTGGCTCAAGAACACAATCTACAAATTCCAGCATAACCTATGAATGAATTTATTACTCAATTTAGTTAGGCTTTTCTAGGAGCGGTTGTTGGATATTTTATAGCTCAATTGATTATTTATTTTTGCTTGAAGCGCGAAGAAAAAAGTTGACAGTGCCAAAATCTCTTCTATTCTATAAGCATGCGCTACAAAGAATTAACTTTTATCTATAATTCAGAAAAAGGACCATATAAAATTGACGCCCGTATATCACATATGATCGGCAAGGAATATCCGCGTGAAGATGAAGATGATGGAACAGTTTGGGCATACGAAATTTATTTCAGGAATGGATTGATTCATTCGGGTACTGTTGATTGTTATCATTTTAACGATATTACTATCCAAGAAATCATGCTTGACTATTTGACTAATACGACTAGACTAGTTTTCAAGTTTATTGAACATGGAAAAATGGGGGAAGAACATGACTAAATTTGAAGAAATTATTAATTTCATTAGTAACGACGGGACATTTGTTTTTCAAACAAACGTTGCCAGCAATAAAGTTTTAAGTTCAATCGGCGTGTTGTTTGGTTGTAGCGCAAACGTTTGCAAAGTAGATATAGACGGGACCTATTATAATGTAGTAATTGCGTCTGCTAAAATTACTCATAACACATTTTCTTTTGGACATATATTAATCGAAAAATATAAAATTACTCTGCACCGGCTCGATGCGCCAGTGACACCCGCGCCCGCTGTCCATGATGGTTACAATCCCGATGGTGTCGATTTCACTCATTATCCGATTCCTGCGGGTTGGAGACTCGTTACTTCCGAGGATATGGAAAAAGATAAAAGAGAATATGCAAAGCGGGGATTGAAAGTTTTCAGTTCGTGTGGATGGAAAAATGTTGAAGGTAATAATTTATCTTCGTTTTGGTGTAAATTTACCTATATTACAAAAATTGAATTCCCGAAGTCCACCCTTTCTCTCCCCCCGATCCCTGTGGGGTTTAGGTTTGCGACTAAAGAAGATTTAATGAAAAAAAAGAAAGATTTCAAAGAAGTAATGTACTATTGCTCCGACCAAAAAAAATGGGTGTGTCCAATTTCCAATATTGTGACTTTTAGTTGTGATGATCTTTATATTGTAAAGGATAAATAACTTATGAATAAACTCCCGTTTCTTATCTTAATTACAAGTTTTCTTCTATGCGGTTGCGAACCTGAGTCGAGGCCTAGAGTAAAAGACACTCAAAATAAATTAACTTTTGAAGTTATTGTGGTAGATGGGTGTCAATATCTAACTAGCGGAATGAACAGGAACAGAAGTGCCGCAGTAATGACTCATAAAGGAAACTGTACAAATTCTATTCATTATAAATAATATATGAACAATAAAATCAGATATATTCTATCTCTCGCCATTGCAACATTTTGGTTTTGTGGCTGTACTGAAAATCAGCGAGCCAAGAATTTTGGTGGCAATATAAATTATACTTTGCCAAGTGGTGCTAAATTGGTTAATGTCACTTGGAAGTGACGCGATTAAAACAGGAAAAATCAAACAGATTTACAATTTTGAGGGTGAATTTACTTATGTAATTAAAAAAGAAGAAGATGTATATTCAGTTCAAGAAGATTCTATTATTGGATCGAGTGAGAAAAAAGATATTCCTGAAAAAGCCGCGCAAATTACTGCTGTGGGTAGAGGGTATTGTTAGCCTAATTCGATATCAAAACAACGAAGATACCAAATATATTGGTTTTAGTGAAAATAAAAATTCAAATATTGTAAATAACAAAATAAATAATAAAAACTATCATTATCATGTCAATTCCAGATCAAAAAATCTTCCGTACTGGAGATATCATCAAACTATATTCTCAGACTCCCGAGGAATATCAATTAAAGCCTTGTCATGTTTATTCGGTGGAATATAATAAATTTGAAGGTCCTTACTTGACGGAACAACATCCTTTTGTGGAACCGAAAAATTTTCTTTACAAGGATGAAAAGTTTCATACTCATATTTTGAAGTCGTTTCGCGCAAATAATTTCAATTGTGGGGTACTTCTCACGGGACAAAAGGGACAGGGAAAGTCCGTTTCTGCAAAGAAACTTGCAAATGTTGCCAATTTACCAATTCTCTTAATCAACAAATTTAACGGAGAGTTTGATTTAATTTCTTTTTTGAACGCAATTCCGTGTGAATATGTTTTGATGATTGATGAGTTTGAAAAGATTTTCCCCACTGATAAAAGCGATTCAGATACAGCGGGCGCTCAAGGAATTTTTCTTTCCTTTTTGGACGGAACAAACGTTCCGAAATATAAGAAATTAGTTGTTCTAACATCCAATAATCAAATTTCTGAATTTTTCATGAATCGTCCGGGGCGAATTCGTTTCAAGAAAGAATATCGATATATTGATCCGGATTTTTATCATTCTATTATTGATCGATTCCTGATCTATCCAGAACATAAAGACGATCTTGTTCGGCATCTTTCTCCGCGTGATGCAACGGTGGATCTTGTTCGGGCAATTGTGGAAGAAATTAATCTTCTTAACCAACCATATTCTTCGTTCCGAGATATCTTCAATTTCACTCCGAGTAAATTTTCATACACTGTTCATTTTTACGAAGAAGACGCGGAAACTGGATATCCTTGGAAATTCAAGGAAGTATTTGATCTTGATTATCAAATTACTACTTCAGCCGAAGGAATAGACGGGCTCCCCGGAAATTATTGCTACGCAAAATTTATTCGGCAAGACGATAAAGGAATTTATCTTTCACTTCGTAGATCGTATGTTGATACTGACACTGCACAAAAATTGCAGATCGTGAATAAGAAAATTTCTCAATTGATTATCAAAAATTCTAAATCTAATGAGTCAGAAACCAGTAATTCTGAGATTGAGGACATTGTTGACTTGGATGTTGTAGCAGGTACAAAAAATACAACTAACAACAATTCGTTTCCGGAGCCGATTCCCGGGGTCCCGATGGAATTAATTCTTCAAAAAGACAGTTTGCAAAAACTCCTCAATGAGGACATTATTGTTCGATTCTCAGAATCAACGTATTCTGCTTCCGCATATCAAACGGAGAATAAATTTAGACCCTAAAAAATAAAACGGGTTGACATTCCGGAATACCAAAGTAAAATATTCCGGAATTTAAAAAATGCACGGGTAGCTCAGTTGATAGAGCGGTTCACTTATTATGGACTGGTCGGGGGTTCGAATCCCTCCCCGTGTACCAATTTAGATAAAAATGGCAACATACAAAAATATTGCTGAATTTAATAAGAAGAGAAAATTTAAAATCGAAACTTGGATTGAAACTCTTCAACGCGGAAAGCGTAATAGACAGCAACGTTTACGTAGAGAAAAGAAACTAGAATACAAAGAAAAAATGAATATGATCCCGTACTCTGGGAGTGTATTTTTAAAAACATGAATTTTATTTTAGATACTTCGTTTGTTGCATTTGGTGAGAATTCACTTCAAATCAACGTCGAAAAAAACATATCCAAATTTTCTAGATTAAAATATCATAAATTTTTTATTGTGCCTGCCATAATCAATGAATTACAGGCAATAACCAGAACTTCTCTTTCTGAAAAAATCAAAAATAAATTTATCGTCGAAACTGTGAATTTATATGAATCTAAAATTTCAGCAAAATTAGTTTGTGGATTTTTAGATTCTTTAAAATCGCGTAATAGAAAATTACTCGAAAAAACAGAATTTTTAATCAATTCTGAAAAACCAAATGACCAAAAAATAGGAGGACTGCGAAGTATTTTTAAAGAAACCTTATATTCTGGTATTTTAGATTCGTCAACTGATATTGAGCTTTGTTTACTTGCGAGGAAAAAACGCGGAACTCTCTTGACAAGAGACGAAGGATTG
>ERZ869925.986-NODE-986-length-15210-cov-6.631607_pt1 | contig 15210 bp, 22 predicted proteins | sample MGYA00579311_ERZ869925 | MGnify/ENA primary metagenome ERZ869925 (study PRJEB32216, sample SAMN09231817) | wastewater metagenome | place: USA: Maryland | collected 2016-07-30 | study: EMG produced TPA metagenomics assembly of the PRJNA472060 data set (Reclaimed...
ACCATGTTTGGCCTACAGTCGCAGGGCTATGAGCTAATTAGGCATCGCATCTTTGAAAGCAGCTTCGACCTGGTAGCGCCTGGTCCGTGCAATCACCATGCCGATATGCCCAAGCTTCCGGTGTATGGGCATGCAGGTGGAACAAGCACGCGGGATGGCCTGAAGTTTCCGGGCACTGATGCATGGCGCGAAGGCATGGGCATTGATTGGATGGTAGGAAAGGAGCTAGCCGAATCAATACCGCCTGCATTCACCAAATGGATAGGGCAGCAGCTACTGCCGCAGATGCCCAATGGAGAAGGCAGCTAGAGCAAAATTGACCGCACAGAATGCCCAAGGTGGCGCGGAACGGGCCTAGGCAGTGTGATTGCCTTACTAGGCCGGTAACGCGCCGCTACGGGCAACTGGTGAAGCCTGGTGGCATCCTCGATTGAAAGGCCCGTTGCCGAACCTGGTAGCGGGCCTTTTTATTCGATTCTGAAACAGCCGGCCAAGACGATAAAGCATATGTTGCTTGTCCGTGCCTAAGTCCCTATTGCAAGTAGGGTTGCAAGTCGTATTGTTCATCTACCAGAGCGAAGAGGGTTGCGACCGGCGCACGCTAAGCAAGGGGCTACCAGGGGTAACGTCTCGGGGGCCAGTCCAAATAGCGCTTCTTAATGCAGCCGCAGCATGCGCAAGTCACAAGCCTTGATAGATGCAGAGTGAGAAGGGGTTAGCAATGACGACTGCAAAAGAATATCGGAAGATGGCGGAAGATGCCGAACAGCAATCGGCAGACAGTTTCGAGCGCTGCGATACAGATGGCTTTCTGTCGCAATGGGCTTCAGGCCTGACGGCACAGAAGTACCGTCTGCAAGCCAACATCGAAGATAACGGCGGCGCTGCGTGGTTTGTCGGCCTGTACGCAGGCAGTGAACGCGTACCTGCAAAGCAGATTCCTACGCCGTGTACGGAGTTGCCTGGTTGCTGCGCGATGATGCAGCGGCAAAGTATGGGCGCTTTGTTCCTGTCGGAGCGAAGAGCCGAAAGCAAAAGAAACTAGGGCTTCGCGAAGGTTTTGAAGTTGCAAACGCGAAAGCAGCTATTCGCGGCAGCGGGCGCGGGCTTAGCGGTACAGCCTGGGTCTGCGCGGTGCGCACTGGCGATGAATGGGGCATGGATGCCAAAGAGATAAACGAGTGACACTAGGCCCGCCAGGCGCGGGCCTTCTTAATGCAGCCGCATAAGCGCCCGTCACAAGCCGGTTAAATGCAGAGTGAGAAGGGGTAACAGAATGAGCAATGCAGAAAACTATCCGCCATCGGATAGCGTTTTGCGCGAGAATCGAGAAACGGTACGGGCACTTCAGCGCTTGAACAGGGCAGCGGAGAAGCTTACCGCCATCGATATCAACACCTTGGCAGGCCAGGCCGAAGCCTGGTTAAGGCAGTTGGGCAAAGGGTAACAACCTTCGATGCCTAACGAGTGGCCTACCAGGAACATTCAGGCGGAGCAGGAACCACTAAACGTAAGGGCAAGCATCGCCAATGCCCTTACGAGCATCGAAGAGGCAATCGACTTTCTTCAAGAGGCGCAGCAATCCACAATGGTGAGCGATGGCACCAGGATTGCCGTTTTCAAGTGGCGACTTTCACTAATCCACATGGGCGCAGAAATGCGCAGCGACCCTACCAGGCTTCCGCCTGGTTACAAGGCCAAGAAAGAAGGAGATTCGTAATGAACGCAGACCAGAATTCGATACTTCGTGAAGTGGAGATGGGGCACGAAGTAAACGCCTTCTTTGAACAGTTGATGAATCCTTCACGACAAGCTGAAGGCATTGGCCTTTTCCTTGGCTATGTCCAACAGTCTTACCAGTTGGCAAGCGCCGCGCCGCTGCCTTCGCCATTAGAAATGGCGAAGCACTGGTATTCGGATTGGAGTATCCACCAGGTAATGAGCTTGCTCGCAGAGACTTTCGGGCAATACCCGCAACTGGTGGTAGCGTTTCGGCAGTGGAACGCGCTAACTCAAACTCGTGAAGAGCAGATGGTTGACAAGGCGGCATCGGAAAAGCTTGGCCTAACGCTTCTTGGCATTGTGCAGCGCGCCTTAAGCGCGCAGCGCAAAGAGCAGGCAAAGGCCGAAGGCGAACCAAAGAAAGGGATTTGACTTACGCAGATGGCAGGCAGTAATTTACTGCCTGTAATGCGGCGCGCACCGTCCAAAGCCGGAGCGAAATTCAACACCGCAGAGTAGAAGGGGAAGCAAGATGGCTTTCAAGATTTTGGAGCAGGGCGCAGCGCCCAAGCCTGTTCGGAGCAATCAGAACCTGGCGAAGCAGTCCGAATATGACGCCTACGTAAAGCAGGTTGTCGAATCGGGCAAAGTCGGCGGCATCACGCCAGAAGGCAAGGACAATACGCGCAGCGTTGCGCACAGCCTTACCCATGCCGCGCGACGGCAGGGGGTGAACATCGAAACCTGGGTAGCGGCAGGCGTTGTCTACTTCCAGAAAACGGACAAGGTGCGCACCAAGCGCAAGGCGAAGGCCGCAGCGCCCGCCACTGCCGAAGCGCCGAAGCAGGAAGCCGCTAAGAAGTAACCGCACCAGGCGATTGAGTGAGATAGGCCCGCAGCAATGCGGGCCTGTTTCGTTAGGAAAGGAAGCAGACCAATGGATGAGTGGCGGCCAACGTTATTCGACCAGGTACTAGCGGAGAAGATGGGCAGCATTGATGGCCTGCTGTACCTGCTAGGAAAGCGGCGCGAAGAGCGAGAGCTAGAGCGGGCTATGCATCGGCGCAAGGCACTGCGCGCCGATTGGTTAGACTCAGTGCCGACAACGAAATGGAGCAGAACCAATGGCTAATCTCAGAACAGCAATGCGCACGGACGCCGGCAACAGCAACAAGAGCATCAACGAACAGCATGCGTGCCCAATGTGCGGCGCAATTGACCTTACTGTGACGCCTAATAAGCCGATTTGCAGGCCGTGCCATCAGCGCATGAAGCAAGAAGAGGCGCGCCTGGTGAGCAAGGATGGCACCAGCAACGACCATGGCGGCAGCAGCAGGCTTGATGACTGATGCATGAATGACACGCAGACCGGCGCAATTATCATGGCTTTCTGGTTCGCATCGCCCGTAGCGTTCGCGCTTATCGCATGGTTAGGGCACTGTCTCATGGTGCTTTCGAGCGCTAGGAGTAATGAGCCATGCGATACGCGAAGGCAATTGGGTACGTGCTCGCACTCGCGTTGTGCTGCGCAGCGGGCACAGCGCCGATACAAGCTAAGCAAGTCCCGCACGGTAGGGAAGCGGCACTAACAGCACGGCCTTACGTCTACAAAGTGCCGCAAGTAGCGGCAGACACAAGCAGCGATGCCCCGTCAAGCCTTGCGCCTGATGGGGCATTTCTGTATCCGCAGCCGACCGTTGCACCGCTCTTGCCACCAGGCGGCACCAGGACGGCAACAGCAGCCGAAAGCGGGCCTGGCGGCATCGCTATACCGGAACCCTCATACCAGGCCGCTAGCGAAGCGCTGATGCGTTCGTGGCTTGCAGAAGCAGGATGGCAAGGGGCAGCGCTCGAAGAAGCGTTGCGAGTAGCGTATTGCGAATCGCACTGGATACCGGGCAACAGTAACGGATTGTTTAGAGGCCTGTTCCAAATAAGCTTGCACTCCAATGCAACGCTCAAAGGAACATGGTTCGATTGGGCAGGGTATAGCAATGAGCTATGGGCAGACCCTGTAACGAATGCCAAAGTAGCGCTGCTTATGTGGCAGTACGCAGGATGGGGTAATTGGCAATGTCAACCGTAGAAAGCAACCTGGTTTCGGCCTGGTGTGAATGCTGCTGCAAGGCGAAGGATGCGCGGAAAGGGCGCGCCGATAGCGCTTATTTCAAGTGCTTTGAATGCCGCATGCAATGCGACTTCAAGCGCGGTGAACCTGTATGCAGGCTGGAGCAATGACAGAGCGACCATGCAAGGCAAGCCGACCGGCGCATCATTTCATCATTGAAACGCCTACGCCTGGTAACGAACACATGCTAGGCAAGTGCAAGTATTGCGGAGTCTTTAGGACGTACCGCAAAGACCCGCTAGCTGGTAGCTGGCAAGAAGAAGGGAACAAGCGTGCCAAGAACAAGCAAGGCAAAAAAGCAAGCATGGCGCGCAACTAAGCGCGGCGAGTACGTCTACCAGGACAGCGAGCGACAAGCACCGCAACTAGGCGGGCAGCGTTGGGCCTGGTGCAAGCAGTGCGGAGAATGGAGTTTTTGCAGCGATGGATTCTGTAACGCATGTAAGGGCGCTGAGTAGAGAGCGGGCAATCGCGATATTTGCACACGCTAGCAACAGCACTTCTGAGATAGTAGAAGATGAGCAATGCATTGAAGAATGCACGCAGCACAAGATGCAGGAATATCAAGGCATTGTTTGCTGGACATTCGAGCATTTCTTTGCGCGCATCATTCGCAATGCGCTCGCTGAAGCTGTGCAAGCACACTACCGCGAAGAAGTGCTGCGCATACAGCATGAGATTCTGTACGGCAAGCCTGGCGCACCAGAGCCACTAGGCCTGATGGGTAGCAGTCCACTGGACAAGCTGCACGGCACGACCGGCAAAGCGCCTGGTTGGAAGCGTGGCAAGCGCCCGAAGCAGAAGGCCCGCAAGCGCTGAGTTATGACGCGCACGTTATGTGCTGAAGCGGATATCCTGGCCCGGCTCAATCCTGTTCCACAATGCAGGGCGACCGGGCGCAGCTTCAGCAGGCATGACAAGTCAGCGAGCGTTAGGCGCGTGCGAGCATGCATGCACAGCAGTAGTGAAAGTGCCCCTATAAGGCATTACGCTAAATAGGCCACCGGCAAGCTTGCCGGTGAGCATCGGCGGTGTGGAATGGCATTCGAGTTATACGACCAGGCAGACGCGCCACAAGGCCCGAACAAGGCGCTAGGCAGGCCAACGAAATACGATGAGAAAACGGTAACGAAAGTGCTGTATGCATTGCAGAAGGGCAGCACCTTCAAGCTAGCAGCAGCCTATGCAGGCATCAGCTACGATGCGCTTATGCACTGGAAGGCAGAGAGTGCGAAGCATGGCGAAGCGAGCATGTACTACCCCTTTCACTTGATGGTAGAAGAGAACGTTGCCAAGGGCGCAGTGCGGGCGCTAGAGATGGTTGACACAGCGGCGCTAGTTGACTGGCGCGCGGCAGCATGGCGACTGGCGCACGCGCCTTCGACTAGGCACGACTACGCAGACAAGGTGGAAGTAACAGGCGCAGACGGTGAGCCACTGATACCGCTTGCGGCGCTGCGCGACCTGGTAGCGCAGGCGCAATCGCAAGGCACAGATGATGACGACTTCGCAGCCGAAAACGTAACGCCAATTAGGAGCAACCAAAGTGCCTAATCCTGTTGATGCAGGCGAAGCCTATGGCAACCCTGTTGTATGCACTATTAGTGAAGAGCAGCGCGCGCAAGGCGGTTGGCCCATTGATGCTAGGTGGCAAGGCAACCTAGTAACCGTTGCCTACAGCTTCGGAGAGATAGAACGCGCAGAGCTAGCGAGTGGCGGGCATATCGTTCTAACATTCATGGGCGGCATGCCAGTGCATACTATATCGGTAGAAGGGGTAATTTACACGGATGCCAACCAATCGCCTTAAGCACGTAGAAGCGGTGCTAGAAGCAGACAACCCTAACAGCGTTCAGTTGCAGGAAGGCCAATGGTGCTTCACGCACCAGGCCTGGTGCGGCACCAATCCGCCTACGATTGACAAGGAAACAGAGGAAGTGCATTGCAGCAGGCATACGCAGCTTCTGTGCGCGAAGTGCGAACGTTTCATGCGCGGAGTAACGAAACACTACGCTTACGAAGCTGGAGTAGTACACGTATGCAGCAAGTGCTACCAGGCATTAACGAAGCACCAGGCCAAGGCCAAGGCAAATCCAAAGGCATCCACAAATGCCGCACGCCTAACTGGGAAGTGAGAGATAGATTACCGAAGTTTATTAGCCTTCGGTGCAAGCTATGCGGATACGTAACGACTTGTTACGGGAAAGAGGAAACGGAGCAATGAGAAAGACAACCCTGATACTTGCAATCCTGATGCTCGCAACTTGGCTTGCCGTAGCCTGGTCGATGGCAAGCGCGCAGGAAGGCCCGCAGCAGGCCGAAGGTGCACAGCAAGGGGATATCATCGACCTGGACGGCACCGAAGGCGTATGGGCAGCGTACGCGCTTACAGGCCCGAAATGGTCGCACCAGGCTATTACCTACTCTTGCGGCAACGCAGTGCTAGCGGCAGCGGTGCGAGCATGGGCAAATGAAAGCGGCCTGGTAGATGGCGGATGCAGCAGCACGCCAGACATTAGCCTTCAGATACTAGAGCCTTGGCCTTACACAGACGGCACAGCGGGCTATGCGAGTTGGCAAGGCACAAACACTGTGCTTCAGCATTGCACAATTACGGTGCCGCTTCGCAACCAGGCGCATACAGGCGTAATCCTGCATGAAGTAGGCCACTGCTTAGGCTTGAACCATAGCGCAGACCGCAATGCAACCATGTACCCATACTGCTGCGCACCTATCGGGCCTGATGACATAGCGGGCATACAGGCCTTGTACGGGCCTGGTGAAGCAGTGACGCCTACGCCATCGGCACCGCCTACCAGGACGCCTACAGCAACCGTCACGCCTGGTGGATGCGCTAGCAGCATATGGCAAGACGCAGATGGCACCGTTCACGGGCCTTACTTCAGTTGCGGGCCTTACCGCCTGTTTGTGCCGATGGCGAGTAACGATAGGTAATGATGGCATCAGAAGCAGACCTACTGCTAGACCCTGTAGCGTTCGTGCGCGGCGCGCTTGGGCACAAGGTATGGAAAAAGCAAGCGGAGATGCTGCGCAGTGTGCGCGACCATAAGCAGACGGCAGTTAAGGCTTGTCACGGAAGCAGCAAGACGTTCACGGCAGCAGAGATAACCCTATGGTGGCTAGCGCGCTACTCGGATGGCATCGTAGTAACCACTGCGCCTACCTGGTTCCAAGTAGAGAACCTGCTTTGGCAAGAGATACACAAGGCGTTAGAGAAGTCGCGCGTTGCGTTCCCTAAGCCGCTCACAACGGAGCTAACGCTTTCTCCTGGTAACTACGCCATCGGACTAAGCACAAATGAAACGGTACGCTTCCAAGGCTTTCATGGTGACCATGTACTATTCATCATCGATGAGGCACCAGGCGTAAGGCCCGGTATTTGGGAAGCGATAAGCGGCGCACAATCAGGCGGTGACGTACGCATACTGGCGCTAGGTAACCCTACGTTGACCGGCAACCCCTTTCACAGCGCATTCACGAAAGAGCGGCATGCGTGGAACCTGATAACCATAGACGCATTTGATACTCCCAATCTGCAAGGCATCAGCGAAGCGCAGCTAATGACGATGGGAGAAGATGAGTTAGCAGATAATCGCGTGCCGTTCCTGGTGACGCGCGATTGGGTCAAGAAGAGGCATAAGGCATGGGGGCCAGCTAATGCGCTCTACCAGGCCCGCGTGCGCGGCAACTTCCCAGACCAGGCAGAAGATAACCTGTACTCGCTGCAATGGATAGACCAGGCAGCAGCCATGGGCGCAGTAACAGACGACACTCCTTACCGTGCCGGTGTGGACGTTGCCGGGCCTGGTGAAGATGAAACGGTGCTTTGCGTTCGGCAAGGAGCAAACATAGTGCTGCTTGAAGCGTACGCAAGCAGTGATCCTAGGGGCGAAGTAGCAGCGCGCCTGTTGCCGTACAAGGAATCAAAGAACGGATTAGAGAACGTCAACGTAGATAGCATCGGTATCGGTTACTACTTCGCGCAGCACTTGCGAGATTTGGCATTTAACGTAAGTGAAGTGAATGTAGGTACTCCCGCAAGCGACACAGAGAAGTATGCAAACTTGAAGGCGGAAATGTATTGGGGTTTTAGGCAGCGACTTCTTGATGGTGACGTTCATGGACTCACAGACGAAACAGCCATAGGGCAATTGGCATCAATCAAGTACAAGCACAACGCACGCGGGCAGATTCTCATAGAGTCAAAAGAAGAGGCGCGCAAGCGCGGCATATCGTCGCCAGACCGGGCAGAAGGCATCTTGCTAGCGTTCGGGGATAATGGACGCGCGTATAACTTCTACTAGGAGCTAACCAGGTTGGCTAATCCGCTTGCTCGAATCCTCAAAGGCATAACGTTCCCTGGTGGCGCTTCAATGCAATGGAGCACTGGCGGCTTAGATGCCGCAGTTGCAAGCATGGAGCAGGCACAGAACAACAGCGCAGTATTCATGGTGATTGATGCTATCGCCAGCGCTTTTCCAGAGCCACCTATTCAAGTCGTGACCGAAGATGCAGACGGAGAAGAAAGCGAAGTAGTGGGGCACCCTTTGACGCGCCTTCTTCGCAAGCCTAATCCCGCGCTTGATGAATTCTCGCATAGCTGGGTTACGCAGATGTACTTGCAGTCAAGCGGCAATGCATTCTGGCTGAAAGGTCGCAACAAACAGAGCGGTGAAGTGTTGCAGCTTTGGCCTGTAAGCAGCGAGTACATGGAACCGAAATGGCCGCGCGATGGCAGCGAGTGGATTAGCCACTATGAGTACAAGCCGAATCCGAATAGCTCACAGAAGTTTGAACTACCGCCTAGCGAAGTAGTCCACTTCCGCATTGGTGTAGACTCGGAGAATCCGCGCATGGGACGCGCGCCACTTTGGTACGTACTTGCTGAAATCTTCGGAGATGAGGAAGCAACCAAGTTCACGGCACAACTGCTAAAGAATTGGGGCATTCCGCCAATCGTCATTGAAGCAGACGGCAACCCGCCACAAGCAGAAGTGACGCGCATTAAAGAGGAATTCCAAGCGCGCTATAGTGGGCGCAATCGCGGTAACATTGGCTTCCTCACTAACAAGATGAAAGCCACAGTCATTGGCAGTAAGGCTAGTGACTTGTCACTAGACTTCGCGCACCGCTTGCCTGAAGAGCGCATCAGCGGTGTGTACGGAGTGCCCGCAATCGTAGCTGGCCTGGGCGCAGGCCTGGATAGGGCAACCTATGCCAACTTCAAAGAGGCCCGCGAGATGTTCACAGAGCGCAAGATGGTGAACCTTTGGCGAATGGACGCAGCGCAGATTGAGAATCAATTGCTTCCTGACTTCAGCGACGATGAAAGCGAGCATGTACGGCGCGACCTAAAGAACGTCAAGGCCTTTCAAGAGGATGAGACGGGCAAATGGGCACGAGCGGCAGGCCCGGCAACCACTGGACTTATCACGCGGGCAGAGTTTCTAAGGGAGATTGGCAAATCGCCTGCAGAAGATGGCAGCGATGATGTTTACATGGTGCCACTCAACCTGGTTGAAGTACCTGTAGGGGAAAGCGTGCCCGTAGCTGCGCCTGGTGACGGCAGCGCGCCAAAAGGCCTTGACCAGGTACGGCTAGCCAAGGCCCGTGCGACCGGCGCTAGGCGGCTTCACAGAGCGCTTATGCTGAGCATCGCTAAGGCTGCGCCTGGTGCTGAGGCTTCTATGTCTGCTGCTTTTGCGAAGCTTGCTGATAAAGTCGCTTCGCGAGTCAAGGCGCAAGGTGCTGATGACATTTGGCCTAGCGATGGCGACAAGATAATCAGCGATGCTGCGACCGGCATCTACCTAAACCAGGCACAAGCGGCATTCGACCTGGTAAGCACTGCGCTTACTCTTGAAGGCTCCTTCAATACGAATGACCCGCAGGTAGTTAAGAACCTTGCGCAGCTTGCAACGCGCGTAACCAATATCAACGAAACAACGCTTGCAAAGCTTCAGCGAGTGCTTGCAGAAAACGTTGATACTCCGCGCGATGAATTGCGCGCACGCATTCGGCAGACTGTAGAAGAGTCTTATGCAGGCAGAAGTGCTGCGATTGCCCGCACTGAATTGCGCACTGCAACCAATCAGACAGCAGCCATGCGGTATGAGGATGCAGGCGTTAGCATGGTAGATGTAGTGGACGGCGATACAGATGACTTGTGCGCCGAACGCAACGGGCAAAGGGTGTCACTTGCACAGTTTCTTGAATGGGAAGCAAGCGAACACCCCAACGGAACAATCAGCGCAATACCTGTAGTGGAGTAGCACAAGTGCCCGAATTGAAATACGCAGTAGCAAAGCTTGCCGAATTCAAGGCCTCACAAGGCAGCAGCAATGGCGGCTTTGAAGGGTACGGTAGTGTATTCGGAGTGCGCGACGATGGCGGAGATACCGTCTTGAAGGGCGCATTCAAAGACACTATTCCTGACTTCACAGAGCGCGGATTTATCGGCCTGGGGCACGATTGGGTAGGCCTTCCCATTGGCTACATTAAAGAAGCAAAAGAAGATGACTACGGATTGCACATTGCAACCGAGTACCATTCGACGCAGCAGGCGCAGGAATCAAGGAAGGTTGCACAAGAGCGCATCGAAGCGGGCAAGGGTGTGTACCTTTCAATCGGTTACGGCATCAACCCTGGTGGCGCTACCTTCTCCAATGATGGAATGACACGACTTCTTAGCAGCCTTAAGCTGTACGAAGTTTCGCAAGTGAATGTGCCCATGCTTGACGTAGCGGAACTAACGGGCATCAAAGCAATCGACCATGGCGACCGCGTGCTAGTTGCCGTGAAAGATTACGCAGAACGGTTGCAGGCAATCGAACAACTGCGAAAGAAAGAAGGGCGCGTACTCAGTGACGCCAATCGCAAGAAGCTTGACGACTTGCTAGGGCAACTGAAGAGCGTAGCGCAAGTGATTGATGACCTGCTGAAGGCAACTGAGCCAACTAAAGAGGAAAGCAAAGCTGCATCGAAAACGGGCCTTCAATTGTTCGCAGAATTCCAGCAGATACAGGCGCGACTTAACGGCGCACTTGTCTAAGCACCAATCACAGCAAAGGAACAGCACGCACCATGCCTACCGTACTTGAATTGCGGAAAGAACTTGAAACGAAGCGCGCAGCGCTCGCAGAAATCTTCGAAAAGTATCCTGATATGGATATTCCCGAAGCAGAAGCTAAGAGCATCAAAGAGCGCAATGATGAGCTTACCGAACTCGGAAAGAAGTTCGATGAGCAGCGCGCCTGGGAAACCATCAGAGACGACAACGCTAACAACCTGAAGAAGAGCAAGGAAGTTAGCGGCATCATTCTGCCTGGTGGCGCGCCTGGTGAGCAGACGCAGAAGAAAAACCGGCAGCTTTCGCTTGGGGAGTTGTTCGTAAAGAGCGAAGCTTTCTTGAAGTACAACCGCGCGGAGAAGAAAGGCCCGGTAGCGGAATTCTCGCTTGATGACTTTGAAGCGGAATTCAAGACGCTGCTTGATAGCACTGGTTGGGTACCTGAAACCACCAGGACTGGCAAGCTTGTTGAGGGCGCGCTTCGCAGGCCGGTAGTTGCCGACCTTATCCCGCAGTCCACGACCAAGCAGAATGCAATCGTCTACATGGAAGAGACGACAACCACTAACAACGCTGCAACGGTCGCAGAAGGTGCCGACAAGCCAGAAAGCGCGCTTGCCTTCACTGAGCGCACCGCAAGCGTTCGTAAGCTGGCGACCGTACTTCCTGTGACCGATGAACTCATGGAAGATGAGCCTGCAATGCGCGGCTATGTTGAACAGCGCTTGCGCCTGTTCCTGGCACTCGCAGAAGAAGTGCAGCTTGTCAGCGGAGATGGCGTAGCGCCGAACCTCACTGGCCTGATGAATGCCAGTGGCGTGCAGTCGCAGGCGAAGGGCGCAGACCCTGTACCTGATGCCATTTACAAGGGCATGGTGCTGATTCAAACGAACAGCTTCCTTGACCCAACAGGCGTCATCATTCACCCGCTTGACTGGCAGGATGTGAGACTGCTGCGCACAGCAGACGGCATTTACATTTGGGGCAGCCCGAGTGAAGCAGGCCCGGAACGCATTTGGGGCTTGCCTGTTGTTAAGACAACTGCCGCAACGCAGAACACTGCCATCGTTGCGGCGTTCGACACTGCAATGCAGATTTTCCGCCGCAACGAAGTTGCCTTTGCAGTCAGTGACCAGCACAGCGACTTCTTTACGAAGAACAAGCTGATGCTGCGCGTTGAAGAGCGACTTGCATTCCCGATTTATCGCGGTAGTGCAATCTGCAAAGTGACGGGCATCTAACAGTAGTAACCAGGGCGGGCCTAGTAAGCGCTAGGCCCGCTTTGACCTACGCACAAGGAAAGGAATCAGAGATGCCTCAAATCGAAGGCAGCGGCGCAACCGCACTACGGGTAGCGGGCGTGCCCGTTAACGGAACGGATGAAGTACAGACACTTACCATCGATGCAACAGGCGGCACTTTCAAGCTGAAGTTTGACGGGCATACGACTGCTCCTATCGCCTGGTCAAACGTCAACGCAACCCTGATTGCCAACATTGATGCAGCGCTTGAAGCGCTACCGAACATTGGCACGGGTGGCGTTACCACTGCCGTAGGCACCATGACTGCCGGTGTTGGCACGGCAACCATTACGTTTACCGGCAACAACGGCAAAAAGGCAGTGCCGACTATCACAGTTGCGCTGAATAGCCTTACCGGCACAGCCACATGCAGCGTTGCCGAGACTACGCCAGGTGTGGATGCCACCTTCCGCGGTTGGGGCAAGGGTACGGAAATCGTTGATACAACTAACGGCATTGCGTACATCAATACAGGCACTGCGCTTGCTCCGACTTGGACAAAGACCGGCACGCAGACCTAATGCCTTGTCCAGACTGCGGGCAAGATGATTGCCGCAAGCGCGGAGCAGGTAGCGGCTTAACAATCGAAAGGAATCCAACCATGGCAGACGTACAGGAAGGCAAGCTGTACTACTTCACAGCAGAAGGTGAGCCACTGCCGGAAGGCATCGACCATGAAGATACGCGCATTGCGTTTCAGCTTCGCGGTGAAGATGCCAAGCGCAAGGCGAAGGAATGGCAGAAGGCGCGTGACAGTGAAGCGCGCATTCAGTCCGAAACTGAAGCCAAAGCAATCAAGGCGCAGCAGAAGGCAGAGAACAAGCAGAAGGAAAAGCCTGATAACAAGGCCGAAACCAATGCGCCAGACAGCAAGGGTGAACAGACGCCAGAGCCGCAAAACGGCGCTGATGGCAACCAGGCTTCACCAGATGACCAGGACGGCGCTTCAAAGCCTGGGCAGGGCGATGATGCCAACCAGGTGCCTTCCGGCGCGTAGCGCTCACTACGCGAAGCCGATTACGCTTAGGCCCGATGCATTCGCGCATCGGGCCTTTCGTTTGACCAGGGAGTAACGCACATGCCCAACCTGTACGCAGCGCTAGATGACTTCAAGGTAGACATTAGCTTCACTGCCGGAGATACCAGCAAAGATGCAGCCATGCTGCGATGGCTTGAAGCTGCTTCGCGAGTGGTAGACGGATATACACATAGAAGCTTCTTTCCGCAGCTTGCAACGCTTGCGGGCTACGTCAACCAGGCGAGCGATACGGTCAACTTTGAAGATGACCTTGTATCTATCACTAGCTGGACAAGTGACGGAGATGCAATCAGCAACCCTTACGACCTTCTACCACTGAATAGCAGACTGAAGGGGCGACCGTACCAGGCGGTGCGCCTGAATGACGGCACGCGATTCTATCCAGTCACCATGCCCGTGCGCGTTGAAGTAACAGGCGTTTTCGGATGGCCTGAAGATGCGCGACTTACTACCGCAGTTGCAGTGCAACAAGAGGCGGCAGACGTAACCTTGCTGGTGCCGACCGGAACGGTGCCGATTGGTGCATTACTCAAAATCGGCGCCGAATACCAGCAGGTAATAGGCCGCACTACAGGCGCGCCGAATGACACACTGAGCGTTACCAGGGCAGTCAATGGAAGTGTAGCTGCGCAGCACATTGTTACAGTGCCAGTGTATCGACTGCGACCACCTATCGACATTGAAGCAGCGACCATTGCGCACGCTTCGCGCATTTGGAAGCGTCGCACAAGCGCATGGGCGAATGTATCAATGAATACCGAACTAGGCACCATGGAGCTATTCAAAGGCCTTGATGCTGATGTAAAGCTGATGCTAGAGCAGTACGTAAGGTACAGCGTTTAACGTGCCAGAACTGCAAATCACACTGACACCGCCTAATGACGTAGTGCGCATCCTTGACCTGGCACCAGAGATTATGGATAAGCACTTGCGTAGGGCGCTTCAGAAGTGCGGCCTACTTGTTGAGGCCGATGCAAAGCGCAGAGTGCCGCAGGCTTCGCGCGCACTCTTTCGCAGCATCAATAGCAGGGTAGATGGGCAAGGCGCACAGCTTCACGCACTGGTGAACGTAGGAGAACCTTACGGATGGTTTGTAGAGCACGGGCGCGGGCCTGGTCGCATGCCGCCCCATGGAGCAGGCAGCAGCCTAGCGCTATGGGCTAAGTCAGTAAGCATCATCAGTAGCGGCAGCAATCCAACCAGGCTAGACCTTGGGATACTGTTCGTCATTGCGCGCGCCATCGGGCGCAGTGGCACGCGCGCGCAGCCATTCCTAGAACCTGCTTTTAATGAGAACAAGGCGCGCATAGCAACAATCTTTGAAGAGGCGATTGCAGACGCAGTGAAGGAGATACAGGGGTGAGCATTTCAACAGTCATAGCCGAAGTCTTTAACGTCTTGGATGGCGTAACCGAACTGGCGCGCGTTTATGCAGTCGGCAAGACTGGTGACGATGCAATACCGGATGTTATAGGCGACCAGGTTCCGGCAGCCATTGTGTACCCTGGTGAGTCACGCAAGTACGAGCAAGGCCCGTCAAGCGGTGAGCGGCACGAATACACTCTAGAAATACAGGTGTTTGTAAGCGGTGCTGACACGCAAAACAAGCTGAATACAGCACTGCCTATCTTCGATGCAATCCGCGTTGCATTCCAAGCTGCGACTGCGCTTAACGATGCTGGCAGTCTAAACCAGGTTGCTCGCCTGGACTCATGGCGCTTCGGGGCATTGACCTACGCGGGCGAGACGTTTACCGGATGGGCGATTACCCTATTCATTAGCGAAGATTCGCCAGCTAACTACAGCAGGTAGGGAAGGTTACAAGTGAAGTTGCGCTATTTAGGGCATGAACCAGGCGGAGCTATCCCGCTTCCTGAAGGATGGCCTGCTTTCGACCATGTAGAAGAAAACGCAGAAGTAGCTTCTTTGA
>ERZ869925.987-NODE-987-length-15191-cov-5.482822_pt1 | contig 15191 bp, 17 predicted proteins | sample MGYA00579311_ERZ869925 | MGnify/ENA primary metagenome ERZ869925 (study PRJEB32216, sample SAMN09231817) | wastewater metagenome | place: USA: Maryland | collected 2016-07-30 | study: EMG produced TPA metagenomics assembly of the PRJNA472060 data set (Reclaimed...
CGCACCGGCAGAGCGTGAGCCGCCGTCTAGGTAGCGAATGCCGGGGATGCCTTGTTTTGCAAGCATTGCAGAGCCTTTCGCCGGGCTTGCGTTCATGCCAAGCAATTTGATTGCCTCGCCCATAGTCTTAACTTCACCTTCAAGTCCGGGCGTTGAGTACGGTGAATTCGCATAGTCAACTACTGCTCGCAGTTGCTTATTCTTTGTTGACGTAAGCGCCTTCTGCACATCCGGATGTTGCTGGCTGAGTGGCTTATCCCAATCCAGCATCTTGGCAATGTGTTCGTCGGGGAGGTCTACTTTGTAGAGGGAGCCGCCTTCTTGTGGCGGGTATCTAAGAGCTTGCTTAACTTCATTGTAAATAGGTGAGTTTTTTGGCAACTGTTCCGCAACATCTTGGATTGCATCAAATCTTGTAACATTAGGCTGTCTCTTAGATAAATATTGATAGCTTTCCTGCAATTTTTCTTGTAACTGCTGAGATATTTTTGAACCGTCACTCATTAACGAAAAATCAGGCTTTGATAACCTTTGCTTGTAATCCAACGCAACTTTTGGAGACTCAGCCAAATACAATCCATGCCCATAAGCCTGTGCGCCCTCACCCGTGCCTATTTTGCTGGAATCGAACTTGTCGAACTTGTGCGGGGAGCCGTGATAAACAATCGCGCCGGTCTGTTTATTCATCGTCTGCGGTGTAGCAAGGTTGCGCCCCATCTGTAGCAGCCCGCCCGCAATCTCTGGTGCCTTTGCTGCCGCAACGATTGGAGCCGCTAGGCCCGCGCCTTCACCTAACAAGCCCGCTAGTCGGTTCTCAGGCGTTGCCATCAGCCCCTTCTGGCGCATCCATGCTTCACCGCCGATAGGGGTATCGCCTACGGGTACGCCGCCTTTACGGAGCAGCCATGCCAGCATATCAACCGGCCCGGTAACCGTCGAGGCTGCAGAGTTAGACGCGCCTTGCCCGAAAGACTTGCCTTGTCGGAGTAGTTCTTCAAGTGTCATGGCTTAATGTGCGTTGCAACCCATGTGGCTAATGAGCCAATAGCGCCGCCTACACCCCCCACGGTTACGATGGTTCTCCAGCCGCCCGAGGCCTGTTGCATGATGTTATTCATGTTGGACACGGTAAGCTCAAGGCTTGCCACGGTGCGGGTTAATTGCTGTACCGCTGCACGCATTTCGCCATATTCGATCAAATCAATATCACTCATATGTGTCCCGGTACTCGTTTGTTAATGTAAATCTTGCAGCGCCGTGCGAACCGGCCACGCCATCCCGAAAGGTTGCACAGTCTCGGCAGTCGTTTGGAGAACGTGTATTCGCCGTACTGTGGCCAATCCCAAAACAGTAAGGCCAGCCCGCCGTAATTCGCCAGCACATCAGCGATGAAAGCCACTAAAAGCAGGGGCTTGCTGTTACCCAATAGCGCACGCTCAAACGTGGCTATCAGGATGACCGTTGGCAGGATTAGGATGGCTAGGAAAATCATGCCCATGCCCTTACAACCCAGCGCCAGCTTGTCGTCGTGATTGTGACGGTAGTAAATGGCGAGTTTTTATCATTTACGCGAAGCGCACCTGCGTGAACGATGTACATATTTGTCGCGTCGCATGAAGTGCTGCACGTCGATACACCGGCCACGTCCATATTGGTAAATTCAATCTCATCGCCTGCGGTGTAATTTGCCTCTGCCGTGTTGCACTTCAGGAACGTCTGGAAAAACTTCGGCTTTGCTCCTAGTCCGTGGGCAATCGTTAGTTTTGAGTTTGCTGTAACCGTTTGGTCGGAGGATTCAAAGCCATTGGAGAACAACAGCGCACCCTTTAATCCAGCGGGGGTTGCGGCCCGTGTTGCATCGGTTCCCGTCTCTGTTTCTGCCGTTGTCGCAAGCTCTACCAACCCAGATACGGTCGCACTAGATGCTGGCGTTGCCGTAGTTATGGCCGTAGTCACAACAGAGGGGACGGACGCCAGCGCAGCAAGTGATGTAATATCGTTATTGGCACCAGATGCAGCAAGCCCCGTGGTAGAAGTAGGAAGCCCACTGTATTTGTCGTAACTGACGATTTTCCACCCGCCGGAAATGGGAACGACGATGCAAGCATCTCCCGCCGCCGTGGTGATATTTGCAGCGCCCGGTATAACAAGGGTAGCCGAATGCGTAAGAATCAGAGCGCCAGTGAACGAGACAAAGCGAGGTCCGTTGTAATTCGTTCCGAAACCTGTGATAGTTGTCGTTCCTGTTACAGAGACATAAAGCGAGTTTTGCCCGCCAATGTCGGTAGCCGTTGCGCTAGCTAACGTGGTCTGCGTAGAATGGCCCTTGCCATCGCGCAACAGTGCTATAAACGAGGCATAGGCTTGAAAGTAGTTATCAGCGGTGATCGGGGACTCCCCACCGGACGGATAATTACTGCCTGCTGTCTGGGACAGATCGGTGATTGCTGATGGAACGGGCATAATGTTTCCAGTTTTAAGGGGTGAATGTGGAATTTACGGAATACATGCTGTGGAAATTGGGTATCGTTTCAGTGATTGCTTTTTGCTACTGCTTTTGGAAAGCGTTTACTGGCCGATAAGCCCATTGATTGCAACCGGATTGGTCCGGTACATCAGCGGTAAGGCTTCGTCAAGGGAACTGGCAAGTAAGCCTCTAGCGGTTGGCGACTTCAACAGGGCCTGCTGTGCGCCCTTGGAAAACATCATTGATCGCGCAATGGGTGGGGCGATGAATGGGAGCGCCGCCGCCGCCATGCCAACAGGACCAGCGCCAACAAACCCGGCACCGCCCATTGCTGCGGACATTCCTGCTTTCAGGTTGTGAGCGCCAGGACTCCCGATTTGTTGCGGAGAAATTGCAGCCTTTGGGAACGCACTGGCAAACTTACCGGCAACGTCTAGCCCATCTGACAGCGGCTTACCCTTTTCGTACAGCCGACCAAATACCCGAGCGTCAACCGTTCCTGATGCGTCATTTATCGCACGCCCTACCGTGTAGGTCTTGGCAATCTGCTTTCTAGCGTTAATCAGTGCGGGAATCAGGTCATCCCGACCAGCCGCCTTAGCATGAGCCTCTAATGCAGATTCAAGCTGATCAGACAGCGCCCGAGCGGTTTTAGCCTTCAACAGGTCGTCGGGCCTAGCCGAACGGTTGTAGGCACTAAACCAGCCTGTCGCCTCATTTCGGGCTACCTTGAGCGCCTCCAGATCAGCCGCCGCAGTAGGTGACAGGTTAGACACTTCAGCGTATGCCTTACCAGCGGTCTTACGAAGGTTCTCCATCGTCCCCTGAGTCAGTGGCACATCATCAGCAATGCCGAGCGCCTTGCGGGTCAGCTTTTCGGTAATCTTTGTGTTTTCGGTAGAAGCAAATTGCTGCGTCGCCTGTTTACCAGAAATAGACTCCACCACGCTATTTTTGAACGTGGGTTTAATCATGTTTGGCGGGATAACGTAGCCAGCGTCCATTGACTCTTTTGCGGTCTGCAATGTTCTAGGGTTAGCTTGTGGCGTACCAGAGCCAAAGACACGTCCGGTAATATCGCCAGCCTTACCAGCCGCCATAACAGCAGCGGGGAAAGCGCCACCGATTACAGCGCCGGTTTTTGCGTCTTCAGGATTGACAGCACCAGCCGATAAGCCGCCTGTGATAGCTCCACCGCCTACACGGTTGACAATGCCAGAAATGCCCTTTAAGCCGTTAGCCGACATACCAGACGTTTTCACGGCCTCGATCAATGCAGGGGCCTTTGACGCCAAGAACGGCATCTTTTCCATCAGATTACCCGCAGCGCCGCCGATGCCAGATGTGCCGAGAATCTCAGTCAGCAGTTTGTTGGTTTTGAAGTCGGTAGCGCCAGGATCAGCGCCTAGCGTTCTCAGGGCTTCGTCCATGCCCTTGCGACGGTCTGGTGTTTCAACCGATTTACCGCGCAGTTTGAATAGATATTGCTCAATCAGATCATTAGGTGCCATCAAGGTAGCACCGAACGAACCAGCACCGCGAACCGAACCACCTACAGCGTTTTTGCCGCTATAGTTCATCGCCTTGTCGTAGGCTTCACCGCGTATGCCGGTCAGCTTTTCGTCAGGCGCATCTACAGTTTCAGTGGCGTATTTAGACCACGGCCCGTCACTGACAGGTTGATACTTTTCCCAAGGACCGGCCATTATTGCCTCTCCCATGATGCTGGATTAGAAGGATCGCCGCCCTTGTATTTATAGCCGTCAACCACTTGGCCTTTCATTGGCGCTTTTGATGGAGCACTAGGCTTTGGTGTCCTATCCTTTGCCGGGTTCAAATCTGCAAACTGCGGGTATTTCTCGAAATCTGCGCCGTAGTGCTTTTCATAGCCATCGCGGATTCGCTGTGCCGCACCTTTGGCTGCATTTTCAACAAGATCAAGCTGTTCAAGTAGCGGTTTTTTACCCTTCTTTGGGTCAATCGCTGCAACCATATCGCGGACAATTTTCCACTCTTGCACAGCCATTGGACCCATTGCGCCAGATGCTGACGCCGCAGCCTTACCCAAGTTGGTAATCTTGCCCTCAAGGTTTTGCAATCTAACCTCAGCTTCCGCAGCATCACTACCGGGAACAGATGGCGAATAGGCATACAAGCCGGTTGCCCTGTCAAGCCCTTTTGATGTTTTAACCGCCGTGATCGAGTCAATCACATCATCCATATTCTGGATAACGCTGTTAGCCGCCTGATTGTCTTTTGCAATTTGCGTGCGATATTTTGTCTCTTGTAGCGGAGTCATTGGCTTTTCCGAAGCCTTTGGCGCTGCGTCCTGATCTTTTTGATAGGTGAACTTCTTACGGCTCAAATCAAGATTATCCTGCGCGATTTTGTCGCCAAATGTCATCGACTTCTGGCCAACCGTCTTAAATCCTGCCTCTGGGTTTGTCGGGTCGAATGAGCGCACATCGCCGCCAAAGTCTTTGAACTCCAGCGGTTTCCATTCCATGCCAATCTGCGCTACTTGTTGGCCGAACTCGTCAATGCCTACCTTCATCGGTTTGCCATTGATATTGAGCGTTTCAATGTTCTTGATCTTTGCGCGGCCTAGATCAGACGATCCGGCTAAGTCCTTCAGCCGGTCAAATGGGACACCTTGTTGATACAGACCCTGGAAATCAATCTTTCCCGGTTGACGCAACGCGGGGACTTGCCCGATCTGCATTTCAGGAGGCAACCCGTTATCAGCAGGTAAGCCGCCGCCCATGCCTTTAGGTACTCTGCCAGCACCAGCCAACAGGTCATCAACCCGCTTACGCTCTGCCGCCGCTTGTTGTTCCTCAAGGAACTTGCGCTCACGTTCTTTATTGAGCGCCTCATACTGAGCCAACTGCGCCCCTTGCAACTTAGACTGCATAGCCTGTTGACGTGCCTGTCCTGACGTTTGCATGTACTGTTGACCAGCCCCGCCTAAAGCACCTGCCAAGCCACGTTGACCGGGCATCTTTTGAGCCTGAAGCAAGGACAGCGCAGCCGCCATGATGCCCTGCCCTTCAGCAGTATCAAGTCCCGGCATTTTGAAATCTAGCAATGACATGATTTCTCCTTACATCCAGCCGTCAGAGCGACTCGCAGCGCCTGCGGATTGTTCGCCGTAGCTTCCGCCGCTAGAGTCGTATCCGGCAAGTTCTCGTGCGAGTTGTTCTGCAAGGGCGCGGGCCTGTGCTTCGTTTGGCGGGCCATTCGCGGTAGGGCTTGCGCCGTAGTTGGTCAAACCAGAGCTAATGTCGCGGTTCTCTTGTCCCAAGAGTTGTTGATAGGCAAACTGGCCTAGCGGGTCGGATGAAACATTGATGCCACCCAATAGACCGCCAATCATTCCGCCGCCCAGCATTCCCTTGGCCGCGCCTGCCGGGTTGAGGTTTACATCGTAGCCATACTGATTCGCGCCCCATTGACTTGTAGCCTCGTGACCGGGTTGAACTTGCCCGACTTGACCCGCCGACTGCTCCCCCGTATCCGCAGGAATTAGCCCCATCGTCTGGTCTAGTGGTCTAGCCTGTACCGCCTGATCGAGCAGGCCCGTTGGTTTGTTCCCCGCTACTTTCTTGAGAAACTCGTCATCAATCTTGATCGCAGGCGTGATAGCGTCATTGCTGGTCAGACGGTTGCCCGGATAGCGCCAGCCGCCTGATTGGGCGTTGCCTTGGAGTAGTGAGCCGTAGTCCATATCAATCCTTAAAGGAAGCCAAGCAAGCCACCGGCAAGAGCGCCCCAGCCTGTGCCGATACCCGTAGAGCCGCCCAATTGAGCGCCAGCCAAAGCCCCGCCCAGCACGTTAGCGCCACGGTTAGCTGTAGGCTGTTGCGCTGTCTGCTGTAGGGTATTCCCACCTAGCCCACCAGAGTAAGCGGAAAGCGTGTTAAACGGCCATTGACGGGCATCTAGGTATTGGTTGTACTGTCCGGTCAATTCGTTCTGTGACTGGCCTTGCGCAGCGTTTCCGGCCTGTTGCATGGCCTGCAAATCGGTGTAATCCACATTCGAGAAACCTGGCGCTCCGAGTGCCGCTTGTTGTTGACGGTTCAATCCAGACTCGTACAGATTCGAGCGGTTCTGATAATCCCCGTAACGGAGATTCGAGGAAGCGCGGCCTAGCTCTTGTGCGAGTCCCTGTTCCTGACTAGCTTGCATTTCCTGTAGGCCGGCGTTACCAAAAGAACCCGAACGGGCTTGTGCCGTGCCCATCGCTGGGCGCACGGTCTGGTTGTAGTTCTTGGTGATGTCGCCTAGAGTGGAGTCAATCGTGCTTTGCAGAAACGGGTTATCGCCCTGCAAATACGGGTTCTGTTGCATTGCCCCGCCGTTGATGGTGTTGGTCAGGGTGTTCCGAGCCGCTGAGACTTCTGGAGAACCCTCCATGCCTCGTTGGTAGGTGGACTGCCATGCCTGTTGTTGCCACGGATTCGCCTCGGATACCGTTGACTGCCCGAACGGGGTATAGGGCAACTGCCCGACCCGCTGCGCTTGCGCGGCCAGGTCTTGTTGGTAAGTGTCTTGCCATGCCATGATTAATTCCCTGTTAATGCGCGGCATTGAAGCCACGTTCCCGGCGTGCCGGATACTGTACAAACCCAACCCAAAATCACATATTTACTCGCTGCTGAACCAGCTTCGGCGGGTGCGCTGTTTTTGATGTAATCACCAATCGCCCATGTTCCCGTAGTAGGAGCCGCAGTCAGTGCGTTGTAAGTCCCCGCCATGCGACCCTCAGACAATGCGTTTACCTGTGCCGCGTGTTCTTTCAGTTCACGAAGCAAGGCAACATCAGCGTTAATGCGGGGCGTGGTATTGAGCTTCATCGCATCCCCGCCTCTTCAATCATGGGGTTTATTCCCGTCACCTTGACCGGCCCGGAGAACGTCACCACGGCCCTATGCCAATTCGCCGCTCGGAGTACGTCAAACTTGCCCCGGTTCATATTTCCGGAGACACCTGATTCATACCCGTCACCAGAGACAAACTTGTGATAGGTCGCCACACTCGCAGAGGTCGGGGAGCCGTCCGCTGCAAAGCGCAAGCGGATCTCTTTTAACAAGGTGACTAGATAATCATCGCCCGCGTCACCCGTGGTAAATGAACTTGTGCCAGAGCTTCCGGTTAGGGTCTGGAGCTGGTGCGACGTGTTGAAAAACGCCATTGAAAAAGATCCGCTTATCCAGTAGCTCGAATCGTAGGAAATGTCCGGCAACGTGTCGTAAGTCGCGCCCGCCGTACTCCATGTGTCATAGGTCAGACCTGCAGAGATATAACTAACCACCGCCTCAATGGTGCGATTAGCCCGACCCCATTGTTTGTTTTTCAGGTGAAAAACGAGGGTGGAATCACACGTACTTGACCCATTCGAAGGGTAGAAAATCCAGACCCGGTTTTGTTGTTTGTCGTAGTAACACTTCGTCTTGTAAAGGTTAGATGCATCGGAGTTGTCAAAGAACCATTGCCGTACTTGAGCATCCCCAACGGGGATCGGTTTCGAGCCTTCAAACACCCAAAAGTTATCCGTCCCTACAAAGAAGTGAGCGCCATCAATATCGACAATGGCCTCTTTACCTACGCAACCAGCATCACCACCGGGGACTAGAAGCCAGTCCCAAACCGCAGGTGAACCAACGTACTGCCCTAAATAAAGAGAGCGGGACTTATAGGCAACTGCATATTCCCCAAGTCTAAGCCCCGCCGTCAAAGGACCGGGAGAAGAAACAAGCCTCCCGGAATTACACTGAGTCGCTACCGCTTCGGTCCAGTCGGTAACGTCAAACGATGCGCAGCAGTGCCAGCCGTCTGCCTTTTCTGCGCCGTCATTCACATTCAAAGCCATGATAAACGAACCAACGGAGAACACCACCTCAGCCTTGGGTGCCCCCGCAATAGCTGCAAAAGCCCCGCTGGAGCTTCTCTGTATCGCGTCCGTCTTATTCGCTGCGATGGTGTCATCACCGAATTGAGCGAATGACCAGCGAGAATCAGAACCGCCCGTATAGGTAGCCGCGGAGACATCTGTCCACGTCCCTGCAGACAGTTCATAGAGCCGTGAAGTTGTCCCGGCGATAGTCCTGCGTGAGCCGTCGAGTTTCGTGGCGACAACCGCCCCGGCACAGGCCCCAGCAAGGACAGGAACACCGCTGGGCGTCTGAGCAGAGGGAGCGCCCTCCATACCCGTCAGGTACGGAATGAAATTATCACAGTCAATCAAAACGCCAGGTGTAGGCGCTTCGCTGTCTGGTGAAAATCCCTGTAGCGGCGTCATGATACGGTGACTTGTAAGGTAGCCCCGGCGTATTTACGCTGGTTGTTGTCGGTGCGGATTCGCTCGATACATGCCTCGAATAATGCCCCTTCTTTCTGTGCCAGCTTTTCATCGCGGGTAAACACTGCCAACTGAAGTAATGTGCCGTGAAGGTAAGCATCAGGGTACAGATCAAGAATGACGTTTGTAGCGTTGGTCACTGACAAGGCATCAAATCGCGCCTTATAGGTCATCACCGCCGTTCCATCCGTCATAGGGGCCACCTTGAGCGACGTTCCGGTGATGGTGTACCAATACCCCTGTCCAGAGTAATTCGAGAGCTTGTCGAACTGATCGGGCGTGACGTATTTCAGGGGTCGGGTTGTGTCGCCATCCCAATAGATAGCCCGCATACCCGTGAAACCAGATGGAAGCGTCCCAAGTCCAGCGGTTACGGTGATGGTTGCAGAGGCTTCAAAATCAACAAGTTTGCAACGAACTTGCATATCCGACTCACACAATTGAATGAACTCAGGCAAGCGCGATGCCATATCGGTACGAAAAGACCAATCAATAACCCACGCCTCTAGCTGGGGGTAACTGGTAATCATTTGGCACGCATCAGGACGTTAAAGCCGCTATTTGTCGCGTTGAATGTCTGCATATTCCATCGCTCCAAGAGTTTCGGGAGCCACCACGCGGGCGACTCTTGAATCAGGTGCGCGTTGCGTCCGTCACTCAAGCGTTTAACTGCTGGCCCCGTGTGGATGGTGAGATAAGCCCAGGCTCGGGTTAAATCTCTCAGATCATCAAGAACGTTATCCAGTAGCTCAGGCTCGATGTGTTCTAAAACATCAATGCACACCACTAAATCAGCCGGTTCCTTGACGTTGTACTCGGGTATCGCGGGGTCATACCCCTGATACTGCACATCATGTTGAGGTGCAAGCACTTTCAAGAGGTTGCGCATTGACCCACAGCCGTAATCTAAAATAGACCTGCTGTTTAGTCTGTCGAGCAGATTGCTGACAACCTGCCCATATTGTAGCGAAGCCGTACCATATTTGCCGGTTTTGTGCAAATTAGTTTGCTCTTGGCGGTAAGAATCTGTGATTAGCATTAGCTGGATGCCTCATTTGCCCGTGAATGGGCGCGAAACCAGTCGCTCGCATTGGGAGCGTCTTTGTAGTGCGGCCATGCTGGGATACCCGCTGTCCAGTGGAGTAACTTGGCGTTAATGTTTGGCCCGTATTCGTCAGCCAGCCAATTCCATTCACCCGGCAAACTACCTACAGCCCGTTCCTCAATAAACCCGAAGCGGTGAAGGTGAAACCCCGGCATCGTTGCCACGGCCTCTGGAGTGATTGATCTCCAAGCGTAATGTGAGCAATTGATAATCATGACGCTAGACCAATTCTTACGGGGGTAATCCTCGTTTTTGGCCTCCATCTGAGTCCCGACATACTTTGTCGGGTTACGGGTTTTATAGTCGTGTTTGACGACCTGAACCGCGCTGAAAACGTCCCGCTGCGCCCATAGCTCGGCAATGTCGGCCTTACAGATCATGTCCGCGCCGTCCATAAAGATAGCGAACCCCTCGAAATCGCAGAGGTACGGAATCAGGAAGCGGGAATAGATAAAGGCGTTTGTCCCATCCCGAGCGCCACCTTGGTAAACCTTTTGCAGGTTCGCCAAATGAAGGGGCGTTATGCTGACAGGCTCAGAGGCTCGTTCAATAACTGACTGACAAAAGGCATGATAACCAATGGCTTCGCGTTGGTCGAACCCGGCAAACACCCGTATGACTTTTCCCATAGATCATCCTTCAACAAACGATTAACCGTGCCCTGCCATCCCTCACTCTGTCGCTTTTTGAACAGTGTTGCGGAGGTGTACCAAGGGAATCCGTTCTCGTATAACCAGAGGGTTTGATCTGGCACAAGGATGATGCCGGGGATACCTAATGCCCCGGCTAAATGATGCGCGGTAGTATGGACGCCGATAACAAGGTCTAGGGCTCCTACAAAGCCCGCTGTGTCGTCGTAATCGAGTGACTCACAGGCGCGTTTGTAGTGCTTTACCGGGAGCCCCGTCTGAGCGATTTCGTCGGTCGGGTCTTTGTACTGCAGGCTGTAGAAGTTGGCGTAAGTCGATTCAATCAACGGCCTGAATGCTTCAAGTCCGATAGCCCGCGCTTGGGGCTTGTTGTGTTTCGAGCCGCCCGACCAACACAGGCCAATATTAGGCTTTTTGTCACCGAAGAGGGCCTTCCACTGCGTCACCCGTTCTGGATCTGCCACGAGGTACGGAGTACCGGGGAAGTCTTCATTCTTGCGCCGATAGAACTTGGGGAGAGTCCCACAAGACACCCGAGCGTCAAACTTGTGATTTCCCAGCCAGTCCGCAGGGTCGCGCCTGGTGCCGTACACAGAGATATGCGGGAATGATCGACGGAAAAGACCCTCTAGCCGCTTGTCACACTCAAGGACAACTTGATTATCTTTCGACACGTCAGGGATGCAGGACGCATACATGATCTCGTCGCCTAGCCCTTGTTCACCGTAGACAATCAGCGATTTGCCGGGCGTGCCGTCCCATCGTTCCTCGTCCTGATACTGTGTTTCCTTACGGAACTTACCCCCGAGAGTGGCATCGTAGTTATCCCAGCCCCGCGCCCAATTCCCAAGCGATAGACTGGCGATAGCGAGAACGGCCTTAGCGGACTTACATTCCTTGTCTATCGTGAGTGCCTTCTCAGCCCACTCCGTAGCCTGGTTATAGTCCTGACGGGACAGGAAAGCATTTCCTATATTACTGGCGTAAGTGGCGCGTTTCTCGATACTCCAAGCCCGTCGAAAGTGCTTCATCGACTCTTGATGATCTTTGCGCCCCTCACAGGACATGCCCAGGTTATTCCATGCCTCTGCCTTGTCGGGCCTCAGGCGGGTGATTCTGTCAAACATGGTGTACGCCATGCCGAAATGCTCCGCTTCAGCGTATATCTGGCCTAGCAGGAACAGGGCTAGCGAGTCTTCATGATTCTTGTTTAGCAGTGCAGCGCAATCGTGAATCACGCCATCGGGGTCGGTCTTTGCCTTCTCTTGAAGGTCAGTGTAAATACCCATCAGAATCTGCCGTTAGTAGTGAACAGGTGTCCCCACTTGTCTTTGTGCTTCAGGATGTGTTGCTTGATCTCCGTCGCTGACCGCTTATAGGGATCGAAGCCGTCCTCTACGATCATCTTCATGCAGTCCGATAGCGAAATGTTCGCCACTTTCCACAGGTCTTTTTTGATGCCCATTTTTGTCATATCAGCATCGTTTCGCATTTGTGCGTTTAGCTCATACAGGGCTTGCGTGTCCTGCGTGTAGCGCACCTTCATTTTCCCGTCTTCAAATCCAATTTCGGTCAACATGCCCGTATCGGGATTGAACTCTTTACTGACTATGCTCATAAACAAAGGGGAGAGGTTTCCCCCTCCCCCTCCTATCAGGTTACTGCCTGGATTTTTGCCGATGCGTCCGGAGCGTCGCCCACAAGGCAGAACTCGCAAAGCAGTTCGCCCTTGGTTGCATCGCCCGTTTTGGCGCGTTCTTCCATCTTGATCGGGCGCAGGAAAGCGACCGACCAATAATCCATGTCCAACGCCAGCAAAGTGCCGGTACGCTGGAAACGGTTAAGAACGATCTTGTGTTCACCAAACGGGGAAATGTAAAGGTCAACCCCGCCCACAATCACGCCCTGAGCCGTGCGGCCCTGATTGACCGATACGCCAGCGTAGGAAGTAGCGCCCGCAAAGGTGCCGATCTTCTTCTTCAGCGCAGAGCCAACCATCACCGTAGAAGCGTTGCCGCCGTCCGTCCATGCAGCTTCAAAGGCAGACACGAGATCAGCCTCAGTCATTGCAGTGGAAGTACCGTCAGTAACAGCGCCCCACACGCCAGCCGCGTAGCCGGGAGTCGTGCCCGTGATGTTGCCGGTACCGACGATACGGTTGCCCGAGATCATCGCCTCGACACCAGCGGAGCTGCGAGCAACGGAAGAGCTGCCAGCGGACGATACTTGGTTCTGCACAAGTGCAAACTCAATATCGCGCTTGATCTCACGACCACGCTTTGCCATTTCAAAAGCAAATTGCTCCTTGCGGCCATGCTTGCGAACCACGTCAGCAGTGCCGGAAACCATAACGGTCTTTTTGGCGATCTGACAATAGTTCGAGAGCATCACCGTAGGCGTAGCGGTAGCGTAAGTGCTGTCGTCACCCTCGATTGCGCGGTTAGCAGCGGCGGCGGCCAAAGCGTCAGTCTGCCACTGGTGCAGTACAGCAGTAGCCTTCTTTTTCTTCGCCATCGTGTAGAAAGGCGTGTCAGTCGGGGAAATATCGTTGATGATGTCTTCCACGTCCTCCGCCAAACCGATCAAGTCAAACGTGTCGGTTGTTCCTGTAAGTTGAGCCATGATTTACCTCTTTTTAGAGTTGCTCCGGTACAGCAGGGCCATAGCCGCGTCATCTACGTTGCCACTTTTCGCAAGCCTTGCCCGCGATTTCTCTGCCATACTCGCAGCGGATGTTTTGGATTGCGCCGCAGAGCCTGGCTTCAGCGTTTTCGTGTCTTGAATCTGCTTTGCCTTTGGGTCAGCGGTGCGAACTTTATGCCCCTGATAAGCAAGGTCGATAGCCTTGATCATCGGTTCATTGATTCCATTGCGCAAAGCATCGGGCGAGAAACCCAGCGTATTCACGCTAAATTCCATCAGCTTGTTGGAGTAGTCCTCAGACCATCCCTTGATGTTGCGTTTCGCAAAGTCATTGAGTTGCACAACCTTGGCCTGATGCTGTTTTGTGAACTCCTCTTGCGAGGTTTTAACGGACTGCTGATACTGCGACTCAATCCGCGCCTTGGCGCTCACGAGTTGGTTGTATTCAGCGTTGATCTTTGTCAGTGCTACCGGATCAGAATCCGCGAGGGCATTGATGTCAATCCGTTCCAAAGCTGCCAGCCTGCGCTCGACCATCTTGTGATCGGCAATCAAATCGCTCTGCTCATGGGCGATCTTTTGCAGTTGCTGTGCGCTCTGTATTTGAGTTTCTGCGACTTTCCGAAGCTCAGACGCCTCCTGAAACTTGCGGGTTGTACCGGCTTCGATCTCTTTGACCTTGGCCTCAATACGCTTCGCTTGTTCCGCTTGGGCTGGCGGGAGTTTGAACTTTTCCCCGCCTACGTCGATTTCGACATCATCGCTTTCCGTCTCAGTCTCGGTAGGTTCGTCGTCTGATTCCGCGTCACCCGTAGGCTGCTCCTCAGTTGATTCGTCTTCCGGTTCTGGTGCGGGGGACTTCTCCTTATCATCGGATGCGCCCCATCGTTTCAGCATTTCCGAAGCCGCCTGGTCTTCAGTTATGCCGCCTTGGACCTCCAGATTATCTGGTGTAGTCATGTGTTCTCCTTGCAGCGTCTCTCGACGGATGCATCTCCCCATTCAATAAATCAAGGCGCGGGGATATACGCCTTAACCAAAAATGCGTTCTTTGAGCGTCTTCTTTTCAGCTTCCATCTTGATCTTGGCCATCTTGCCATCAATCACTGCACGCTCAAAATAGCCGAAATACTTGTTATGAAAGTATTGCATAGATTTGACGAATTGTAGCGTTTCCATGTCTTGCGGGGTGGTTTCTTTGAACAATCGCCACAATTCAGCGTCAATATGCTCCTTTGCCTCTGCAATCAGGTTGTCAGAGAGCAGCCGTTTAGCCTGTTCGCCCCGGATAATTTCCCGTTCAAGTTTGTCGCTCATGGTCGCTCCTAGAACATCAGAAGAATCTCTTCGTCATCCTCATTATCTTCTACATAGAACACTTTTTCAGTGATAAGCGCCTCAATTGCGGCCCAATACTGCGGGCTGAGTTGCTTTTTCTTGCCCTTGGAGATTCTCTGTACCGTTGATATGTCGGCCAACATTTCGCTGATTTTGACGGCCAGTTCACGGTCATCTAAAAGGTACTTTTGGCCTTTAATCAGGTAATAGCGTTTCTTCCAGGCTGAGGCATGTCGTCTTGGCGTGGTCGCACCGCTAAACGCGAATGTCGCATCCTGTCCGCTGATGACATAAGCCCCTGCCTCACAAGTCAGCGTGTAGTTGATAGGGGTTGCCCCGTCAACATAGGTAAGAGTCGCGTCCTGCCCTGATAGCGTGTAAGCCCCTGCCTCACAGGTAAGCTGGTAGCCCCGGCGCAATGTAGCATCTTGTCCAGATAAGACGTAAGCCCCGGCATCGCAGGTAAGAGAATAGTTTGCGGCCCCGGCAACGTATGTCAGGGTAGCGTCTTGTCCAGCGATAACATAAGTGCCAGTATCGCAAACCAGTGTATGCGCTACGATCAGATTGGCATCCTGCCCAGCTATCGTGTATGCGCCTGCATCGCAGGTCAACGTGTAATTG
>ERZ869925.989-NODE-989-length-15160-cov-9.735915_pt1 | contig 15160 bp, 36 predicted proteins | sample MGYA00579311_ERZ869925 | MGnify/ENA primary metagenome ERZ869925 (study PRJEB32216, sample SAMN09231817) | wastewater metagenome | place: USA: Maryland | collected 2016-07-30 | study: EMG produced TPA metagenomics assembly of the PRJNA472060 data set (Reclaimed...
GCACCACCCGCCGCGTCTGCGTCTTCTTCCCCGCGAGGATCGCGCGCACCATCGGACCGCTGAAGATGATCGGGTGCTCACGCACAGCGGGCAGGATCGGGGCGCTCAAGAGGCACCCCCGTAGCGGATGATCGCGGCGACGACGCCGAGCACGACGGCCACGATCAGGAGTGCAGCCCAGACGAAACGGTTTGGCCTCGCGGGCAGCAGCGGGAGCGGCTCGAAGAGCAGTCCCCGAGGTCCGCACTCTTTGCCGAAGGCGCGTTCAAAGCACGCGAACACGCCGATCCCAGTGACAAGCGCCTCGCCAGCCGTGATGGTTTGCTGGCGGCCCAGAATCACCTCGACTCGACGGCAGCGTCCGTTCTCGGGATAGCCGCCATCGCGCACGACGAACCACTTGCAGTCCTTGCAGAACCGCACGGGATCGGAGGAAGGAGCGGAGTTCGTCACGATCTCGCGCGACGGGCCGATCGTATTGCGCGTCACGCCGCACCTCCAGTGCCGTTTTCTTCTTCGCTGTACAGACTAATCATCTTCATGCGTTGCACGATGCCCAGCGCGAGATTCATGTACCCAGACACCTCGTCTTCAGTCGGAGGTTCGTCACCATACCCACGAATGTCCTGGAACGCATCGCAACCAGAGCACGACCCGTACGCTACGAGGACGCAGAAGTACGTGAACGGCTGGTATCCGGTCGCACCGATCGCGAAGAACAGCGTGCCTTGGTAGTCACCGTCGTCGATCCTGTGGATGCGAGACGGATCAGGGCAGTCTCGGTAGTCGTCATCATCCTGAAGCGCCTCGACGACGGAGCGCACGATGTCTTCGTACCCATCCGGTCGCTTGGCGCGGAACGCAGCACGCATGGCCTCGCGCTTGGCGTCGAACCGCAGGACGAATCTTTTGATCATGGCGCACCAACCAGCGACTTGAGCACCGCGTCGTTCTCGGGGTCCAACCACTTCTCCTCCGTGATATGTCCGATCACGGTGCAGCGACTTCCAAGGCCACCATCCACGATGCGGACGTACTTCCCTTCCAGTTTGTCCCACGACGACACCCCAACGGTGTCGAGCACACGCAGGATGAAGGTCAGGCCCCACGCCGTTCCGATGCGCTTCTTCAACGCATGGTCGTACCGATCCAATGCGTACCCGCCCCAGCACACGGCACAACCCGGCCATTCAAGCACGAGCGAAACGGTCAGGATGCCGTGGTCCTCGACGTGGAGCGTGGCCCGCTTGATCTGGGCGTTGCGGTAGACGGGGGCGCTCAAGAGGCACCTCCGCGCTTCCGCTCGGCCAGCATCGCGTGACGCTCCATGTGGTGCGTATGGCACAACCACAGGACATCGAGCGGTCGCTCGTAGTCGTCGTGGTGAGCGTGGGTGCGAGACGATCCACAAGTGGCGCAGGACTCTCGTACGAGCGTGCCGTTCCGGACTGCGGTCTGGACGGCTTGGTGAGCCTTCGCCGCGAGCGGATTCCGACGGCGATACGCGGCTGTTGACTCCGCTCGCTGATCTGAGTGGCGCGCATGATACGCGCTGTTGTTGCGGCGCTTGCGTTCCCGATTACGAATTGCAGACTCGACGGAGACGCGGCTGTCGCACGGCTTGCAGCGATACTTGCCCAAGCGGCGACGTTGTTCGGTGGCTTCGACGGAGACGCCGCACCGTGGACAAGGGCGAGTCGGGGCAGCCGTGGCCGGTCCTCCGTCTTCGATGGGCTTGGTCACTTGGCGCACTCCTTGGCGAGCTTGGCGAGGTCCGCGTAGTCCAAGAATGGACGCCCGGCATTGGGGAACTTCTTCAGGGGCACACCCTTCTTGCGCAGTCTCACGGCGCGCTCACGAACACTTTCACCGCTCAGGCCGCACTGCTCCGCAACGTCACGAACCGACGTACCACCCTGCCACACCTTGACGAACTCCTCGGCGCTCATCGTGGTCTTGCGACCCAGCGGGCGTCCGTTCTTCTTCGGCACGGGCGAGCTACCTTTCGACACCAAGACCTCCTTCACTTTCAGCTTGCTCATGGGTCCGATAGCCGCACACTACTCTCTACCGAACCACAATTCCTCCCTCTCGTGGCCCTCGAAGACTACTACCCCCTCCGCCGCTACCTCAACGAGGGTCTCTTCGACTACCAAGACGACCTCGAACGCGAGGGCATGGAGCCCGATTCCGCCTTCCCACCCGTCCGCATCGTCTCCCACCTCGACCGACGCCCACCAACCACCGCCGACACCTGCTGGAAGTGCAACCAACCAGGAACCCCACTCAAGCCCCTAAAACGCACCCTCCACGGCACCTTCCAGCACGACCTCTCCTGCAACCCCGAAGTCCACGCCTAACGGTTCCAGAACTGTAAAACCATGCTCTAACTCACCCTCTGGACGATACCCCGAACGGTAATTCCGAACTCCCAGAGTGCAGAAGCCGCGAAATTATGGTAGCGGGGGCACCAACGGTGGGGGAGCCGAAACGAACCGGGGTTCGTGAGGCCACCAGAAACCTTCTGCGTCTGAGATCCAGAGACAGCTCCGGGCCTGCGGCCCTCCGCTGCTCGCGCATTCGCGCGAGATGCTTGTGAATGCCGCAGACCGAAAGACACAAGCGGGTGGGAACACTGCCCGGAGCAATCCCAGAAGCCTCCGAAATCCCGAAGCCTAACTCGGAGCCCACTGGGGCACACACCACTCCAGAAGACTCCACTACACCTTGAGGGTCTCCCGACACCAGAAACCAGCTCCAGTACGCCCACTGAGAGCAGGAACCACTAGGGGTTGGGGGTGCGGGTGATAGTAGCCACTAGGGGTGGGGGGGATGGGTGAGGTGGGGGGGAACATCGGCAGTCGAAGGTCGCGTGATGCTCGCCCGGTCGGGGGGTCTGGATACGGCCTTGTGACGTTCTAAGGCTATGGGACGCATGGATTTAGGTCCGTTCCAGCGTGCTGCGAGCGCAACAGAATGGATATTATCCGACGCTAGGAAGGCCAGGGGCGAGCGGTGGCTATGCGGCTTGCGCCCCTCCCCTATCCCCTTGCTCCCCTTCCTTCCGCTTCCTCCCCGTAGCTGCATCCTTCCCCTTCCGCTCTCCCTTGCACTGTCCCCTTCTCTCCCTTCCTGTCCCTGTCCCTGCGGCTCGTCCCCCTTGTTCCCTGGGCTCCCTTTCGCTCTAGGCTCCCTACCTTGCGCTCCCTTGCGTTCGGCTCCGCGTTGGCTACCGATAGGCACGAAAAAGCCCGGCGGGCTAGGCCGGGCTTCCTGGAGCGTTCTACGGGCTTGTGGGTTCTAGGCTGCGGAGAGTTCCACCGCCAAGCGTTGGAGTTCCTCGGGGGAGAAGAGCATGCCCCCATCGGCTCCGCGCGTCGCATGAGCCCATCCTTCGACGACGGCGCGGTGGAGTTCCTCGGGGCGAAGCCGAAGTAGCTCGGCTGCACGTTCTAGGGGGATCACGGCCGCACGCTCCGGAGCACGACGGCCAGGGTGAGGCACGACGAGCCTACGGCGAGGAGGAGTAGGGGGAGCATGCTAGGAACCTTCGCGCGAGCGGAACTGTCCCACGGTCACGAAGTAGCACGGGTGCTCGGGCTTGAGGCGGCGAGCCAGGAAGTCGGACGTGCAAGCGTTGAACTCGTGCGCGTCGAAGTCGTCGGGCGCGTTCTTCCCATCGACGGCGAGTTCCACAAGGCCGGTGCGATCGAACGCGCAGAAGACGCGCCGATCGGCCAGCGTGGAGCACGGCCAGGACGAGCCCGGACGGTGCGCCCAGTCGTACGTATCGCGAGCGGATAGCCAAAGGGCGACGCTTGTTCCGTTGTCTTGAATTCTCATTTCGCACGCTCCATCCCGGACGGGATCGGTAGGCACCAGAGGACGAGGAAGAGGCAGAGGGTGAGGGTCATCGGTCACGCTCCCGCGCTTGTTCCCAAGCCGTACCGGCCATGACCCAGAAAAGCCGATGCCGTAGCGTTTCCTCGTCCGCTGCATCGAGATCATCCCATGCTCCGTACTCGCGCAGCTCGCGGACGATGCTCTCGCGGGAGGGCCAACTACGGCGCTTCGCCGCCCAGTAGGCAACGGCGTCGTCGGCGGGTCCGGGGCGGGAGCAATCGCGAGCCGCCTCGCGCGGGACGCTGAAGCGCCCAACGTGCTCCCCGTAGGCTTCCAAGTAGCGGCTCATCGGGGCATCCTCACGCCGTGCGCTCCGGCAAAGCGCGGGAGGTTCGATCCGGCGGCCCATGCGCCCTGTATCTCTAGGCAGTTCACGGCAACGGCGCTCCCGCCAACGTCGATTTCGTTAGGCATGGGGCGCGTGGACACGCTAACGGAAGCGCCACAAGCGGCGCATTCGGCGCTCTGAACCGATCGGTGCTCACCGTGCCAGGGGCGAGCCCATTCGAGCCGGTGCCCCCTACGGGACGCTGCATCGTCGGCTTGGCGCTTCAGGTCGAGTAGGCTCACGACGCGCCCCCTTCCGCGCTCTCGACCACGGCGACGCACTCGTCGCAAACCGTCTCTCCGCCGTCCATGCAGACCCATCCCGAAGAGAACGCTTGCCCGCACACTTCGCATATGTCGGACAACCTAGGGCAAGTGTCCGGGTCGCACTCCGGCCCTTCGCACTCGCACTCGCGGGTAAATGGGTCCACGTCGTAACTCGACCACGTGACGCCCGGATGGTCGAGATCGTTCCCGTCATCGTCGATCCGCACGCTAGCTTGCTTGCTCGTTTCCATCGTTCGATTCTCCGTTAGGCGCACTATCGCGCCGTCCCTATCTCTATCGGTCAAGCGCGCGCCTCGCAACGGCCTTTCCCGCAATTTCCTTTCGGAACGGTGCCGCCACTTGGCTAATGCCGAGTCTACCCTCGCACACTAACTCGAGGCGAACGGATAGAGAGTCTCCCGCGCGCGTCACACTTTGGCGCGCGTGTTTGCTTTGCGGCGAGCTGCAATGCATCGCGAGGCTCCCGGTAGAATGCGAGCGGGGCTACACTATGCGGCGACTTCGCAAGTGTAACCCCGTCAATTTTAGGACGCCGAAAGCGCGTTGCGCATTTCCTCGATTGCGGCGCGGTAGTCTTGCGTTGCGCGTTCGATACGCTTTCGCTGTCCCGCCGTTGTTTTGACTCCGCGCATGATAGCCTCGGACGTTTCGCGCGCCAAGCGTTGCGGGAACGGAAGTCCGCGCAGTGCGTAGTAGACTGCGGACGGTTTCCAACCCGGATAGCGCCGCTCCGCCGCTTCCCGTTGCGCCTTGGCGAGATTGAATACCGACTCAAAGGCTTGAATATAGCCCTCAAGCTCCGCCTTCCGGAACGCTTCCCGAGCAAGCCGCTTCTTTTCGTTCTCCGCCGCTTGCAAGGCCGCCACGTGCGCGCGGATACGCTCAAGTGAGGACGCGGACATACCGGGAGCGTTTTCCACGCAAGTTGAGCCGACAACGCAAGTGCCGCGCACGGCGTGAGAGAGTACGTAAGCGTAGCGAATCAAGTGCCCGCACGCGCAGGTTGCTCCGCTATTCGGGCCGGTATCGGAAACGTCCCCCGACCATTCCCAACCCTCACCGGAACCGCCAAGGGCGGAGAGAAGGCGGGAACGGTATTCAGACTCGGACACGGCGCGATCGAGGGTGGAGGTTGCCATGGCAAGGGAAGCGGGAAGGCACGAAAAGGCGAACGCGCTAATTCGGCTTCGCACGCTGCATATCTCCCGGCTTCCCCGGCCTGCGTAGAACGCTTGCCGGTAGTGTTTTGCGCGTAGGACGGTGGAAGCGTTGAAGCCGCTCCCGTCCGCATGCGCGAACCCGCGCGCGCATTGTGCGGGCTACTTGCTCGCGCACTACTTCCCCCGCTTGCCCCCGTCAATTTTGCGAGCAATCGAAAAGAGATAGTCGAGCGCGAAGATTGCGACGACGACGGCGAGGATGAACCTATCCATTCCGCCCCCAGTGCTCGCGCAAGCAACCTGCGAGCAGTGCGGAGAGGACGAGAAAGAAGGCGAGGGCGATGGGGTCAGGCATCGGGGGCCGCCCTTCTCACTCCGGGCCGCTTGCAATGCGCGCAGCGGTAGGAGTCGGGAAGCTGCACCTTGTGGCCGTCGAACAGCGGCGGGTAGGCGTAGACTTCGAAGCGTGCGAAGGTTTCGGAACCGCAATCGCAACGCTTGAAGTCGTCACTGTAGACGCGCTGCGATGCTCGTTTGATCGCTTCGGGTGAGCAGTTGCACGGGCCGGGTTGGGTCGGAGAAAGCCAACGGGCATATCCGCAGTTAGGGCACGCGCTCACGCCACACCCGCCTTTCCGAGCGCGGAGCGGGCGAGCGCGGCATCCGAGCACGCTTCGCACATGTCGAGCCCGCAGACATGGTGATCGTTCGGGGCGTGGTGATAAACCGCTTCCGAGCGACATTCACCGCCGCACGCGCACCGGTGGTCGGTGCATTCGCATTGACGCACAGGCATGAACTTCGGGGCGCTCACGGTTGCACCTTCGCCTTCCTTTGGCGCGGCTCGTACTGCCCGCTCCCGCGACAACGGCGGCACGTTTCGAGCTTCCAAGCCTTGCCACGCGCCGTCATGCGCCATCGTCCCTTATACCCCATCCCGAGGCACGTTGCGCAGCGTACGTAGTTCGTCACTTGCCACCTCCGAGCACGCGGCGGGCGTGATCTCGAACCGGCTTGTCCGCTCCGTTGCGGAACTCCAAGCTCGTCATGTTGTCGTAGCTGTCGAGGGTGTAGCGCAGCGCCCCCTCAAGCTCTGCGATGCGGGCGGATTGCTTGTCGCACTTCGGGCAGAAGTCCACGTCGGGATGGGGTTCGGTCGGATCGCACTTTGCGCAGGTGTAGTTCATAGTCTCGATTCTCCGTAGAGCGCGGAGCGACCGCGCGAAGCCTCATCGGGCCGTGAGCGACACGGCGACGGGCCGGAGCCCGTTTCGGCGTCATGCCTTGCTGAATAGCTCCAGGATGCTTTCCTTCACTTCCGCGAGCTTCTCCGGCGTCACCTGCGCGAGTGGGATCGTCAAGTCGAACGTCGGTTTCGCGTATTGGTCGCCTCCCGCCCATGCGATCGAATCGCGGCAATAATCGAAGTCGAGATTCACCCCGGCGAAGAAGTACACCTCAGGCTCTCCGGTTTCGCACCGATGATTCGACGGGAGATAATAGATCGCGCGGACGACCAGGAAGAAGGTGCAATCATCGCCTTCCATTTCCCAACCTTCGCGCCACTCGTGCGCGGGCATGTTCTCGGCGTACTCGCGCGGCATGCCGGGAAGGAGCGGCTCCTCTGCCTTGCGATCCTCGGCGTCCATGATCGCCTCAAAAGCCGCTACCGAGTCGTCATGCTCCGCGCCGTCGCCGTGCTCGCGCAGGAACGATTCGGCCATGTCGCGGTAGTCGCGCTCGTAAGTGCTTTCCATGCACTTCCAGCCGCCGAATCGGCCCTGATTGAAACTCACGCACGCGACGCCGTGCCAACCGCCGTTGGTATGCGGGATGAAGCCGGAACGGGAGCGGTGCTCGATTCGTTCGACTTCGCCGGTCTTGCCGTCCAAGTTGTGAGAGCACACCCCGGCATCGTCCCAAGCGGCCAAGGTTTCAACGGTGTCGGTGATCATCGCCCCGATGGCGGAGTCTACGCTTGCTTGTGTTTCGTCTAGTGTTTCCATGTTCTCGATTCTCCGGGAAGTGCCGCGCGCAATCGTCACCCCTAGGGACGCGCGGCGAGTGGAGCCCTAGGGGCATGGCGTGTAGGGTTAGATCCAGCGATGACGGAGCGCGTAGTCGCCCGCGCTATGCCAGTGCGGGCCGTGACACGCGCAGAGCTTGCCGTCCGCTCCGACGCGCTCATCGGGCTCCGCGTGCGGCGTGTAGTCGCGGTCCCCGTTGGAATGGTCGTTTGACATGCACCGCTCACCGATGCACCCGAAACCGTCCGGGTACAGAACACGGCTAAGCGTGGAGACAAGGTGGAAGCCCATATCCATGCCGCACCCCGAAACGCGGATGCCGCCGTTGTTGCGGTCCCACGTCCACCCGCAAGCGCGAGCGGCGCGCCCGTCTAGGTCGTGCGGGGCCCCGTCGATGATGGTCACGAGACTGACGCGGCGCATCATGCCGGAGCGTGCGACGTGGCGCAGGATGGTATAGACGGTCGAGCCGGGAGGGAGCATGGATCGCAGGTTCGCGATTGCTTCCTCGCGCTCTTGAGCGTTGGCGTGTTTGGTAGTCATGGTCGATTCTCCCGCCCCTTGGCGCACACTATCGCGCGCATCCTGGGCGACTGCTGAAGCCGCGCGGCGCACGGAAGCGAACGCTTCCAACCTAGGGAACGAAACAAGCCGAACGCCGAGCCGTTTTCTTCTTCGGCCATCGTGCGCCAGTAAGGAACCGCGCGAACGCGGAAACGCCTCACGCCGAACGAGCTATCGCGGAATTGTTTGGCGCGAGCTGCCGCCTATTCGCTGCGGTGCGGCGATGCGCTTCCCAGCTCGCGGAGCATTCCTCGTTGCCACAAGCCACACGCCTACTACCTCGCGCGTGCAACCTCGTCAATTTTCACTTGTTCTCTTCGGCCTTTCGTTCTGCTTCGCGCTCGAAGACTTCGATGCACTTCGAGCAGACCTCGCCCCTCACGTCGCGCAGAGATCCGAGGTCGATCCCCATGAGCTTCTCGCCGCAGAGCGCGATCGTGCCCTCCTTCACGGGCCTGTCCTCGTTGCGGACGATGTGCTGAACCGGGGGCCAGCACGGCGGGGCGTCGCCAAGTAGCGGCTCGACGACGGGCTCGGTAGCGGTGTCGATCATGGGTGTATCTTGGGCTAGCCCGCGTCCATCTTGGGCACTGGCGGCAGATCCATGAAGCACACAAACTTCGCCATAATGTCGAGATCCGCGAAGCTGAACGGCTCGAACGCATAGCGCGCAACGCCGTTCGGAAGCTGCGGGTCGCCCACCACTCGCAATAGAACAGCGTCAGCCTTCGGGCGTTCCATCCAGAACACATGGCCGTGACGCGGCCCACCATGCAACGTCACGCGAACTTGACGCGCCTTCACGTCTCCTCCGGGGGCTGGATCGGTACGGTCCACCACTCGACGCCCTCGACCTCGGAGAGCGGCTCGCAAAGCTCCTCGCCCATCGTCCACAGGTGCAGGGTCGGGTCGCTCTCGTCGTACCCTCGCGCGACACGCACGACGACTGCCGGAGCGCCGCCCCATCGAGCGAAGTACCAACCGGGTTCGGTCGGCGGATCCTTGGTCCACTTCGGCGTGCTCATACGGGCGGCTCCTGAAGGCTGACGGGCCAGAACTCGTGCTCGTTCAACTCCGCGAGAGGGACGCCGAGATCGCCTCCGATGAAGCTCACCTCGCCGTGGCCTTGTTGTGGGTTGAAAGCTCCGATCTTGATTCGGTGCTTGCCGCGCGGATCGGGTACGCGCAGGAAGTAGAGACCCGGCTCGCTCGGCGGAGTCCTCGTCCACGCGGGAGCGGGCTTAGCGGGCAGCGCGATGGCGGCTTCGATCGCCTCCCATGCCTCGACAAGGGATCCGCCTTCGGCGTTACGTGCGACGAGCCTCTCCGCCGCGTCGTACACCGCGCGCAGCTTCGCCTCGGGGACGGGCGGTGACGCGGGGAGCGCGATGGCGAGCAAAAGCTGGCGAACGTTCTCGCGTGCCAGGGCCCCATCGAGCGCGCCTCCGTGCTCGACCGCGTACACCACGTCCGCGAGACTTGCGTTGCGACCGACGGTGCGCGACTCCGCAACATCGTGCAAGTGCTGTTCGAGCCGCTCCGCCGCCTCGACGATCGCGCGTGTTCGGCCGATGGTCATAGAACCTCCCACGGAGCAAGAAACTGAAGACAATCTCCAACCGCGCCGTGCTCAGGGTCCAAATCAGATGTCTCGTGGTAGATCTGACGCAAGATCGCCCGAGCTTCGAGGATCTTGTCCATGATCGCAGCGCGCCTCTTCGCCTCGATCTCAGCCTCTAGGTTGCGCTTCTCGGCATTGCGCCTCCTCACGGCCCTTCGCTTCTCGCTATCCTCGACTCGCCGCAGCTCGCGCTCGGCGTCGGAGTAGTTGGGGGTGGTCATCGGCGTCTTTCTCCTACCTCGCCGTCGCCTGCTCGTCGATTTTCTCGGCTTCCATTTCGAGCGACTTGGCGACCATCATCAGCAGCGACTCGCGCCACTTGTGGACGATGATGGCCTGCTGCCAGCCGGACACGTCGCCGATGAAGTCGCGCTGGTTGGGCTGGGTCGCACGCAGGCAGAGCACAGCCTGACGGACGGACTCGCGCGCCTCGCTCAGCGGGGTGAGAAGCACGCTCGGGAGGCTGCTCGCGTGGTTGAAGTGTCGGTCGGGGATCTCGGGAATGGGGTTCGTCATGGCCCGCTCAGCCGAGTGTACGATACGACCGAACGGCGTATCCGCCTCTCCACTCCCGCAGGACGTGACGGCTCAGCCGAGACGGGGATACCGCCACCCATGCTACCTCGGGCACTCCAGCAACCCTGCGACGCCGTGGGGCGCGTTCGATCAGGCCAGCCGCGTCCAGCACGGCCAGGGACTCGCGCGCCTCGCCGTGCTCCATCCCGAGGAGGGTCGCTACCTGGGAGACGGTCAGCGCGCGCACGTTCACCGCAGCGGGCTCAGGCCATGCCAGCCGTAGGCCCTCCAGAACGCGCAGGATCGCTTCCGCCCTGTCCTTGGCCCCAACGGGCCGCATGGAGAGATCGCGCGCCCTAGGCCCTTGCAGGCGGCCATCTACCACGCCTTCTTCTTCCAGGGCCACGGGCGCGTAGCCGCCGTGGAGCACTCGTGCGAACAAAACTTCCTCACCTTCCACCGGCAAAGACGCTCTCCCGGCCTGCGCTTGCATGGCTTCCCGCACCGCTGGCAAGGCTTCTCAGTTATCAGGTCTTCGGGATCGTTTGACGGTACGGGCTTCCTCGCCATGCGGTCTCCTACCTCGCTCGCAGCGCCCGGTCGATTCTTGGCGCTTGCACCACAACCTGTAGTGCTGGTATGTCTTTCCATACCGTATGGGTCGTACGTGGAACGATCAAGGGCACGCCTGGGTTCCGCTTGCCCTTCAGTGGCGCAGGAAGGCCCACGGCCTCACGCTGAACGAGCTTGCTCAGAAGATCGAGGAGGTCACTGGGCGGCGGTTCAGCACGGCTACAGTCGCCCACTGGGAAGAGGACAAGCCCTACCTCGCGCCACCGGCCAACATCGTGACGGCTCTCGGTAAGATCCTGGAGTGCGGCACGGACGACTTCTACTTCCACCCCAAGGTAGTTCGAGATGAGCTTCGTCCCGGCAACCGTAGACCTCACAGGTACAAATCAGATTCTTCAAGGGACCGATTGGTCGCGCGACTTCGCAGTGACCAGTGGCGGAAACCCGGTGGACCTGACGAACTACACCGGAACGGGGGCCCTGGTTCGATGCCAGTTCCGATCGACCGTCGCGGCGACGAGCGTGGTGCTGACGCCGACGATGAGCGTCGTCTCTCCCGCAACTGACGGGATCATCCGCATGACGATCGCGGCGTCCGTCACGACCGCGCTTGCGAACACTACGCAGAGCGGCGTGTACGACGTGGAGATCGTCGCAAACAACGCCAACGGGAACACCGTTGAGCGCATTATCGAGGGCGACTGGAGCATCGACCCTGAAGTGACTCGATGACCGACTGCACGATCGACGTGGCGGTTGAGAGCGCAGACGAACTCGCTGCGGCTGTTTCATCGCCTACCTCGATCGCCGCGTCCATCGTCTCACCGACCTCACTCTCGGCGGCGGCTTCAGGCGCAGGAACGATCAGTGCGGCGGTATCCAGCAGCGGCACGATCTCGGCGGCCATCTCATCCCCGACTGCGCTATCGGCTGCGGTTGTCGTTGCCGACACCATCACGGCAACCGTTGTAGACTATCGCCAAATGGAACTCGACTTCGTGACCTCGATGGCGCTGGCTTCGCAGCCGGATCAGCGACAGGTTCGCAAGCTCGCACAAAGCTCGGCAAGCACGTCCATCACCGAGACGCCCACCCGCCTGCCTACGGCGCTCTTGCTCTTTCCGACGTGCAAGGACTGTGGGTACATCGAATGGACGATCAGCGCGAGCCACGCCAACATGAGCGGGCTGACGGTCACGTTTGAGCTGTGGGCCGGAGTCTACGGTTCCGAGGCGCTCATCAAAACGTGGACGAGCCCTGCCTTCGCTGCCGGTGCTGGAAACCTGAACTTCGACATGAAGGCCCAGCTCAAGTTCCAGGGACCGCTCACGCAGGCGACGTGGGCGCAGATGTCGTGGAGGGACGGCGCTGGAGTCGAGAACATCCAAGCGTTCACTGGCCGCACGTCACCATCCATCGACACCGGCAACTACTCCAACGGAGACGACGGTGACCTGCATGCGTACATCATGGCCTACGTGTCGGGGCCTGGAGGCACGTTCAACGTGAGGACGTTCCAGGCGTTGCAGTACGCGATCAGGAGTGGGTTCGCGTGAGCTACCCCGACACGCTGGACACGTTGGTTCCGACAACGGAGAACATCCGTTATGCGCCGCATCTACCGACGCGCATGGAGTTCTACGAGAACGCGGAGTCGCAGGACGGAGGGAACGCCGCCCTTGTCTTCATCCACGGAGGATCGTGGTCTGGAAACGATCGCACGCTCTTTCGGGTACATGGAGCGAACGGGTACGACTTGTGCGCCTATGCCCTGCAATCTGGGCTGACGACGAACAAGTGGAACGTGTTCTCGATCGACTACCGGATGAGCGCGTACACGGGCGTCAACCCCTCTAGCTACCCGAGTCTCTATCCTGACGGGTTCAACGACACGGCGTGCGCGGTTCAGTTCATCAAGGACAACGCTGCGTCGTTCGGAATCAATCCAAGCAAGGTCGTGCTGTTTGGATCAAGTGCCGGTGGAACCAACGCGCTGCACACGGCCTTCAGGCGTAGCCAGCCGTACTTTGCTAAGACATCGCCAGCGATGCCGCGTCGATTTGCGTACCGATCGTCGAGCAGCGTCGCAGCCGTCGTCAACTTCATCGGCCCGATTGACTTCCGGTACGACGAAGAAGAAGGCACGGAGACCTGGACGTACAACCACAACACCGCAGGTTGGTCTGGACTCTTTGGTCACTCGCTCACGGACAGCGGTGCGGAGTGGTCTAGCGCCGAGCTGGACGCGGTGAAGGAAGCGGCAAGCCCGCTGGCCTACATCGAGATGCCCGTGCTTGAGCAGCGTCCCAGCGGCGTGTACTCGGTCTACAACGCTACGAGCCCGACAGGGAAACCCTACGCAAACCTCCATGCTTCCGAGCAGGCTGCGATCTTGCACGCCGCGCTTGACGCTGCCGGTATCGAGAACGACTACGAGGTCGTCACGTCCGGCGCATGGGAAGACTACACGCCGAGCCCAACGGTGCAAGACAGCCCGAGCTACATGATCTCGGGTCGAGTGATGACGTTCATCGAGGACTTGTTGTAGCCCCTACGCGCCAAGCGACCACGGAGTGACAAGAATGGCTGGAGAGAAGGTTCCCGTAATCACGCGCGAGACACTGATTCCGATCGGTGTCGCGATTTCGTGCCTTGCCCCGATCGCCCTTGGAACCATCTGGATTCGAGACTCCATGGCCGAGAACGCAGCAGCCATCGCGAGCCTGCGTTCGGAGATGATCTCGCGGTTCAACATCTTGGAAGCCAAGTCTGGTGATCGGTGGACAACTTCGGAAATGCAACTGTGGTCGCTGAAACTTCAACGGGACAACCCGACGATCAAGGTGCCAGAGGTTTCAAGATGAAGATGGTGCTCGCGATCGTGTTGCCGGTTTCGGCGTTCACGATCTACGAGCTACACGGGATGAGTTCGGAGATCGGAGTCCTGATTCGGTCGCGGGCCATGGACTCCCAGCACGCATCGTCCAACTGGAGAGAGGTCGAGGGCGTGTACACTTCGATCACGACGTATCGCGAGGCTGGTGAATCTGAAGATGACTTCGTTCTTCGTCACTTGGCTGCGATGCGCTCGATGAAGGACCAACTCAAGTCGGAGCCAGACTCCGGAAGGATCGAACGACGATGAAGAAGCTGAGTTCTACGCTGACGATCGACGGCGTTACCTACGGCCCGATCGTTGACACGCAGCAAGCTGGCGAGACGTGGGACGACTTCACGCTTCGGCACGCGGTCCATGTGCTACGCTGGAAAGCCGTGAACTTCCCCGAAGCTGAGTTCGAGGACTGGACCGTGACGAAGATCGAACAATGAAGACCCACATTCGCGCTACGGCGCATCTGTACGTGCTCGCGGCTGCGGTCGCGGTAGCTCTCACGGTCGCCTTCGGCTGCGCGGGGACCGGACACGGGCTCGCGCGCCTTGGCGGCGCTGGCGGTGGCGCTGCGATTGGCGCTGCGGTGGGTGGTCCGCTCGGCGCGGGCGTGGGCGCAATCGCTGGCGACGCGGGTGCGAACCTCGTGATACCGCCGCCCCCGCCGCCGCCTGCCACCGTCGTTCACAACACCGGGTCGGGCACCGTCTACACGCAGACCGGCGCTCCCGGCTGGTCGATCCCGTGGTGGTACTGGCCGGTTGGCATCCTGGGCGCTCTGGTTGCGATCCCTCGCACGCGCCCGCACGTCCTGGGCTTCCTGTACTCGGTCGCGCACGCGCATCCCCTGGCGGCTCTGGCGAAGGCTGGGGCGACGGTCGGGTGGGTGCATTCAAAGCGTGCCGACAACATGCTTGTCACGGCCCGCGCAAGCCGCAGGGCCAAGCCGCCTCCCGCCGTCGTCGTTTCGACCGAACAAAAACCCCATTCCTCATAGGATGCGTGGTATGATGCGTTCGTTAGCTGCGCAGCTCGGTTGGCGCGCGACCTCCTACAAGGGGATGGGCTTCTTGACCGAGTTGACCTGTTCTGTGCGCCAGCTTCACGCTGGTTGGCTCTTCCGCCGTGCGCTCCACCTGGCTCCAAAACCGTGGGGGTGCACGGCGGTGTTTTTTCTCAAGGAATCCCATGCGTAGCCTCATCCTCCTCCCGCTCGCGCTCCTTCTCCTCTCGGGCTCGCAGCCGCCTGTCGGTTGCCGCGTCAACCCGGCAACGGTCGAGTGGACCGAGG
>ERZ869925.990-NODE-990-length-15154-cov-37.961189_pt1 | contig 15154 bp, 17 predicted proteins | sample MGYA00579311_ERZ869925 | MGnify/ENA primary metagenome ERZ869925 (study PRJEB32216, sample SAMN09231817) | wastewater metagenome | place: USA: Maryland | collected 2016-07-30 | study: EMG produced TPA metagenomics assembly of the PRJNA472060 data set (Reclaimed...
CGCTCTTCCGATCTCAAACGCGCATCCGTGGCCAAAATGGCGATGGGGGGTGCAACGAAAAAACGACCATTCGAAATGAAGGAATATTCCGTGCCAGAAGCTGATCTTGGCTCTGCTGACCTCGGTGTTGCCGGTCGCCGGCTTGCAGTCGAATACCGGCCCCTCGATGCGCTGGTGCCCTATGCCCGCAATGCCCGCACCCATTCGGACGCTCAGGTCGCCGAGATCGCCGGCTCGATCCGTGCGTTCGGTTTTACCAATCCGGTGCTGATCGCCGAGGACGGCACATTGATCGCCGGCCATGGAAGGGTGTTGGCCGCGCGCAAGCTCGGCATGGATCAGGTGCCGACCATCGTGCTGTCGGGTCTTTCGGAAACCCAACGCCGGGCGCTGGTGCTGGCGGACAACCGCATCGCCATGAATGCCGGCTGGGACGAGGAATTGCTCGGGCTCGAACTGTCCGACCTGCAGGAAGCGGGCTTTGATCTCGGCCTGACCGGCTTCGGCGACGATGAGCTGCAGAGCCTTCTTTACGGCAATCGCGATGAACAGGATGGGCTGACCGAGGACGACGCTATTCCCGAGACGCCCGCAACGCCGGTCACGCGGCGCGGCGATCTCTGGCTGATGGACGGCCACCGGCTGCTCTGCGGGGACTCCACCGATGGCGCCGACGTCACCCGGTTGATGGCTGGCGAGCGGGCTGCGCTGTTTGCCACCGATCCGCCCTATCTCGTCGACTACGACGGCACCAACCACCCGACCAAGAAGGGCGCCACGGCCAAGGCTAAGAAGATCGCCAACAAGGACTGGTCGGAGGAGTATATCGAGCAGCCGCACTGGGATGATTCCAGCCAGGGCCCGCAATTTTACGAGGCCTTCTGCAAGACAGCGATCGACCATGCTATTGCCGAGGATGTCGCCTGGTATTGCTGGCATGCCTCGCGCCGCCAGCGCATGGTGGAAACCGTCTGGGACCAGTTCAACGTTCTGCATCATCAGCAGATCATCTGGGCCAAGTCCCGCCCGGTGCTGACCCGCTCGGTGATGCTGTGGGCGCATGAGCCATGCCTGTTCGGCTGGGTTCGCGGCAAGAAACCCCGTATCAACCGCGAAGGCTTTGAAAGCTGGCCGACGACGGTGTGGAATATTCCGTCGTCGGAGATTGAGACGCGCGAACATCCGACCTCGAAGCCAGTGCGCGTGTTCACGCTGCCGATGCAGTTGCACACCCGTCCTGGCGATATCTGCTACGAGCCGTTCTCGGGCTCGGGCTCGCAGCTGATTGCCGGCGAAAAGACCGGTCGCAAAGTCTACGGGCTCGAACTGTCGGAAGCCTTCTGCGATGTCGTCACCCGGCGCTGGCAGGAATTTACCGGCAAGGTGGCGACGCTTGATGGCGATGGCCGCAGCTTCGACGAGATCGCCGCCGAACGTGTGCCCGATGCCGGGGATGCGGTCAACGATACGGCAGCGGCATGAAGCAGTCGCGCACCATGTCGCTGGTGGAATCGCTAACCAACGTCGCGGTCGGCTACGGCATCGCGGTGATCACGCAGATCCTGGTGTTCCCACTGTTCGAATTGTCGACCACGCTGGCTGAGAACATGGCGATGGGCGCGATCTTCACCGTGGTGTCGATCGCTCGCAGCTTCACATTGCGGAGGCTGTTCGAGGCGGTACGCCTTCGCGGTGACAGCACAGGATAAATGTATGGAGACCTGACATGGCCGGCCGCAAGCCGCTGCCGACACATTTGAAGCTGGTGAAGGGCACGGCCCGTCCGCATCGCCTGAACAAGGCCGAGCCGAAGCCTGTGGTGGCAACGCCCGAGCCGCCGGATCACCTCGACGAGGCAGCCAGCGACAAGTTCACGGAGATGGCAGAGTTGCTGGCCCGCCACGGCGTGATGACGGAATTGGATACCGGCGCGCTCGCCCGCTACGTCGTGATCTGGCGGCGCTGGCTGGATGCGGAAGCTGAAGTGAAACGCCGTGGGCCGGTGGTGAAGACGTCGAACGACAACATCATCCAGAACCCGTTCCTGGCCGTCGCCAACAAATGCCTGGCGCAGATGGCGCAGATCGAAAGTGAGTTCGGGCTGACGCCATCCAGTCGCTCGCGCATCCGCATGGCCGAGCCGGCCGAGACCGCCGACCCATTCGAGGACTTTTTGACCCGTGGTAGAAAAGCGTAAATCCGGATCGGCGAGGAAAGCGCCGTCCTGTCCGGTCGAGGCGTACGCGCGCGCTGTCGCCAGCAGCAAGATTGTTGCCGGGCGCCTGGTGCGGCTTGCCTGCGAGCGTCATCTCGCCGATCTAAAGATGGGCGCCAAGCGCGGCCTGGTCTGGGATGGCGCTGCGGCACGCCATGCGATCGACTTCTTCGGTCATCTCCGCCATTCGACCGGCGAATGGGCCGGCGATCCGTTCGCGCTGCAGCCCTGGCAGCAGTTCGTCGTCGGTTCGCTCTATGGCTGGAAGCGAAAGAATGGGCTGCGCCGTTTCCGTACAGCTTACGTCGAGGTGGCGAGGAAGAACGGCAAGTCGGTGCTGCTGGCCGGCACGGCGCTTTATGCCTTGATTGCCGATGGCGAGCCCGGCGCGCATGTCTATTCGGCGGCAACGACACGGGATCAGGCGAGGATCGTCTTTGGCGAGGCCGAGCGCATGGTGGCGGCAAGCAGCGCCCTGCAGGCAAGGATCACCAGGACGGTGAACAATCTGGCGGTGCTGCCAACCTCGTCCTGGTTCCGGCCGTTGTCAGCGGATGCCACCAAGATGGACGGCCTGAACATTCATTTTGCCGCCGTCGACGAGGTGCATGAACATCCTGGACCCGAGATCATCCAGAAGCTCAACACCGCGACGGGTGCTCGGCGGCAGCCACTGATCTTCGAGATCACCACGGCGGGTTATGATCGCCATTCCGTTTGTCGCCAGCATCATGAGTTCTCGGTCAAGGCGCTGGAGGGCACGGTGCCGACAGACTCGTCCGACAGCTGGTTCGGCTATATCGCCACCATCGACGACGGCGACGATTGGACTAACCCCGCCGTCTGGGTGAAGGCAAACCCGAGCCTCGGCGTCACCGTCAAGGTCGACGATCTCAAGCGCCAGATCGACGAAGCAAAAGAAATGCCGGCGCAGCAGAACGCGATCCGCCGGCTGAGATTGAACGAATGGACCGAACAGGTCACGCGCTGGCTCGACATGGCGGTGTGGGAAGAAGGTGGCCTGCCAGCCGCCGCCGACTGGCGCATCGTCAAACACGAGCTGGAGGAACTGGAAAGCAAGCTGCTCGGCCGCGAATGCTATGGCGGGCTTGATCTTGCCCGCGTCAATGATCTGTCGGCCTTCGTGCTGTTGTTTCCGCCGACGCTGGACGACGATCTCGGCATGCTTGCCGACAAATGGATTGTGCTCAGCCGCTTCTTTATCCCGGAGGACGACATCCTGCGTCGCGTTCGCCGCGACCGCGTGCCCTATGATGTCTGGCGTGATCAGGGATTCTTGACCGCCACGCCCGGCAACGCCACCGACTTCGCCTTCATCGAGAAAGAAATCCTCGAACTGGCGTCCCGTTACGATCTGCGCGAGCTGTCTTATGACCGAACCTTTGCTGGGGAAATCGTCCAGCACCTTCATGATGAAGGGCTGGCTCTCGTCCAGTTCGGCCAGGGGTTTTTGAGCATGGCCGCGCCGACGGCGGAACTGGAGCGGCTGTCGGTGTCACGCTCGCTCTGGCATGGCGGCCATCCAGTGTTGCGCTGGAACGCTTCCAACGTCGCCGTGCGTCATGATCCGGCCGGTAATATCAAGCCCGACAAGGAGCGATCGAGCGAACGCATCGACGGCATTGTCGCGATCTGCAACGCGCTCGGCCGGGCAGTAGCCCGAGACGTCAATGCCGGCCGCTCGGTCTATGAGGTTCTGGCGCGTCGGCGCGCGCAGGCTGCACAGGCCAGCGCGGCATAGGCGCAAATAGGCGCGCAAGAGGTCCTTATAGATGCTGGAGTTTTTCAGCCGCCTTGCGGATCGCATCCGCGCGGCGCGTCGAACGAGCGAGCCGCTAACAAGGCCTAGCGACCCGCGAATTCGGCCTATAGTCCGCACGGTCGCTGGCGTGAACGTCACGCCGGATACCGCGGTCACGGTCCCTGCCGTGTGGGCTTGTCTGCGGTATCTGTCGCAAACGGTCGCGATGCTGCCGTGGCGGGTGATGCAGGAGACGCCGAGCGGTGGGGTTCTGTCGCCGACGCACCGTGTCGACTGGCTGATCCGGAAGCGACCCGCGCCGGAATGGTCGTCGTTCCAATGGCGCGAGACGTTGACCCATTGGGCTTTGCGTTGGGGGAACGGATACGCCGAGATCGAGCGGGATGCCGCCGGCCGGCCGTTGTGGCTGCACCCGATCCACCCCGAGCGGGTCGAGGTATCGCGGGACCGTGTGACCGGGCAATTGGTCTATCAAATCAACAACGGAGCCGCCGGCATCGCTTATCTCGGCATGATGGACGTGTTCCACGTGCGCGGGTTTGGAGAAGGCCCGGTCGGCGTCAACGTGATGGATTACGCTGCACAGTCGATCGGCTGGGCGCGAGCCGCCCAATTGTTTGGAGCTGCATTCTTCGGAAACGGGATGAACGTGTCAGGCGTCATCCAGATGAAAAAGGCCATGTCGCCGGAAGCGCTCGACATCCTGATGGCTGAAATGGAGAAGCTCTACAAAGGCCCCGGCAAAGCAAACAAGGTCGTCCCGCTCGACGCGGACATGGAATTCAAGTCGGTTCAGACCGACCCGGAAAAATCACAGTTCATTGAGACCAATCAGTATCTTGTCGAGGAAGTATGCCGCTGGTTTGGCGTCCCTCCGCACAAGGTGCAGCACCTTCTACGGGCGACGTTCTCAAACATTGAACATCAGTCGATCGAGGTTGTGACCGACTCCGTCATGCCGTGGGTAAAACGGTTTGAGGAAGAGGCAGACTTCAAGCTGTTTGGGTTTGAGAATAGGAATAGCTACTACACGAACATGGACGAGAAGGCTTTGATGCGCGGTGACGCGCAAAGCCGGTCTGCATTCTACAAAACGATGCGCGAAATTGGCGCCTATAGCGTCAACGACATCTTGCGCCGCGAAGGTGAAAACACGATTGGCCCGGAAGGCGATATCCGCGTCATGCAGGCTCAGTATGTGCCGCTTGATCGGATCGGCGCCGAGCCTGCGCCTGCAACCCCGGTTCTGCCGGCCCCAGCACAGACCCAGACGACGGAGCCCCCCGCGCCATGAGCAGCTATCGCCTCTCCGTGCGCGCCGCCGGCCGCGCTGAAATGCTTATTTACGGCGACATTGGGTCTGGATGGGTTGAAGACGGGGTAACGGCCTCTCGGGTTGCGGCTGATCTCAAGGCGGTCGGCAAGGTCTCGACGCTTGATGTCCGGATCAATTCGTATGGCGGCGACGTGTTCGAAGGCCTCGCCATTTATCGGCAGATCGTGAACTTCGATGCCAGCGTGAATGTCTTCGTGGATGGTGTGGCGGCGTCCGCGGCCTCCATCATCGCCATGGCCGGAAATAAGATCGAGATCGCGCAAGCCGGCTTTCTGATGATCCACGACGCATGGACCTTCGCGGCCGGCAACGCTGATGAGCTTCGGGCGACGGCCGAGCGTCTCGATGCGACTTCCGAGGCCATGGCGTCGATCTATTCGGCCAGGACCAAGAAATCCTCGACGCAGTGCCGCGACTTGATGCGCGTCGAAACCTGGATGACCGCTCAAGAGGCGGTCGACAACGGCTTTGCGGACAGCATTGCGCCGAACATGGCGATTGCCGCCAAGGCTGACCCGAAGAGGTTTGCGTTCCGAAATCTTCCGACCGTTCTGGGGCCTCGGCGCCAGGCGGCGGTATCCGCTGTGACCCAGATGCGAGCGCATCTGCTCACGAAGAGGCCTGCGGCGCGGTCGGCGTAAGCGCCGCTCCGACGACCGCGTCAGGCGAAACAGGTCCGGACAGGAGTTGTCAATGGACGCTATCATCATGCAGTACCGTGAGCGGCAGGAAGAGCTTGTCGCTGACACGCAGGCAATTCTTGCTCGATCCGACGCCGAAAAGCGGGACCTCGACAACGAAGAGGCCAAGCAGATCGACGAGAATACCGCGGAATTCGATCGCCTCAAGGCCGAAATCGGGCGCCGCGAGCGTGCGATTGCGCAGGCTGGCGAACTGAATGCGTCGGCCGGTCGCCGCACTGTGGCCGATGCCGAAGCCTTCGACGACGACGCTCCCGCCCGCCCGCAGGCCCGCGGCGAGCGCGCCCGCCCGGCCGAGACCGTGCCCGAGCGCCCGCGTGCGCAGGTTCTCGGCCAGACCGCGCGGCAGTCGGCGACCTACGGGTTCCGCCACTTCGGCGAATACGTGGCGGCGGTTCGCACGGCCGGCGTTCGCGGTGGCGATGTCGATCAGCGTCTTATGGCGGCGACCGCGTCGACCTATGGGAACGAGGGCGCCGGTGGCGATGGTGGCTTTGCTGTTCCCCCGGAATACCGCGCGACCATTCTGGAGCGAGTCCTTGGCGAGGACAGTCTTCTTTCGCGCTGTGATCAGCAGACCGCATCCGGGAACTCGATGACCTATCCGTCCGACTCCACTGTTCCGTGGGGCTCTGATGGCATCCAGGCCTATTGGGAGTCTGAAGCGTCGGCCATGACGCAGACCAAGCCGAAGATCGGCGACAACACCGTTCGGCTGCACAAGCTGGCGGCTCTGGTGCCGATGACCGAGGAGCTTCTCGAAGACGCCCCTGCCATGGGCTCCTATGTGGCTCGCAAGGCGGCCGAGAAAATCGACTTCAAGGTCAGCAATGCGATTGCCCGCGGCAATGGCGTCGGCCAGCCTCTTGGCTTCCTGAACTCGCCGGCCCTTGTCACCGTTGCAGCCGAGTCCGGCCAGACGGCTGACACCATCGTCGCGGCCAACGTCGTGAAGATGTACGCGGCGATGCCAAGCCGGAACCGCATGAATGCCATCTGGCTTATTCATCCGGATGCCGAGCCGCAGCTGTCGCTGATGACCCTTGGACAGATGCCGGTCTACCTGCCGCCGGGGGGCCTGTCGAACAACCCCTATGGCACGCTCTTCGGCCGGCCGGTTATCCCGCATCAGGTCTGCGAAACGGTCGGCGACGTGTTTGACATCGGCTTTGTCGACCTGTCGCAGTACCTCGCGCTGATCAAGGCTGGTGGCCTGAAGTCTCAGACCTCGATCCACCTGTGGTTCGACCAGGACTTGACGGCCTTCAAGTTCACGCTCCGCATCGGCGGTCAGCCCTGGTGGGCTTCGTCCGTGGCGTCGCGTGACGGCAGCTTCGCACTGTCGCCCTTTGTCACCCTCGCCGCGCGCTGAGGCTAGCGCGGGCGGCTAGCCGCCCGCATCCCCTTCCCCTGGTCGGAGAAAGACCAATGAACCTCAATGCGCTTTTCGCCGAACAGGCGAACGTCCACATTTTTGCGGTTAAGGACCTTCAGACCGCGACTTCTGCCACGTACGTGAGCATGAAGAACTACGAGAAGTGCACTTTCTTGGTCCTCAAGGCGATCGGGACGGCGGGTGACGACCCGACCTTCACCGTTACGCAGGCGACGGCGGTTGCCGGCACCTCGGCGAAGGCTCTGAACTTCACCAAAATCTACACCAAGCGCCATGCGTCCACCCTTCCGGGCACGTGGACGCTGGAAACGCAGTCGGCTGGCAACACGTGGTCGAGCGCGACGAACGCCGAAGAACTGTCGGTCATCGCGATCGAGTTCAACGCTGACGAGCTGGACACCGACAACGGGTTTGACTGCGTCGGCATCGCTGTCTCGGACGTCGGCACCAACGCGCAGCTTGGCGCGGTGGCGTGCATCCTGTGGGGCAGCAAGACTAATCCGCCCCTGACCTACCTGACGGACTGACGCCATGACCCGCGTTCGCTTCACAAGGACCGTGCAATACGAGTCCGAGGGCCGCGGACGCGGTCCCATCTACGAGGCCGGCTCGGAACACGAATTCGAGCCGGCGTTCGCCGAGCGGTGGTTGCGCCGCAAGGCCGCGGAAATCATCGAGACGGCCGATCCGGTCGAGGAGCAAATTCCCGATGCTGATCCCGACACCGATCATGCCGTTGATGCCGGTTCGGACAGTGGCGCCAGCGCTGAGCCCCGTCACGGTCGCCGAGGCAAAGGTTACACTTCGCGTCGAGCACGAGGACGATGACGGGCTGATCGAGACCCTCATCGGCGTTGCGACGGGATATCTTGACGGCTATGCCGGGATCCTTGGCCGCTGCCTGATCTCGCAGACGTGGCGCGCCGATTTCTCGGCGTTCCCGGGCTGCCAGTGGATCAAGTTGCCGCTTTTGCCGGCTTCGTCCGTCACTCATGTAAAATACATCGACGGCGACGGGAGCCTGCAGACGCTGACCTCTGGCTGGTATTCGCTGGTGACCACTGCGCATGGCGCGCATGTCTATCTCGACGATGATTATTCTTGGCCGACCACGAACGAGACGCCAAGCGCCGTGCAGGTAACCGCGGTCTACGGATATGGTTCGGCGGCCTCCGACGTTCCCGCTTCGCTGCGCTACGCCATCCATCTGCACGTGGCGCACCTCTACGAGGGCCGCGCCGGCAAAATCGATGATATGCCCGCCTATTCCGCGTTGGTAGCTCCCTACAAGACAAGGCGCCTCGGCTGATGCTCGGATATGGCGCCTATCAGCACCGCGTCACTTTTGAGCGGCGCGAGGCAAAGCCGGACGGTTATGGCAACGAACAGGCGGATTGGGTTCCTGTGTGGTCGTGCTCGGCTGCCTTCCGGCCGCGGTTTGGGCGTGAAGCCGTGGCGGCCGACAAGCTTGAAAGCACGGATACCGGAACCATCACGATCCGATCCTGCACTGTGGCGAGAAAGATCGACGCTTCGCACCGCGTCGGGTTCGTCAACGGCCCATACCGGGGTCGGTACTACCAAATTCGCTCGATCATCCCGACCGGCGACAGCACCGAAATTGAAATGACCCTTGAACACGGAGTCGCGCTATGAGCAGCCTCAATGCAGTTATCACCGCTTGGGTGCGCGGCACCTATGCCGGAACGAATGATCTTGCTAGCGTGGTCGCGGATTTCAATTCGCTTCCGAAGACGGAAATCACGCTGACGCCCGGCACGTCGTCGGGCAATGCCAACCTGATCTTCATGGACACGCGCACCCTGTCGGCGTCGTCGACCGAGAACCTCGATCTTGCCGGCAGCCTGACCGACCCGCTTGGCGCGACGCTGACGTTCGTGACCGTGAAAGCGATCTACGTGAATGCCTCCTCTGCCAACACGAACAACGTTGTGGTCGGCGGTGCCGGATCGAATACGCTGCTCGGCATCTTCTCTGACGCTACGGACAAGATCGTGGTTAAGCCCGGCGGCGTCTTCATGTGGGTCGCCCCCGCGACCGGCGCGACGGTGACCGCAAGCACGGGCGACATCCTGCTTGTCGCGAACAGTTCCTCAGGATCGTCCGTGACCTACGACATCGTCATCATCGGCACGAGCGCCTAATGCCTCGCGTTCGCTTCGCCTCGCCGTTCGATTATCGGCCGTCGAATGGCGTTGTGATTGCCTATCCCGGCGGGTGGGCGGGTCTGATCCCGACCGCTCATGCCGCAGCCGCAAAAGCCGCAGGAGCGCTGGTGGATGGCTACGGAACTGATCGGCCGCGAGAAGGTGCTGGCGAAGCTGAAGGCAATGCCGGCGGCAGCGCGGACAGCGATCAAGGGAGCCCTGAAGGCGAACTCGGATCAGATCGTGGCAATGCAGAAGCGGTTGGTCCCGGTTGACTCCGGCGACCTCCGCGACTCCATCCGAGCGGAATGGGGCGACGTGAAGCTAGCGTCATCCGCAAACCTCGCGTCCGGTGGCGGCGGGGCTCTGACGATTAAGGGCGATCCCGACCTAACGGTGACGATCGTGGCGGGCGACGAAAAAGCCTTCTATGCGCGCTTCGTCGAATTCGGGACATCGCCGCACGATCAGGGCGGATGGGCTGAGGGCACCAAGCACCCCGGCACAACGCCGCGCCCGTTTTTCTACGGCCCGTGGCGCGCGATGCGGAAGAAATCCAAGTCCAGCGTGTCCCGCGCCATCAACAAAGCCGCCAAGCAGGTCGCCGCGCAATGACCGATCCCGGGCTTGAGCTTCAGGGCGCCATCGTTGCGGCCCTGAAGGCCTCAACCGTGGCCGGCGGGCGGATTTACGATCAGGTACCGCAATCGACATCGTTCCCCTACATCTCGATCGGCGAGATGCAGGTCATCGACGACGACGCGGAATATGTCGGCGGCGTCGAGGTTTACGCCACCCTGCATGTCTGGTCTCGCGCAGCCGGGAAGCCGGAGGCTGCCAGCCTTGCCGCCGCGGTGCGCGGTGCGATCCACGAGCAAGACTTGAGGTTGCCGTTTTGGCGGCTGGTGGAAATTCGCCACCAGTCGACGCGGCTCATGACTGACCCCGATGGGAAGACGACCCACGGGGTGATGACTTTCCGGGCGCTTGCCGACCCGGCCTAAAGGAGATCGACAATGGCAGCCCCGACGACCCGGAAATTCGGACAGATCAAGGTCTACATTGGCAACGGCGCTTCGCCGGAAGTGTTTTCGACCCCGTGCGGGTTTACTGACAAGTCGCTGAAAATCTCAAAGGACGTGGTCGATACGACCTTGCCGGATTGCGACGACCCGGATGCGGCGTCGTGGATCGGCCGCGAGGTCAAGACCATTTCGGGCGAGATCAGCGGCAGCGGCGTGATGGCGATGGAGTCGCTGGCGACCTGGCGCGCCTGGGCGCTGGCGTCCACGGCCAAGAACGTCCGCGTCGAGGTCTCCGGCACGGGTGCGCAGGGCGGCGGCTACTTCGCCGGGTCGATGCACCTTTCCGACTTCGAACTGAAAGTGGCCCTCGGCGAAAAGGCGCAGGTCAGCGTGACCTTAGTCAGCGATGGTTCGCTTGCTTGGACGGCGGCTGCCTGATGAGCCGTGACGCCTCGATCTCTTTCGATTGGGCCGGTGACGAGCGGTGTTTCCGCCTCGCCATCGGCCAACTGCGCGAGCTGCAAGAGAAATGCAACGCTGGCCCGATGGAGATCATGTCCCGGCTCCAGGGCGGGACGTGGCGCATCGACGACGTGCGCGAAACCATGCGCCTCGGGCTGATCGGCGGCGGCACGCCTCCGGGCGAGGCGCTTGGGCTGGTGCGTCGGTATGTGGACGATCGGCCGTTTGGGGAGTGCGTGTCCTTCGCACTTTTCATTCTGATGGCCGCCATCTACGGGACCGATCAGGAGCCCGCGCCGGGAAAAGCCGAGCCGGCGGAGAGTCTGCCGACGACGGCAGCGGCCTAATCCACTTCGCCGGCTTCTACTCGTTGGGTTGCGTGATGGGGTTCCATCCGCGCCAGGTCGATGACATGTCGATTTGGGAATTCATGTGCTGCGCTGACGGCTATGCGCAGGCGAATAGCCCTTCCGAAGACGCTCCGCTCACTGTTGGCGAGATCGAGGTTCTTTCAGCCTCGATCGACGAACCTCCAATCTGGGTGCACTGATGGCGACCGATCTTGAAGTCATGACGCTGCGCTTGGAGGCTTCGGCCACCAAGTTCGAGCGGGACATGGCAAAGGTTGTCGGCGTCGTCCAGAAGGCCTCGGGCGCTATGCAGACCAGCGCACGGGCCTCCACAACGAAGATGGAGCAGAGCTTTTCAGGTCTTGGCGTCGGCGTAGCCGCTCTAGCGACCAGGACAATGCCCCTACTAGCTGCAGCGTTCTCAGCAAAAGAATTTATTGATTCTATTGCAACGTTTACGCGCATCCAAAACAGTTTGAAGATTGCTGGAATTAGCGGCGCCGAACTGTCTACGACTTTTGACGCCATCTATGCGTCTGCACAACGCAATGGCGTAGCGCTTGACAGTTTGGTTAAACTATACAGCCGCGTTGCCCAATTGCAGAAGGGGCTTGGAGCCAATGCCCAGACCGTCGCCAAGTTTACTGACGGCGTTGCGGTGGCGCTCCGTGTCGCTGGTACGTCGAGCACTGAGGCCAGCGGCGCGCTTCTGCAATTGAGCCAGCTTCTTGGCGCGGGCACTGTTCGGCTTGAGGAGTTCAATTCGGTCAACGAAGGCGCGCGCCCGATCCTAGAGGCCGTTGCTAACGGTCTAAAAGAGGCCGGCGGCAGCGTCGCCACGTTGCGGAAATTGGTTGAGGCTGGGAAGGTCTCGTCGACCGCATTCTTTCAGGCGTTCCTTGCGGGCCTTCCGTCGATCCAAGCAAAACTTAAGGACGCTACCGACACGACCGACAATGCGCTTACACGGATGCAGAATGCCTTCATCAAGGCGGCTGGTGCAATTGACGAGGCTACAAAGGCTTCCAGCGCAATTATTTATGTACTGGATTTGGTGACGGCTGGCGCTGAAAAAGCGGGGTCTGCCTTCACTAAGTTTGGAGAAGTCGCCGGCCGCGTCTTCCGGAACCCCGGGAATATCCCAATCCCGACAACGGATGCCATGGGCGCGCCGTTGCCAGATTATAACCAGCCGTCGACGACCCAGCCAGCCGGCGATTACTCAAATATGCGGTTCTACAACGTCTTCGAGACCAACTTTTCGAAGAGCGTGTCCGATGCCTTGAAGGAGGGGTTGGCCAGGGCAGCGGCAGACAAAACGACTTACGATGCGTTTGAGGCGGCGAGGAACAAAGCGTTCCAGACTAATACAAGCAAGGTCTCGCTGGCCGAGTTCACCCCCCCACCGGATACTGCCGCGTGGCAGAAAGCCGTTGATGCACAATTGAAATCCAACGCGGCTTTGCAGGCCGAGGCGGCGACGCTGTCGAAGACGACGGCAGAGCGCGAAAAGGCGCGCCTGGTCACGGAATTGGAGATCAGCGCGAAGGAAAAAAACATCCCGCTTACGGGCGAGTACCGTCAGCAGATTGACCAACTCGCCTCGGCCTATGGCCGCCTGAAAGCGGAAATTGCTTTCGGCAACGCCATCGTCAGCACCCGCGATCGCATTCGAGACCTGCAGCAGGAAGTCAATCTTGTCGGCCTGTCTGCCGGTGAACAAGAGCGGGTCAAAGTCGCCCAGCAACTGACCAATGAGGCGTTGAAGGCTGGCATCGCCCTGACCGACGCGCGCCGGGCTCAGATCACGGCATTGGCTGATCAGGCCGGCGTCGCGGCGACGCGGCTGGAGGCCGTCAACAAAGCGCAGCAGATGCTTGACTCCATGCGCTCGGAACTCGGATCGGTGACCGGGTCGTTCTTCAACGACCTGGCCAACGGGGTCAAGACGGTCGACGCGCTGCGCAACGCCTTCACAAGCCTGCGCACGGCGGTCCTGAATGCTTTGGGAAACCAGTTGATTGCCGCGTTGTTGGGGGCTCCCGGGACGGGCCTAGGCGGCGGGCTGATCGGGGGCTTGTTCGGGCGAGCCGGCGGCGGCGCGGTCAATGCTGGCCAGCCCTACCGGGTCGGCGAGAGCGGGCCGGAAATGTTCGTGCCGCAGTCTGCCGGCCGGATCGTGCCAAACGGCACCGGATCAACCCGCACGGGCGACATCAATATCTACGCCCAGAACGCCTCGGGGCCGGAGCTGATGGCGCTGCGGGTTGAAGTGGTTGCCCTGCGCAAGCAAATGGGCCGGGCCGCAGCCGCTTCCGGAAAACAGCGGCGCGGAATGGCAACCTAGGCCTTTTTGGGTTTGGCGGCCGTCGCCGCTGGCTCTGGGCTAGCAGCTGCGCAGGCATAGGCGACCTCATACCGGTACTTATCGAAAGGGTAAATCTCGGTCGATTTGCAGCCGCGCTGAGACAGGAAATCGTCCGCGGCTTCTCGGTAGATCATGATGGGCTGGCTGGTATCCACGCCGGCCACGCCGCGCGCCAGAGAGTCGCCAATAACCTGGCTGGACCCTGCTTGAATGATCAGTTTTCCGGTCCCGGGCTTGTCGAGGATCAGATAGCGCCGCGCGGTGTCAATGGGACCGTTTGGGCCGTCCACATACCTCGGCCCCGAGACTGGCGCGACGGTGTGGAACTGGGGAGTGGCATCCCCATACCGCTCGATGATGTAGCTGGCAGTCCCACTACACCCTGACACGCAAGCACTGATCGCAATGGCTATCGCGCGCATATCGTCCCTCCTGAAAGGGGGCACGCTACACCGCTCGCTTTTGGGAGTCGACGCCTCATGATCACCATTCATGATTGGCCCGCCTCCCTCAAATGGAGCCGGTTGGATTTCCGCCGCCGGTCTGGCGTTCTGGGCTCGATGGAGTCCATGTCCGGAAGCGAGCAGATCGTCTCTGGGCGCGAAGGTCGCGTCGGCTTCGATATGATGTTCCCAGACCGGCGCGGCACTCAGGCGCGCGTCTGGCGCGGGCTGGAAAGCGCCCTGCGAGATGGTGTCGATGCTGTCCGCTGGCAGTTCTGCGACCCTGACCGGCTGTCAAATTCGTCCATTGGCTACACGGTCGGAACCGTGAAGTGGTCGGAGGGCTATGGCTGGTCCGAGGGCTACGACTGGAGCAAAAGCCCGCCCTTTGCCTCGGTATCGACGGCTGCCGTGGAGGGTGATGGCGAAATCTACATCGACACGACGAACTGGAGCTCTCGGCTGGACGTGGGGTCGTGGATCGGCTTTGCGGGCGTGTTTGGCGCGCATCTGGTTGATCGCATCTCCTATTCGGGGGCAACGGCTCGATGCCGTATCTGGCCGCCGCTGCGGCGTGACGTTGGCTCCGGAACGCTGGTCACGCTGCGCCCGTCTCTCGTGCTGCGGCTGGTGCCGAAGTCGGGATCGTGGGGCCGCGACACGATGCAGACCGGCATGTCGGCCTCGTTCGTTGAACTCCCGGATCAGGAAGTCCGTCAGTACGGGGCCGACTGGTGAGCGCCGCTGAAATCGGCCTGTTCCCCGATTGGTTCTGTCGCGCGGTTGAGGCCCCCACGGTCGGCTTTGCGCTTCTGGCGCGGCTCTATTTTGATGGTGGGGCCGAATATTATCACAACGGCCAAGGCCGCCTGACGGCTTCGGACGGGCAAACCTACCTCGGCGTTTC
>ERZ869925.991-NODE-991-length-15134-cov-7.989920_pt1 | contig 15134 bp, 20 predicted proteins | sample MGYA00579311_ERZ869925 | MGnify/ENA primary metagenome ERZ869925 (study PRJEB32216, sample SAMN09231817) | wastewater metagenome | place: USA: Maryland | collected 2016-07-30 | study: EMG produced TPA metagenomics assembly of the PRJNA472060 data set (Reclaimed...
TCCGCTGTGCGGCTTTGATACGTTGATGAAGATCAAGATGCTGCAGCATTTGGTGAGTAAACATGATTCTGAACTGGCGTTGGTGGCGTTGGTGGATATGGAAAAGGATTCACCCTCTGCCCCCTCTGCCCTTCGGGCATCTCCCCCAAATTCGGAGAGCACGAATTTAGGGGAGAAAGAACAAAATGGTGTGTTTGAAGTGGAGCTGGTGGAGATTGGCTCTGCTATGGATGCTCAGGGTAATGAGCATAAGACATTTTCAGTAAAGGAGAATTGATATGGCAAGACAAACTTTGACAAAGATCGTCCCGAAGGGTCCGTACCCGGCATTGCCGGTATCTGCCAATGCATTGGACTTTGTTTTTACGGCAGCTGACGCCTCAAACAAAGAACAGTTCGTGCCTGGCAACGATACGTTGGTGATCATCAAGAATGGTCATGCCACGCTGGCGAAGACGTTCACATTGACTTCGAAGGCGGATGAGCGAAACCGCACGGGTGATGTGACGACGTATTCGCTGGGCGCTGGCGAATATGCTCTCTTCCGCTTCAAGAAAGCAGGATGGATGCAGAGCGATGGCAAGATCTATATGGAGGCTGAGTCCTCCGATATTAAGTATGCAGTGATCCAACTGTAAGGAGAATCACATGGATGAACTTTCGAGCTTTGGAACTCAATTGAAGATCGGTGATGGCGCAACGCCGGAGACCTTTGCAAGCGTTTTGAACGTTGGTGATATTGACGGTCCGGACATGAGCCTGGATACGGAAGAGACCACGAATCATGGCAGCCCGAATGGCTGGGATGAGCACAAGGGGACGATCTTGCGCGGTGGTGAGGTCAGCACGAAGGTGTGGTATGTGCCGGGCGAGGCAACGCATGACATGGAAACGGGTTTGCAGGCGGACATGATCAACCGCGTGAAGCGGAATTTCCAGCTTGTGTATCCGACAGATGTGCCAAGCGGTTATGCGTTTAGTGCGCTGGTGACCGGATTTAAGCCAGGTGCACCGGTGAAGGGTGTGCTGACTGCCGAACTGAAACTGAAGATCTCGGGCGAAGTGACTGAGATTTCATAAGGACATGAGATGACTAATTTTATTACGCGTGATGCAGCGCAAAACGCAAACGATATTCAGTTTGAAGATGTTCCAGTTGATGAATGGACGCCAGGGGCAGTCATTCGGATTGTTGGAATGAATTCAAAAGAAGCCAGTTCTTATTCGCGAAAATTGGTTGAGATAGACCAAAAAGGCATCGTCAAAAACGTTCGGATGGATAGTTTTATGGAGGATCTCATTATCCGAACCGCTTGCGACGAGAACTTTAATCGACTTTTTACAAAAGACGATAAAGAATGGCTCAGTAAGAAAAGTGCCAAAGTCCTCAAACGGTTATCTGATGTTGCAGCAAGACTAAGCGGTATTAGTGATGATGCCGAGAAGAACGCAATAAAAAACTCCGATGGGATCACCGACGAAGAAGAGAGCTCCGATTAGCACTTGCGTTTCGTGATCCCCAAGTCGACCGTTTGTTGGAAAAGTTGAATGGCGAACAATACAACGAATGGATGGCGTTTTTTCAAATCGAACCGCATGGTGAGTGGCGCGATGACTATCGAATGGCAGTCCTGGCGGCGGTGATAACCAATGTTATGACGAGATCGAAAGACAGTGACCCGGTGCGAGAGCCGAAAGATTTCATGCCAGACTTTGAGAAAGCGCTGGATGAATACCAGGTGCAGGAAGAGATGCCCGAGCATGAGCGGGTATGGCGCAAGGTGCAGCGGGCGTTTGGTCCGCTGGTGAAGAATAAAAAGACCACCTCCAAATGAGACGCCCCATTTGGAGGTGGTAGGAGATTTGATGACAACAATCGCAACGCTGGCAGTTAAGTTGATCGCTGATGCGGCTGGGTTTATTGCCGCGATGGATAGCGCTGAGAAAAAGACTCAGACGTGGTCTCAAAACGTTTCCAATAACATGAAGAATGTTGGCGGGAATATCAGCAGCTTTGGTCAAAAAGCCACGGGCTATTTAACGCTGCCGTTGGTAGCTGGCGGATTGGCGGCATTGAATTACGCAAGTGACCTGGAAGAGACGAAGAATAAAGCTAATGTTGTTTTTGGCAGCATGGCTGATGATGTGATGAAGTGGAGCAGTACCTCTGATACTGCATTGGGCATGTCGCAACAGAAAGCGCTCGATGCCATCTCCACCTTTGGCGCGATGGGTGATTCGGCGGGGATGAACGCCACAGATAATTTGAAGTGGTCAAAATCGCTGGTGCAACTAGGAAGTGATTGGTCATCTTTCTATAACTTGGATCCGGTTGATTCTTTGAATGCCATTCAAAGCGCTGTTGCCGGACAGTATGAACCATTACGCCGAATGGGTATTGTGATCAACCAAGCTTCATTGGAGCAAAAAGCACTTCAGATGGGATTGATGGAGCAAGGCGGAACGCTTAGTGATTCGGCTCGATACCAAGCTTTGTATGCTTTGATGGTTGAGAAGAGTTCGGCAGCACAAGGAGATTTCGCCAGGACTGCAGATGGAGTGGCAAATCAGACGCGTATTGTGCGGGCACAGTATGAGAATGCAGCAGCGACTCTGGGTCAACAATTGCTACCCTATGCCACCCAGCTATTAACGTGGATCAGCCAGGCGATTGCCTGGTTTCAGGCGTTGACCCCGGAGCAACAGAAGTGGGTGGTTGGATTTGCGGCGATCATTGCGATCGCTGGTCCGTTGTTGATGGTGATCGGTGGGTTGATCACTGCGATTGGAACGATCGTGGGTGTGGTGGGAGCGATCTCTGCACCGATCTGGATCGTGATCGCTGTCATTGCGGCGTTGATCGCTATCGGCTACTTGCTGTACCAGGCATGGATCAATAACTGGGGAGGGATTCAGGAGAAGACTGCGGCAGTGCTTGCGTTTATCCAGGGATTGATTCAGATGGGGTTGCAGTTCATCGAGGATCTGACCACGGGTAAGCTGGGCGCGCTTAGTCAGATCTGGAATAACACGTTCCTATTTATTCAAACCTATATTCAAAACTTTATTATTTTCTGGCAAGCGATCTTTGCCGCATTTGCCGCCGCTGCCAATGGAGATTGGTATGCGTTTGGTGAGAACATGCGGGTGGCGTTTGACACCATGCTTAATACTATTGGGGCATTAATCCAGACATCCTGGGCAAATATTTCGACGGCAGTGAGTGCATTGGTTACTAATGTGATCGAGTTTTTCAAGACCGTTGATTGGGGAGCGGTTGGCACCAGTATTGTGCAGGGAATTGCAAATGGCATCACTGCGGCGGTTGGATTTATTCGCCAGGCAGCACAAAGCGCGGCACAGGCAGCACTGGATGCGGCAAAGGGATTCCTGGGGATCAAAAGCCCGGCGCGAAGACCCCGTAAAGAAGTGGGTTACCCGATCGGGCAGGGGCAGGGCTTGGGATGGATCGATGGTTTGACGAGCATGATTCCGGCTGTGCAGAATTCGGTTGACAACATGATGCGGATGGCGATGCCAAGCGTTATGCCTGCAGTCCCTGAGTTAAGCGCGGCTGGGGTGGGGGTTCCGGCTGTGAATCAGTCGCTTAGGAATGGCGGCACAAAGATGATTGTGGTGCCGGTGACGTATGAAGATCATTCGTTGATCAATGTAAACAAGGAGTATGAAGCCAAGGCGAAACTGCGCGAGATTGTGAACGATATTAACCGCGAGAACGAGAATAAATAAATGGTCACATCTCTTTTTGGTGAAAGCAAATTCGGAACTTTTAAGTTTGGTCCAACCGTACAGACGAGACCGCGTTTTGGTCTTGCTGTGGACTGGAAAAACCAATCTTTATTTACAGGCGAGAACGAAGGTAAATATTTACAAAGTTTGACCGTTGACCGGGGTCGAAAGTATTTCATCAGCGCGGATGGAACGTCTATGGAGCCTGAAGAAACCGGACGATTAAGTGCTGTGCTGCTTGATGTTGATAGGCGTTTTGATTTATACAACGAGGCTTCGCCGTTGTATGGTTTTTTGGGCGGCGGGAAATATTTTCGTTTGAGGGTAAGGACACCCAGCGGGAATATTTATCGATTAATGGCTGGAAGCATTGATGAGCCAATTAGTTATTTTGAAAATGGTATTCAAAAAGCCCGCTTTGAAGGTACAGATGGCTGGGGTTATTTACGCAGTCAGGGAAACCAGGTCACTATCCCTTTACAGGAAGATATTTATGCTGACCAGGCAATCTCCAAAATTCTTGAGGCTGCGCGGTACCCAAGCATTTGGGGAAGCGACCTAGGCGAAGGGATTGATCTGAGACCTTATTTTTGGGTAGATGGACGATCTCCTGCACAGGTCATCCATGAAGTGGCGCACAACGAATTGGGAAATGTTTTTATTGCCGCAGACGGGAAAATGAAATTTCGCTCACGCTTGAACCAGGAGAATGACACTATTACTTTAAGTGATAACGATATTGTTCTAAATAGTTTGACACGAATGAGCCCTGCTGAAGTTATTCGAAATGTTCTCAGGGTGGTGGCTGTTACTAAAACCGAATTGAGTGTGCAGACTGTTTGGGAAATCCCTAGACGGCTTCAAGTTGCGGCTGGCGAAACAATCACCGATGTTTTTGCAGAGTTTGAATACAACGGCAAAGCTGTGCCCGTTAAAAACCCAATCACACCTGTTATTACCACAGACTACGATGCGTTTCAGTTGGAAGATGGGACGGGTGCAAATTACACAGCAGACATCAGTATATCCATGTATGCCTATTCAACCCGAGCAAAACTGGAAATTACAAATAACGGCATTAATACGGCATGGGTCTATGTAAAAGTGCGCGGTGCGCCAATCGTCAATGCAAATTCAGTTACGTTTGGATTTGAAAATGATGCCAGCATAAAGCAGTTTGGTCCGCGCCCATTTACCCTGAGCGTGGATCAGAATTTAAATATTGCCAGGCAATACCGAGAAATTCTTGCCAATTATTTGACGCTGGCAAAAAATTTTATTTTTGTCGATATGATCGCGAACCCAGATGTGCAATTTTCTATGGAGCTTGGTCAGATCGTGCGAGGAGAGTTTACCAGTTATGGCATTAGTCAGTCTTATCGAGTGATTCGTTTACGACATGAATTTGTAGATAAAGCTGGCATTGTTACAAAGACACGTGTCTGGCTCGAGCCCTATGTGCGTTTATTTAGCGGCGTTCAGATTCCTGTTCAGGTGCCGTTTCAACTTGGAGGTATTGCGTAATGGAAGCGAAAGTTAATAAGATCATTACTTTGGATGACATTGCCCTGCGCGATAAGCAGGATGGGGCGCGGGCGTGGATCTTGTGGAAGTGCAAGGAGCAAAAAACCGCGGGAAAGCTTGCGATTGTTTGGGATGGAACGCGCGTTGAGGGTGAGCCGGTGTTGGCTACGATCAATTATGGGCGATGGGGAGCGCGATGCAAGGTGTGCGGGAATTCGATGTATGTGAGTTGGCGGGACCCTGTTTTTTATTGCACGGAATGCGGCAACGGCGGCAGCGGGATTGCATGGGGGGTGGCGTTCCCGATTAATCGTGAGGAGATCGAGGCGGCTCTGTTGATACGTCCACTGGTGGTGGATGAGAGCCGTTTGATCCGTAATGAGGTGGAGCTGGCGTTTCAGGCGAGACCAGCAGTGCCTGGGCTGGTGCGTTCGTGGCGACCGGGTGTGATCGTTGATGAGCTGATACTTGAGAATGAAGAAAAAGGAAGGCGTAAAAGATGACCGATTATTCTGATGTTCCTATCGTTTATACCGGTGATTGGATCGATGCGGCGTGGTTGAACCAGTACATTGGTGATAATTTACGTGCGTTCAAGCAAGGGCTGGCTGTTGCTGGAGATATACCGTATGCGTTGGATTCAAATACTATCGCGGCGTTGAACAAGCCAAGCGTGGATAGCATTATGACGATGACCAACCTGGGCGTGCCGATCTGGCTGGCAAAGGCGGCGTTCCCTGGCAGGCTGCATACGCTTGGAAATTATTTTAGTAACTCGAATGCCACTTCGACAAGTACATCGTATGTTGCAATTGGCGCGGGACTAACTTTTAACTTAACTTTGACTCAAACTTGCACCATTCTGGCTTTCGCGTTTGGGCGAGGGTATAAGAATTCGGGCGGATATGATGGCAATTTTGGAATACGCATTGATGGAACCCAAGACCCGAATGACAAAATAGCCGTTCGTGCCACTACCCAAGAAAACTTTAGCACCTGGTATTACCGGACAGGGATAGCGGCTGGAACCAGAGCTGTGGAATTGCGATACAAGACTACGAACGCAGGCGATGCGGTTGGCTTTACGCTGGGCGGCGTGTTTGCAATGGCGTTTGTGGAGTAGACGATGAGAGCATTGAAGATTCTATTCGGGATCTTACTTTGTGCTTTGGCTTTTGCCATATTCTTTGGATTTATTTATTTGGCTTTGCTGGCAGGCAGAGCAGGAGTTGGTTAATGAGCGATTTAAATGATCATTTCTATGAAGACTTAACTCATGATGTGTTGGCAGTTTATGTGAATAGATTGCTGGCAAGCACATTACGGTCTGAGTACAAGAACTTAGAGACTCTGACTGGCACACGAGTATTATTAAATGCTGATACGCCTATTCAGCGGTTTAACTGCAATGGGGCAAATCGAATTGTGAAATTACCAGCGGCGGATACGGATGAAAATCACTTATTCTTAATCGTCAACTCCACATCGAGCGGAAGTTGGATATTGACAGTTCAAAACAATGGCGCAACAGAAACTCATATAACACTAGTCCCTGGGCAGGCGGTTTTGATGCTACCTGACGGCAATGGCGGATATATGGCAATACGCCTTGCCAGCAAAGCCAGCCCTATTAGAACTACTCTTGAAGGTTTGCGGCTTGTCTGGAACAGCGGAACAAGCCTTTCGGTTGGAACCGGCATCTGCTATGCCGAAAATGGTGATTTGATTGAAGTTTCCAGCACACTGACCGCCTCATCGTTGAGCTTGTCGAATTCAACTTGGTATCACGTTTATGTCTATCTTTCAAGTGGGTCGCCTGCAATGGAGGTGGTGACAACTGCACCGGTCGCATGGAAGGGAGGCGCGTACAGCAAAACGGGGGATACAAGCCGAAGATATGTTGGCAGTGTAAAAACCAATGGGAGCGGGAGCGTTTATAACTTTAGGCATGACCCGCAGACAAATAGAATTATTTATGTAAATCAAGCCCTAAATGCAGCCCCGTTCAGATGCCTTGCTACTGGAACCTCAACCTCTGCCGCGTCTGTTGATTTGTCTGCCGTTGTCCCGGTCACAAGTGGTATTGGGTATTTTCGTTTTAGCAACACATCCGATAAGATTGCATATTTCGGGGCAGATAACACAGTTAGTGCCGCAATTTTTCAATTGGCTTTAGTGGCAGGAAATACTGTACAACCATCGGACGTTTTAGATGTTCCGGTTTCCAGCACCCAAACCATACATTACATTATGTCTAGTGCTGTTGGTGTAGGCGGTGCTAATGTTGACATTTATGGGTACACCTATTCGAGATAATTATTGAGCCTGACAAAATAGGAAATAAGATGACCATTATCGGACCAGACGTTTCGTTCTACCAAGACAAGCCCGACACGCCGAAGGGGATTGACTTTGCGATGATGAAAGCGGCGGGGGCTCGATTTGCGATCATCCGCGCGGGGCAGAACCTGTGGGAGGATCGAGCCTTTGATGAGTCGTGGAGGAATTCAAAGGGTGTTCTGCCACGCGGTTCGTATTGGTTTTATGACAGCCGGGTGGATCCGAAATTTCAGGCGAAGAAATGGCTGCAGTGCTTTGAAGATATTAACGACCTGGGCGAGCTGCCGATGTGGTGCGACTTTGAAGACGCTTATGGTGGTCCGTTTGGCGGATGGAGGAATTGGTACAACTTTATGGAGGAGCTGAAAACGCTTCGCCCTGGTGTGCGCCTGGGAATTTATACGGGATATTACTACTGGCGAGAGAACACGGTTGCAAGCCCGAAGGGGATCTCAGCTGCATCACTGAATTACTTTAAGCAGTATCCGCTGTGGGTGGCTGCCTATAACTCGGTTGGTCCTAGCGTGCCGGAGCCATGGGATGAGTGGACATTGTGGCAGTATACGGATAATGGCGATGGCACGGAGTATGGGGTTGAGAGTTTGAATATTGATCTGAATTGGTTTTATGGTGATGAAGCTGCGTTTGAGGCGTTTGCTGGCAAGATGCCGGTTATTGATTTGCCGAACGCCAAGCCGGTGGTCACTTTGAAACATGCAAGCCTGCGTATGAGCGACAATAGCAATATCTATTTCAGAAGGAGTGAATAATATGCCTGCAACATTTTTGGATAAAGGGGTTGTTGGAAATATCAAGCCAATCTCTGATGGTACGAGGATGCGGAGTGCATCGAGCACGTTTACCACGGTGTTGAACAGCTACCCGAAAAACACTGTGGTGGAGATCGACGTGGTGCGCGAATACACCAGCACGGATATGAGCGAATATCATATGGCTGGGGACAAATGGGGGCGTGTGGTGAAGGTTAATGGGGCGGCTCCTAAAAAATCGAACGGTGATGCTGTGACGGGTGAGGCGTGGATGGCGATCGTTTATTTGGGGTCGCCTGTGTGCAATGGCAATTATGCACCGGTGATGGTTGACCCGCCTGTTGAGTCAGAGATGCCGAAGATCGTTGGGATGACTGCTGTGCTGAAGTATGATAACGACACTGAGTCTGAGCCGATTCATATGGTCGTGACCGATGAACCGATCGCATAAGCTTGAGGTGGTGGTTCGTACAACTAGCGGGGATATTCGGATGGCTGAGCCTGCCGTGCCGCCTTTTGTGCTGCATGACCAAAACCTGACGGTTCCGAATAATAACAAGAAGTATGTGCAGGTGCTGTGGGACACAGATATTTATGGCATGAGCCGTCAGGAATATAAGGGCATTAAGTCTGACTTTGACCATCCGCAATTGGCGAATGCTGATTATGGTTTAGTGCGGTGTTTCCCTGGTGTGAGTGGCAGAGAGTACGATTATGTGCCGTTGACCGATTCCTATTACTATTTGATGTATGAGCTGCTTAAGTGGGCGGCGAATGAGCGCCTGCAAACTGGCAAGGTGGTTTATTGGTATGAAAAAATCAAGAACCGTGTGACGGGGAAACGGTCTTTGACGACGCCTGTGCGCCAGCCGGATGATGGCGGTTGGTTTGCATATGTGGAGCCGATGGATTCTTATTTGTGGGCTTATAACGAGATGACGATGGACGGCAAATCTAACTCGGATGCTGATAACTGGAATTATGGGGCGTGGGATCCGATCTTGAAAATCAACCCTGGTGAAACAGGCACAGCATGGCTGCATGGGTTCTATGCGGGGTCGCTGCATGAGGCAATCTATTATGGAACGTATTGGCAAGTGCCTTGCATTGACAGCACTCAAAAGCAAGCACCGAGTTTGGATGAGGTTTTATCGAAGGGGTTGTATCATTGGGCGAATGCAGCTTCTAAAAAACGGTTGCCGGATGGGCGGAATGTTACGTCTGATTTTCCGTGCGTGGCTGAACCGTTGAGGACGTTGGGTTTGCCTTCGGTGGGGACGCCCATGCTTACGTTGGGAAGAGGTCCGTGGTTGTGGATCAAGCGGTCTTCTTGTTCGCAGGTGTTGCCGCCCGGGGCTGCCTGGTCGCCTTACCGGAAGTTGTGGTGAATCAAAAACGCCCTTGCATTAGCGAGGGCGTTTTTTGAACATAAACGGGTGTTGGAAATGTCGCCTATAAAGAGGTGCCCCCACGGGGACGGGTCTTTTAGGCGACATAACTGTGCCGGTGGGGGCTGAATCAAAAGGGGGCGGTTCGTCGGGTGGACGCAGCAGATCTGCGAGAGGCGGGAGGAAGTAATCGAGTGAGCCTACAAATTGTTTATCTTCTTTTTTGACGGTGACTCGGTTGATGAAGGATTGCAGGATGGGGCGCATTGCTTCTACTGGCAATTTGCCGCTGAGGAGATCTTCAGTGAGGATGTGAGAGGCTTCGGAGATCTCTGCCTGGGTCATGGCTGGTGCAACTTGATAGCGGGTCTTGACCAGCTCGTTGTATTCTGCGAGGATGACAGCGCGTTTGCCTTCGAGGTCAGTGAGCTTGTCCATGAGGGTTTCGCTGCCGCCGCGGCTGGCGATGGCGTTGGCTGTGTTAGCGATCTGGGTGGAGAGCTTTTTCTTTTCGTCCTCGAGGATGGAGAGGCGCTCTTTGCGTTTGGTTTCACCGTGGTCTGTGCTGTGACGTTCAACTTCGAGCATGGCTGCGAGGGAGTCGGGCAGAAGGATCTGTTCTCGCAGGGTGGCTATGACGGCGCTCTCGAGGGCGTGGCGAGGGACCCGTGACGCGCTGCAGCCAGCCTTTCGTTTGGCGCGTGAGCAACGATAGGATTCATCTCTGTTGCCGGTGATATGTTCGCGGGTGGTGGTGGCTCCGCTCATGGGGGCACCACAAAAGCCGCAGTAAACAAGACCCGATAAAAGGTAGGGTGAGGCGAGGCGTTTGGGATGTCGTTCGTTGGTGCGTGCGTGGGCATAATCCTGAATTATCTTTTGAACGATGTTCCAGGTGTTGATGTCGATGATAGGGTCACAATAATTTTCTATGACCAGGTCACCGAATTCAAGAATGCCGATGAAGATCTTGTTGGCAAAGAATGTTTTGTATGAGTTGAGGGAGCCAAAGATGTGGGTTTGGGTGTGGATCTGGGAGAGGGTGGATCCGGCTGCGCGCATTTCGAAGGCGCGTTTGATGCGGGGGATCACATCTGGATCTGGGATCCAACGATTGGCGATGTGGGGTGAACCGTCGCGCCTGGTGCCGATGGTGACGGGTTCGCGTTTGAAGCCAATGGGCGGTGTGCCTGGCACGCAGCCGTGTTTGAGGACGAGGTCACGCAGACCACGTTTTGCATCTGTGGAGGTTTGACGGCGTTTTTCTTCGTTGCTGATGTCTATAAAGAATTCGATGATGCGACCGTATTGCCCTTCAGGGATTGGATCGGTGAGGGAGTGGATGATGATGTTGCGGTTGCGGAGGAGTGCTTTGTAGTAAATGGCGTCATCGAGGTCGCGGGCGAAGCGGGCGTAATTCCAAAGCAGGATGCCGTGGGGACGTTCTTCGAGGTGACGGGTGGCGTCGATGAGTTTGTTGAAGTCATCACGGGTGACGGTGGATCCTCCGGATTTGGCGACGTCTACATATTTATTGCGGAGGGTGAGACCGTGTTGTTGGCAGTAGGTTTGGATCTCTGCGAGCTGTTGATCGGTCGAGGCGTCCTGGCGCGGTCCCCCACTGTCTCGAACGTAGGTGTCTACGATCGAGCCTGGTGGGAGTGTGGAGGGCGGCGGGAGATGGGGCATTTACGGCAATAATCCTAATACGTTTTTTTCGATATAACTTTTTCCAACCATTAGGGCTATATCAAAAATAAAACCACCAGCTTTTGTCATTGTCTCTTTGACTTTATTCCATTGGGTATCATCACGAATTGTTTCGACGAATTCATGTCCCTTCCAATCAAGATAATATTTTTCATATGTAAATCTATTTTTATAAGGTGCTCTCCCGCTTACATTTGTTTCATGCACAATTTCTTCCTTTTCGTAATTTAGCAAATTCGCATTAGCCATGATGCGCATATGATAAATAATTTTATCTTTAGTGTATCCATCAATATCTGGAACGTCCGGAAGAATAAATATTGTTGAATTGCTTTCTTCCATAGCAAATAATATTTTGCGAACTAATTCCATGTCTCTTTTCATATTATCTCGCTATGGATACCGATCGATTTCAATGTTTTGTGGATTGTATAGAACGGCTGGATCTGGTTCGGAGTTATTCCAGATGTTGCTGCCAAAGCCGCAGCTGAAGCCTGCACCAGACATTGCCCAGATGCGCAAAGTTTCACCTGGTTGGATGACTCCACTGAGGGTGCAAGATTGACTGCCTTTTTCTGAATCAAGTCGCCAGCCGGTGAGATCGATCGGTTGGCTAGATCTATTTTGAATATCAACATATTCTGCGGATTTGTTGACGGCTACGATGATGATCGTTTCGGTTGGCGCACTGGCTTCGAAGGTGGCTTGAGCCATCCACATGCCTACTCCAAGAGCGCTAGCTTCGTCCTGGGCTTGCTGGTATAGATCTGCACAGGCGGTATCTGGTGGGTAGCGAAATGCTTTTGCATAACCTTGCTTGACCATTTCGTAATTGATGAAGGTTTCACCAACAAAGACGAAGCGGAGGAGGCGGTCGAATTGATCGGTTTCGGATGTGTCTCGATACATGATGACGGTCTGCCCGCTAACAAGCTCAGTGTTTTTTTGACTGGCTTCTTTGCCGAAGGGTTCCACCTGGGTGGTGCTTTCGGGAGTGTCTATGCCGATGTAACGAACCGGATAGATGTTGCCATCAATTTGAACACGGATGGTATCGCCATCGACCACTTCAACAACCTTTGCGATTTGAGGCTCTTGAGGGCGAATGCATGTTTGAGGTGATGTGACCACCACTTGTGTGTTCGTTGGAGATGGGAGAGGTGTATCCGTTGGGGCAGGCGTTTGAGTTGCTGTTGGGATTGCCTGGGCTGTCTGAGCATTGATGGCGGCAAAGGTTAGTTCTATTATTTTTTCAAGTGGCAAAGGTGTGGGTGTTGGAGGTTGAGATGATTGGCAAGCCAAAACACCGATAATCAACATGAGCAAAGCATAACGAATTCTTTTCATATTATTCTCCCTTTTTCTTCATACGGTCGGGATCTGTGACGATGTAAATTCCTATAGGAAAAACGACGAGTAATAAAATAAGAACTTCCCATCCATCAAGAGCCTGTTGAGGGATGAAGATAAAAGCAAAGGCAAAGAAGGCAGCGATGATGAGGGTTATCTTTTCGCGGCGCGTGAGAGATCTTTGCCAGTTATTTTTCGGTTTCATTTTTTAAATCATTTATCAAGCGATTACATAAATTCAGGACATCGGTCAACGAATCGGCAATCACTCTGTGCTGACGGCTGATTTCCGGATCGTCGCTTTGTATTTTCCAACGACGATGACGACTTAATATAAATTCCAATTTGGCTATTTCTTCTTCAAGTAATTCTCTTTTTAGTTGATTGTCAGTCATTAGGTTTGATCCAGTGTGCGGTGGGCTTGGGAGGCTGGCGAAGCATGGGGAACATGAAGACTGCCAGGACGATGAAGAGACCGGTTGAAAAGATCAGTATGAATTTGAAGGGTGAATATGCTGAGATGATGAAGGTGATGATGAGGGATAGTGTGGCTGGAAGGGCAAGCTGCATGGGGCGCAGTTTTGGGATCGAGCGCCAGGCACGCAAGATGAGCAGCACTCCCAAAACAAAAAGTGCGCGAAATTCTGTTGAGCTTTCGACCGCTTCGGTGAATTGTTTTTTCATTCATATCCTACGGGGCTCCCCCATTCTGTGATGCTGCGATGAAAATAGATTACTTAGAGGGTTTTGCCTGCGGATTTTTTTTGTAGTATTCCTGACGCTGTTCGAGCAGGGAAAGTGCCAGCTGTAGGTCGCTTTCGGGGAGACCTTCGGCAGCATGCAGTAATGCTCGTTTGATTGGGGAGAGTTCTGTTTTTTGTGGAAGGACACCGGCTTTTTCAAATACTAAATCGGGTGGCAATTGGAGGGCGTGAGCTATTTTAGTGAGAGTTTCTTGCCCCACTTTTCGCGTTCCGGTCATTATGTTACTGATAGTCCCACTACCCAATTTAGCAATATGAGCCAAATCTGATTGGGTCATATCGCGCTCTTTAAGTTCTTTGAGTAGCCAATCTGAGAAACTTTCCATAGAAAGATTTTGTCACAAATATTCTTTCACGGGAAAGCAAATAACTTTCCCTATTGACAAACAATTATAATTAGTTATAATTCTTTCAACAGAAAGAATTATTCTTTATTCTGAAAGAGGCGAAAATGGCGAAAGATAAAAGACAGGGAAAAAGCAAAGTACAGCCAGTGGCAATTGTGAAGGATGCCTCTGGGCAGACGGTGGCGGAGATCACTCCGAAATACAAGATGCTGCCTGTGGATTTTGAGACGTATGAAGGCGTTTTGCGCCTGTGTGCTGCGCGCGGCTTGAACAAGAGGTCTCAGGGCGTGGTGGTGAAGTCGTTGGTGAGTGCGGCATTGGAGCGGGAGCTGGCTCCAAATCTATAAGGATCGAGCGCACAGGGACGGGCTGTGCGCTCTTGGACGGGATGGGACTGGGCAGGTCCCTTTTTTCATCGATGAGTATAGAGCAGGTTTGTTGGGTTGTGTAACTTTTCCCCATATGAATCACGAGGCTGAGGCTTCGTTGTTTGGAAGGCGCGATGCTGCCGGTGGCGGCTTTTATAGGTAACAGGTTCGAGTCCTGGTCGTGCCAATAGGCGGCTTGGTGACCCGCCGGTGAGAGCAGGCAAGATCGTCTCTCCTCCTTTGGTTTGGTGGCTGTCCGCAAGGGCAGTCACCATGCCAGAGAAAACACCAACGTGATCAACGGTCCCCCACCAGGGATTGAGTTAACCAAAAGGAGTAACCAATGCAAAGCAATACGACCACTAATTTTTCGACCTCCGTTCGTGAAGCTCCGCGCATGCCAGATTTTGTGTTGACTGGCTTGTTGAGCAGCTATGACGGCACGAACTATGAAGTGATCGCTGTTCACTATGGGGAAACGGGCTACACCCCCACCACGTGGGGCAGGCAAACCAAACAATGGATCGATGAACAGAACAAGGGCATGGAGATCAATGTCGCTACACAGATGGCTTATTACAACTGTTCGGTTTTGAACACCTGGGCGAATTACTCGGAGATCTATCGCAAGATGGTGCAGTTGCTCGAGAAGCCATGCAGTGGCATAGACCCAATGAAGTGCGATGATGCGAATTGTCCGCGCCATGGGAAAGGTGGGAAGTGATGGATATTTATCTTACGACTATTCAAGTCACTCCAGCATTGAAATGGGATCAGGCGTTTGGGGCATGGCTGTTCAATAACGAAAAAGCCAAGAACACGA
>ERZ869925.992-NODE-992-length-15128-cov-5.022358_pt1 | contig 15128 bp, 31 predicted proteins | sample MGYA00579311_ERZ869925 | MGnify/ENA primary metagenome ERZ869925 (study PRJEB32216, sample SAMN09231817) | wastewater metagenome | place: USA: Maryland | collected 2016-07-30 | study: EMG produced TPA metagenomics assembly of the PRJNA472060 data set (Reclaimed...
CCATTGTTCTTTGGTGTGCTTTTGCTGCTGTCTTTTGTTTTTGATTTATTCTTTGCTTTCTCATCAAAATAATCTTTAAGAGTATATCCTTTAGGGATTTCGCCATTATGCATCTCCATGATTTCTTGCACTACTCTACCCATTTTACTCATGGTTGATAAAATTATATTGAGGATAACAGTTTCCTATTACCCTCAATTGATTACTTAAATTCACTTTGCACAACCTTGTTGACTACTTGACTTACATCTTTTGCAAGACGACTCATGTCTTCAACAGTTTTATTATACAAGTAAAGACCTGGATCTGCCATATATTGCATACCTACACTTACAGTTACAAACCCATCACGACGAGCACGTTCTAAGATACGTTTCATGTCTACAATGTCTTCTTCACCACCATAGTCATCACCTGCAGGTTGACCATCAGATAAACTAATAAAGATGATATTGTCATCAGTTACTTCTCTTACCTTATTGTAGATAGCTTCAATAACTGGACCATCATAATTACTACAGTTAGGAACCTGATCATAAGTCATAATGTTCAATGCATAGTTTGTTTCATATGGTGTATGAAATGTATAGATTTCAGGAAACTCATCTCCTGTATGTCCATATATCCAAAGTCTATCAACAGGAATAATTTGTGACATTGCAAGATACAATACGTTAAGGGTGCGTTTTTGCATACCCATTCTTGTACCATATCTCATACTACCTGATAAATCAGCTAAGATGCATACACCAAATGGTTTAGTATCTTGATCTTCTACAGTTTGTTTATAGATAGATGTGCTTCCTGCAGGTACTTCTGCAATCTTACATACATCAAGCTTACCTGCTCTTAAACTTTTGACTACATCTGACTTAGGTTCAAAACTGATGTCTAACATCTTCAAGAGATTCTCTGCATCAAGAACTTCTTGAGGAGTAAAAACATGTTCTCCTGACAAATCAAAACAATTAGCTTTACGAAACTCAGGCTTACCTTCAAACCCTGATAGACGATTTCCTGGATCACGTGGTTTGAATTCTTTAATCTCACTTAAAGCTTTCTTGAGTTCTTCTTTAGCCTTTTGTTCTTGTTTATCATCGTTGTCATCATCTGATTCATTCTCACCATTCTGTTCATTATCTTCTGGTACTTTTCTAGTAACAAGACTGGCAAAAATATCTTCACGATAATGATCAAATAATGGAGCTAACTCTTCATTAGAATCAATAATTCTTTTGAACACTGATGAATTATTAAGCGACATTATGACGTACTTTTCCTTCTTACCAGTAAAAGGATTTGGTATCTCCTCAATCTTAGAAGAAAATAAATCCAGACAATGAGTCTGTGATGCTTTCAATAGATAAAGCTTGATAAGCTTTTCACCTACGTACCAACCTAATTCTTTTGATAGTTTCTTTGACAATTCAATTTTTACATCAAAATCTATCTTGATGTATGGGTAATCTTGGATCATTCTATAAAATCCACCAAAGTGGGATTTCTCCCACCCTGATAGACTTTCTTTGACCTTACCCCATGTGTATCCGATCATACTAATTTTTATTATGCTTCGTCAAGAATACTCTTGATGCTTGTTAAACCTTCTTTACCTCCTAGACCTTTGCACAATACAAAGAATGAATCATAGATGGTAAATCCATTAGATACAAGACGTGCAATAGTTTTCAAGTGTCGAATAGACAAATTGAAAGAAATTCTAAACTCGTCGTGTTCATTGTTAATTGATTGGAATACTTTAACCAACTTAGTAATCTCTTCTGTTTTAAGAGAAGGAAACTCAGCTGCGATAGTATCTTCAATCTCTTGTTTCTTAAGAGTGTCCATCTCAATCAACATGAAACGATCAAGTAATGCACGGTCAAGCTTATGTGTACCTGTATACTGACTACCCATGTTAGCAGTAGAAAAGAACACACATTGTGGATGTACACTTACTGGTGTTGTATCATGGAATGAGTATTCCATTGGCAACTCTTTACGGAAATCTAAGCAAGGGAATAACAAGTTGTTAGCTTGTGCACCTGCACGTGAGATCTCATCGAGCAAGATAATACCAGGTTCCTGAATAATCTCTGAGAAACGTGAGCGTTTAAACTCTGAGTGAGTAACACCATCTTTCACAGTGATCACGTGTGTTCCTACTAATCCCATAATAGGATCAGTCATAGTACCCATATCAAAGATGATAAGTGGTAGATTGAACACCTGTGCAATATTGCTGATTACTTCAGTTTTACCTGTACCAGTAGGACCAATCAACATAGTATTGACACAATGCGCAATATTATGTTTGATAATCTCGTAAGTACCTAGCTTCATTTTAAAGTAGCCATTCAATGTTACCAACCCTTTTGATCTATCAATTTTAATTTTAGAAAGATCAGGTGTTAGATTCATCTTTTCAGTTGCACCTGGTTTAGTTTCCATTGTTTCTTTTACTTTTGCTGCTACTTCTTTTACTGCTGTTGTACTTGTTTTTGTTGACATCTTACTTGTTTTAGATTGTTATTTATTATTTGCTTAATCCGAAGATTTTCTTTCTGATATAATTACCAGTTTCATTACCATTTGCCATCAGCTTAATATCTGATAGATGCTTATCAATATTGAGAAGAATCTCTGCTAGAGATATCTTACCATATGATAACATGAATGCTGTTAAGAATTGAAACTTAACACCACGATCAACCATACCTATCTTGAGGAATATATTGTTGAACTCCTTACACATTTGCTCTGCGTTAGGGTTAGTTATTTCAAAACTACCGTCTTTAATAGGTTGAGAACTATATCTGATACTAGGAACGTTGAGTGCAATTGCTGCAATCATAGTTGGTTCTACATCATATAAGTTCTTCCACTTAAACAACTTCATGTAGTCAGGCTTAACCATCTTCCATGCGTGGACATAGTTCATCAAGTCCCATGACTTACTTGAGTTATTCAAGTATGCCATTTTATCAATCAACTCTTCTTCTGATGATACATCATACTCAATGTATGGTATAGGTTGTCCTTCTCTTTCAAGAGCTGTGGCTAAGTGTTGTCCATCAATGATGTAAAGTTTTTCAACTCCTTCAATGATATTAGTACGACAACATATTACAGTTCTAATACATCCCTGCTTTCTAAGACTATACACCATCTTTTGAACGTGCTTACTGTCGATGTCACGATTCATTGGTAGTATAGAAAACTTAGAATAATCAGTGGCAAATTTGACTTTATAGTCTTTACCGATAATTTTCATTTCATACTTATTAAATTGTTTTACTTTTACGGAATCCCATACTTGTTGCTTCTACTGGATTAAGTTCAATCCATGTATGACAAGATCTACATACTGCTAACCATAAGCTATCGTCTAGTAGGAGATTACCCACTCTACCTGCTATATGGTGTACATCAGTAGATTGTTGAGTACATAAACCTGATATGTTTGCCTGACACATTGGATGTGCTGACATAAATATTTTACGTTTATCACTGTACTCTTTCTCTTGTTTAGCACGCTTTTTAGAACGAGGAGCAAGAGGTTTCTTACTTGTTGGTTTACTTGAATGACGTGTTTGGCAACTCCAGCATTCTTTACAGTACCTCTTGCGTTCCCCATTCTCTACGACATTCTTCCAGATAACTTTATCACGATGGCATTTATCACATGTTTTAAATTTATTCATGCAGACTTATACTTTTTAATTCATGAAAGTTAGCTGGTAAAAGCTTTGCTTTTATTAGTTGATCAACGATTTGATCTTTAGTAATACCTAAACTCTTGAAATCTAATGTGTTAACAAACTCAGTATCTGTAATGTTACATTCTCCTGTCAATGCTTTTGTGATAGGGCTACTTGGAAAATACTTTTGAAAAAATGAATTAGTAAGCTTGTTAACCACTTCTTGTTTGTATAGATTCAAGACACGTTGAGCCTTCCTGTGATTCTTGAGAATACGTGCACGTTTCTTATAAGGCATAACACTTATTTCCTCTTGGTTATAAATGTTTAAGCCATGTACAACACGCTTATAAAGAAAGTTTTGATATGAATTAAAAGGATCAGCTTCATATTCCATATACCTTTCACCATTAATTAGTGAACCCAGTTGTTGAAATTCTTCTAGCTTACCTTTATACTCATGAGTATTTCTTTTATAAGGTCCTTCTAATCTGTTTTTATCTTTCATACTACTAGAATTAGAAGATAAAAAAGGCAGGGTATTACACCCCGCCCTTTTAATTTATATTTGCTTTCCCTTTATTACACAGAAAATTCTGCAGTATTAGGTTGCATAGCTGTACTACGTACTGCTTCATATGCTGCAGTGATTTCATCTTTGTTGGTATGCTCAACTGTCTCGTCTAACTTTTCAGGATTTTCGCTGTAAAAGTTTTTACGATAGATAGCTTGATCACCAATTTTACAGATTACACCTGATGTACAAGCAACTTTTAAGTCACGCTCAGGAGTTTCTGTATTGAATGGATTGGTTTGTTCTTTGATGAAGATAGTTCCTCCAAGTTCTTGTCCTGCAGTAAATCCAAATGCTGCAAGCTCTTCTACTTTACCAGGGATTAATGCTGATACACGTGTTGCTGTAGCAAAACCTTTATCATTAACTACCATACGTGTTTGTTCTACACGAATATGTCCCCATTCAGGATTGTTTTTGGACACAGAGATTACATTACCTGCTTTATCAGCAGTTACTTTAACTTTTGATTTCATAACTTGAATTGTTTAAAATGTTTAATGATTATTTTTTAACCTGAATAAAATTATACACGCGGTTACCTTGTATAAAGTTCTTGTTGTCTAGTCAAGATCTAGATTATCAATCTCCTCGTCGGGTATATTATTGATATTAAACTTATTATAATTTGTCAAGATTTCATCTTGGTCTTCGTATGACATCATGTTTATGTCATCTGGTATTACCTCTGGTAATTCTGAGTAATGTATACATGAACCAAACCAATAAGAAGTAGGATATTCTCCATAGTTTAACGCAATCAATGTTTGTATATCTTCATCAGTAAGACTAAGATATTCTTCAACAGATATGTTGATTACCTTACCGTTGGGTAATTGATAATACATTGATTACATTATTCATAATAACAAATATAAAAGATTTAAATTATATCTTTTATTATTTTTTATTACCTTCTTCTTGAATTGTCTGAGTGATAATGAAATACTCTCCTGTATCAGAACGTTGCTGTGCTATTTGTTCATTAGGAGTGAATAATTCTTTTCCTTCTCGGAAATACTGATACATTACTGATTTTTGATCTTGATCCATTTTACTTTTTAAGAGATGAATGTAAAGCCATTAATTCTAGGGCAGATTGAAGTTCTTCAAGTTTCTTTTCTAATTTGCTTGCATCTTTGTTGTCCTGATCATGAATTCTTCCAAGCAACAATACAGCGAATACTACTTCGTTCATATTGTCAAGTTCTTCAATAGCTTCTCGTATGGTTTCAGAAAACCTGTTCTTTTTCTTGTACAAGTCAATAACTCTTGATGCTATTTCATCTGATCTTTCTTCTGAAATACCAATTGCAATGTGAAGTTTGTTATTTTCTGGATCAACAATATCCAAGGTATACTTAGCTTTTGACATAATATATGTTTAAATTGTTTGTATATTAAAGATCATTCATACTGAATAATGTATCTTTTCTTTTTTTTATGGGTTCTTCTTTTATTATGCGAGCAATTTGACGTGTAGGTAACCAATATGAATCTTTCTTATCACTTGTTTTACCTGCATATAGTGCTACACCAATTCCTGTGTGATATTTACCTCCTCGTGATTCAAATCCTTTACATAATACCCAACCATGTTCTTTTTCTATAGCAATGACCTTTACTCCTTGTTCTTTATCTGATATATCTTCAGTGTAAGAAGCATGAAGCATGACCCATTTATTAAGATATTTTTCTTTTATTTCTTCTAAATTCATAAGTCTTCTATGTTAAAGAGATTAGATGATGATTGGGGTCTAGGTACTCCTTCTATTAGTTTAAAACAGTTAGCTGTCCAACAGGCACCTACTATTTGAGGTTCTAAATAATACCATGTAGTACCTCTTACTTTTGTGATTCTAGTTATTTTGCCTACATGACCTATTTTTCCACTTAAATTTTGTTCAAAGGGGTCTTTAAGATTAACTATTTCTACCACGTCTCCTATTAAAAACTTTTTCATGATTTGATATTTGAGTGTTGTGATGTTAGTGATGATAGTAAACAAAGTCACAAAGTTACAAAGTCACGCAGCCTCCTAGTCGATATCTTCAAAGCTAAATAAGTTATTAGGTTTAGAAGCTATAGCTTTCTTACCTTTTACTCTTATCCATTTACCTTCCTTAAGATTTTGTATAACTTCAGTGGTATTGTATGCTAGGCTGAATGTCTTACCTAATGAGTTTAACCATACTACGTGAGTTACATCTCCGTTTTGTACTACTTGGTATTCTTGACTATCTCCTTTAACTGTTATCTTATAATGCTCTTTTCTGTTCATAGTTATTTTAGTGATAACGTGTTAATAAAATAAATAATCAGGGTAGAAACTAATCCACCCTGACTAATATTATTACCTGGCTCCAAGTAGCAGAGTTTTAGAAGAGACAGTATCTCTAATGGGTAAAGCTAAGCAGTGAACCCCTCACCATCCAATAGACATAACACGTTACTTGGTTTGTGTTAGTGATACGCATTTTGGTAGTCGCACCCAGTCACTTGTCTACCTTCAGCAGGTAATATTTTATTATCCGATAGTCTTAAGATATCCTTGCATATCCTGTAATAGGATAGCTTTCTTCTCTTCTTTAGACAACAAGTCACGCAACTGATCACGGTACTTAGTCAACTGATCAAGAGTATCCTTGTGGTTAATGATACCAATACGCAATTGGATATCATGTTTCCAATCCTCTGCTGTGTAACCTGAGTTATCATAAGCAGGGTAAGTTGTAAGACCCAACTCTTCTGCAGCCTCATCAGCTTCTTCTTGATTAGCTACTTCACAATAATAATCTTCAATGTTCATTTTCAATATCTTTTTGAGCTTTAGTACCTAATGTAAATGGAAGCATTACCCATCCAAACACAACGCCTCCTATGATATCACGTAACAAAAGTTTATCTCCATTGTGATAATGAGTCTGTCCAATAATAAAAATGGTAGAGAAAAACCAATAAAGGATAATAATTTCCATAACTTTAAGAATTAATAGGATAAATACTAATTGTATTATCAGGTGCTACTTTCAATTGTAATTTATACAATGGTGATAAATCAAAACATCCACAATATTTGCACCCATGTCCTGAATCTGAATAAATATTCATTGGGTGTGAATCACCACATCCTGAACATTTATCACCTGTTTGAATTTTATCATATTCTACCAACACCTTATCAATACCACCAAGTTCACAATACTTTTTTAAGAACTCATTAGAAGGTCTTGGTAAACCTAGTTCAGGGTCCGTAGTCGCAATGATTTTTTTACAATCTAAACTATTAATTTGGCTATGTTCAGTTGTAATTATGTATCCACTACTTAATCTTAAGCATTGTCTTAACACCCACTTTCTTTCAATAAATGCTAAAAACCAATCACCATCCTTAATCTCCTCATCACTAAGGAAGTATAGGTGTTGGTATGTATGATTAGTATAGATACCTTCTGTTCCTCTGAAAAATTCATGATATACTAAGAAACCTGTTTTATTCCCTTTAGAAATATCACTTTTTGCTTTTTCAGTTGGAAGCATAACCACTTGAATTTCTTTCTTCATAAGATTTGAAATTAAACTGTTGATAATCATAATAACCCCTCTGCACTCAGTTGTAATAAGTAAATAAGTTAGCATCATTACTACAATTTGCAAATGCTTCGAGTGTCTCTTCAACTCCTCGGTGAGCTATAGCGCCCCACTTCAACTTATTCTGCCTAGGGTTTCTTCCGCATCCTAGTACAATACTTAATTACAACTGCCTGACCTTGGGAGCTGATTAACTGGCAGTCTTAAGTCAGTGTATTACTGTCAGACTCTATCACCACACATAAGTACAGATACATCTGGAATGTGCTTGTTAATCAGGTGGTTTTACATCTTATCACCAGCAATGTTGCAATAACACCGCCTAATAAGAAGTCTTTATATCCACTCAGGAATGGTGCATTAGTTATGATCCTTAAGGTATATGGATCAAAACCTGTTCATTATGTACTGTGTTGAACTCACGCCAGCAACTTACTGGATAGACACTCGGTTAAAGAAAGAGTGTCAATACTATTTTGCTGTTTCTAACTCACTAACTTGCTTCATGATGTCAGTAACATCTGCAGGTGTTAGATGACCCAATACACCACTAGTAATTGGTGTATCATAACACAATTCAGATTCCTTCATGTCTGGTGTCATCTTGATAACTGCTAGTTCGTATAGACCTTTATTACCTCCATAGGTATAAAGTTCTCGTACTATAGATACACCATAGTGATTGGGATACATGTGATAGGCATACTCACCCATATCATCATGTTCAAACTTTAGATCTTCAAATGTCATAAAATTATAATTGACTGTTAATCATGTCACGAATCTTAGCTGCCTCCTCGTAGTCTTCAAGCTTTACTGCTAGCTCTAGCTTTAGATGTAAATTTTCTGTTGAAGGGATGAAGTTAGAAGCACTAGTCCATGAATGATTGGATGAGAAGTTAGCAGTATGACATGAAGAACATTTGATTCTATATGCCTTAGGTAGTTCTTTTTTACTGATGTTGATTAACTGTTCATTACATGAAGGGCAGTTAACAACTGAATGAACAGTATATTCTTTACCTGCTTCACGAGGTTGATACTTACATTCTTTACTATTGATAGCAATTATCTTGTCACCTTTTTTAAATGTATGTTTCATATTGTAGATGTTTAGTCTGTTGTTAATTCTTCTTCGTCCTCATCTGTATTGAAAGACAATAGATCTTGAATTCCTTGTTTTACAAACTCTGGATCTTTGATTATATCCATGACAACAGGCATAAGTAGCTTACGCATATCAGGATGTTCCATTAGTGCTGCACGAAACATACTACGTAGAGTATCTGCTGTTCCTCTTACAACTACCTTCATACCATTCTCTCCTATACGCTCAAAGGATAAGATTTCATTTGTTTCTTCTGACATTGTTCTTAGATTAAATTGTTATACATCATCTATATCAAATAGATTTTTACTTTTTATTACTTCAATTAAGTTATTACTTACACCATACGTGAAGCTTTTATAATTTACATCGTGAATTGTTGTTTTCCCTACTACATGAAATTGTATTGTGTTTCCCATTGATACAATCTCACATTCCATCGTGGGTTCTGCAGTAAACTTAAACAGCGTACCCTTTTTGATAGTTGTTTTGCTCATGGTTATTAAGTATTATAGGTCGTCAATATTAAATAGTTTACTTGAGTTCTTTGTTACAGGCTGATCTACTATTTCAAAATAGTGTCTTGCAATGTAGTGTCTCAATACCATAAAACTTACAGTGGTTTCTACACCAGTTTCCTCTGTTTTAAGAGTAATTATTGAGTGTAGTATATCTGATTCACCATGGAGTGGTTCTATTTTAATTACGACTTTATATAGATTGTTTATCCTATCGTGTAGTCTGGTGCCTATTTTTATATTTGGTAAGTTCATAATTACAGTGCATTATATGGCTATAAAACAAAAAAAGAGTCACCAACGTTATGTTGTCGATGACTCCTCCTCTGTCCCCCCTTCACTAATGTCCTCGCTAGGTAATACAGGCATACCATAATAGTTTATCATATATGAGGGTAGCTCTGAATCCTCCATATCTCTAAGGAATTGATCATATGCATCCTCTAATTGTTCTTCTCTTGTTTTTCTTCCTAGTCCCATATCTGCTGGGGTTTTAAAGGTTATCTTTAAGTATAACTACTTGTATAGAGTCTATATGATCTCTATATACGTTACCATCCTCGCTGGTGATGATAACACTATCCTGACTAATGACGTCGATAGAATATTCTCCTACTACTACTCCTTGTCCTCCTGGTATATATAGGTAGATAAGTATGAGTAGTATTAGTAAGTAGTATAGGTATCTGTATCCTAACATTGATTAGCTATCTAAAATATTTATCAATCTTTTTGACTGTTAACCCAGTTTTGAATGTAATGAAAAAACTAGAGGGTTGATACGACCTTAACACACATGTTAACATCCACAACTCTCTAGTTTTCAAACACTTACAAAGGATTATTCTCCTTTATTTCCAAGGTTTTTCACAGCATTTTTAGCTAAAATTTCGCCAAAATTACCACCATATTGACTCACAAGACTAGCTTGTTTATCAAATTCGCTCATGTCAGGTACTACATTACCATTACTGGTAATAAGCAGTTTACCTTCATCCCCGATAAATCTTGTAGTAAACCACAGGGGATTGTTGTCATCATCAGTTCTGTAGTAGTCTCCCTGAGCTTTCTTAAATGCCTCAAGATCAGCCTTTTGACCTGATACTTGATAGACAAAAGTAGGATTACCATTCTTTGATCTGTACACGCGGATTGATTTTACTTGTAACATAGCTTTGATGTTTAGAGTGTTATACAATGATTACTGACTAAAGGGGAAATTATAGATAGATAATATGGAGTATATCTTCTGTATCCCTCTGTTTACAAGGGTTTCAGGATATCTACGGCATATGATAACCACCTACTAGTTTCCATGCTTACAGTCATGTAATAAGATTCCTGAGAAAAAGGGAAATTATATGTAGATGAACCCTTCTTAGGATTCCAAGAGTTAAGATTTGTAACTTTCCAGCATTTACAGGGGTTGTAGAGTTTCATTAAAAGTATTACCCCCGTAATTTTTTATACCTTAAACTACTTAGGATTCCAAGAGTAGTACTCTGAGTGGTACTATCTAAGGCGTTTATTATTGCCTTTACCATTACGTGCTCTATTAGTCTTCTGGGATTCCTTACGAAGCCCATTCTTACCATGGCTCATGTCTTTACCATCTTTATTACCATAGGTACCAGCACTCCTATTAGCCTTGTTGAGACTTACACGATACTTTTTCCTTTCTGTACTAGAATGATATTCTGTATTATAAGCATCCTTCTTAGCTTTAGCTTCAGGGTTATTCTGAAAGTACTTGGCTGACTTACTCTTGCCACGTTTAGTTCCTGCTAGGGTGTTTCTTCTACTTGTCATACTATTAATATACAAAAATTTTCTGAAATTCTCCGTTTACTCCTTGTTATGATATGTGTGATGATAGTAAAACAAACCTTTATAACCCACGAGGATAAAGAGAAATTATATAAAGATTGCTTTGTATGATAGATAGAGAGAATTTACTACTTAATTACTTTGTTATCAGGCATTTAATTCATTTTTCATTGGTTCCATGTCCAATGCTATTGGTTCTATGTCCAATGAGATTGGATATACAACCAATAAATATCAATATAATGTACATCTATTGGTAAATTTTACTTATATTTATGTATATAAAAGTATAACAACATAAGTTATTTTTACCAATGAAAGATCAAATTAAAACAGTAGGCACAGTAATAGACACTTTAACTGACGTAGAGACAGGTGAAATAATTGATACATCAGTTAAGGTTATTAAGGTAGTGGTAGATCCAGAAGATTTCTGTCTTGTATATGCAGGATTCTGGAATGTATTATTAGAATCTCCTTTAAGCAAATCAGACTTAGAGATGTTTGCTTATCTTATTGGGAATTATTCTGACGGTACGCCTTTTACTATTAGTGGCTTTACTAAGCAACAAATAGCTGCTAAATCAAATAAGGCTCCCAGTAGTTATGATAAGAGTACAAGTGTATTATTAAAGAACAACTTAATTTATGCTGTACAATCAAAGGTCTATAGAATAAATCCTAGATATGCGTTTCAAGGTTCTTCTAAAAATAGACATAAAGCAGTAATAGAAATGATTGAGGTATGTAAAGATTGTTGATATGTTAGTAAGATTATTACATGGTGATGATTTTAACAGAATAATTTTCTTATTAAATTCTTGGGAAATTAGATTTTATAATAGTCTTTATCGTTACCCTAAGTTTAGTGAGAAACAACTTGTTAAGATTGAAGATATACATAGTAGATTACCAGAACACTTTATAGAAGATATTAACAGTGGTAAATCTTATTATGAATATGGCATTGGTCATAGAAAGATGTTAAACGTAGACAGTAATCTTAAAAAGAAAAAAAAGAGAGGGGCATAAGCCCCAATCTTTTACTCTTCGCTATTACCACGAAGTTTCTCAATACCTTGCTTAGCAAGGATTTCACCAAAGTTACCTCCATACTGAGCAACAAGTGATGCTTGCTTGTCAAAATCTGACATATCAGGCACGATGTTTCCATTAGAGGTAATCATTAGTTTACCTTCTTCGCCAATGTAGCGTGTAGTAAACCACAATGGGTTACCATCGTCATCTGTACGATAGTAATCACCTTGAGATTTCTTGAAAGCTTCAAGTTGTTCTTTACTACCAGATACAGAGTAAACAAATGTTGGGTTACCATTCTTACTACGGTACGTTCTAATTGATGTAACTTTCATCTTAATAAAGTTTAAAGGGTTAATTATTTAAAGAAAAAAGGGGATAACCCCTTAGTTAGTTAGATTTTACCATAATGGTTAGCAGGTACTAACTTACCTTGCACCATTTTACCAATGAATGGTGACTTAGGTGCATTGTCATTACGACGTTTAGCAACCCAAGGGTTAACAGATACGTAGATAACACCATTACGTACATAAGAATAAGACTGTGGCATAATAAATAATTTTGAAGGTTAATAAATAATTTAAAAAGAAAAGGGGAAATTAATCCCCTTATAATGCATGCTATGAGAAATCCATAGAATAGTGAAAGGCTTGCATAGCTAGAAAGCCTATTGCCTTAGCAGTATTATAGTCCCAACCTGATATAACCTTATAACCTTCTTGATTAGGTTGGACATCATAGTATCTCGCAATAGCACGCTGTATTGCTTCATGTTTAGTTTCTGCTAGTACAGTGAAACTGTGTGATGCTGTTACATTGAAGGTATTAGTATACGTAACCTCAATGCGATAAACTTTTTTATTAGTCATGATAAATAATTTAAAGAAAAAAAGGGAACTGAATCCCTTTATTATAAGTATTGCCAATATTAGATAATTTGGTTACTTATATCAATGCGTATAGCGTCAACTAATATGCCGTTATTATTGTATATACGCTTAACGTGCGTGTTGTTGCTATACTTAATTACTGTGATGATACACCATGTACCGTCAACAATCTTTTGGGTTACAAGAATTGCTTCCATAGTAATAGAATTAATTAAAGAAAAAAAGGGAAATATGTATAAAAAAGAAATTATAAAAAGATCGTATAAATCTCTGAGTAGTACACTCTCTGAGTAGTACCAACACTGAGTAGTACATCCTCCTCCTCCTGTCCTACTCTTGTATTAGTAAGTAATACATATGATTTATTATAGTAAAAGGAGGATTACTCCTCCCTTTATATTACTCTTTACCTAGCATAGGCATTAACATCAGTGCCCAGAATGCACATCCTGCTATGATACACTGTGGTATATGATTACCAAATGATATTAGTAATCCCATTAATGTACCTAGAATAAATACTGCTAGTAAGTAGACTTTAAACTTTTCCATGATTATAATTTAAGAATAAAAAGGGACATGTTACTGTGATGATAGTAACATATCCCTTGAACATATCCCTTTAGGGTTAGAATGGTAGTATATCTACTTTTGGTAGTGCATCTACTTTCTTCTTAAGCTCACGCTCTAGCTTGAACCATTCTTGCACAGCAGGTTCTTCTAACCATGCATAAACTATTCTACTTTGATCATCTGATACTCCACTATTGCGTACACCATAGAACTGCTGTACTACATAGCGATCACCATTGTAGCTGTTCATGATTGCTAGTGATGCAGGCTTATCACCAAAGGTACAGTGAAAGTGGAATAACTCACGATCAATTGCTCTACTAAGGTAGTTGTAGATACAGTGATCCATCTCATTACCTTCTTGCATGAGACGTTTGTTGTTATCTATTAGCTCCATACCAGGAAGCACAGGACATGGTAACTCATATGAGTAATCAATCATATCCATGTATTCAACTTCCTTTGCACGTATCATACGTGATAGCTTGGTATGTTCTTCATCAAGTCTAGCCTTAGACCACATCATGCTAATCTTGGTGTTAAGAGCCTTGCATTCACGTACTAAGGCATTGTTGTGGTGGAAGTGTTTCCAACCTTCAGGTAACTCTTTAGCATTGTTGATATATTGAATTGTTCTTTCAATATTCTCTTCTACTTGAAGACTATACATTAGCTCATTGAATACACTGTTGCTGTTGTTGTATATGTTCAACAACATACCTGAGTATCTATTCAACTTGAGGTGACGTACTGTACCTGAGTAGGTAAGGTAATGCTTCATGAGTTGCTTAGGATTGGTTATTCTACCTTTAATAACTCTATTGAATGAAGAGTTAGTTAGTAGATTATAATAGTTTTGAGTTAACCAATCTATCTTAAGCTCAGCAAGTATGGTAGACATCACGTGATTTGCCACAGTACCTATCTTCATACCTTTCCAAAACTCAACACCATTACGTGTTACCTTCATACCTCCATCAAGACTGTTTGTAGTAAATATCTTACCACTGTACTTGTTGAGCATGATTGTGTACGTAGCATCGATGTATACTATGGCATCATCATCATTGATGTATGCTTTTCTCACAGTAAACTTGTTCTGGTACACATGCAGATCACCCAATGGCTTACCTGTATGATACAGGAATGTTTGCTTCTCTGCAGGTAATTGTTGGATTTTCTTAACTTGGTCTATTGTTTCCTGACCTAGGATGTAAAGTAACTTCTTCATGACTATATGAATTAGTTTAATAAACAGTGATTCTATCAAGGCAATCACACATTCCTTTAAAAAGAAAAAGGGAC
>ERZ869925.994-NODE-994-length-15113-cov-14.859211_pt1 | contig 15113 bp, 29 predicted proteins | sample MGYA00579311_ERZ869925 | MGnify/ENA primary metagenome ERZ869925 (study PRJEB32216, sample SAMN09231817) | wastewater metagenome | place: USA: Maryland | collected 2016-07-30 | study: EMG produced TPA metagenomics assembly of the PRJNA472060 data set (Reclaimed...
GTGTGTTGGGGTACACGCTCCTGCCCTCATTGCGACTGGTTCATGGAACAGTGCTCAACAAACGAAGTTGCTACCGAGGCCAAAAAGTACGTTCCGTGCTGGATTACGGTACAGGACCGGGAAACGATGTCGCTGGCCGACTTGTACGAGGTGAACCAGTTTCGCTACCCGGCTGCCATGCTACGAGACCCTAAGAGCGGCAAGTCAGTAATGTGGCGACCGAGCAAAGACACCGCGATTTTCCTACAAGAGTTGGCGGACCACGCCAAGGCATTGAAGTAACCATTAACCCCGGAAGGCAGGTGATCACATCTACGCCTTGTTGTGACTCACGATCCTTAACCACGAGAGATAAGACAGATGGAGCGGTGCGTAGCGTGCGGAAAACAGTTTGACCGATGGCGAGAGAGCCACACATGCGATCCCGCGTGGGAAAAGAAAGTCGAAGCACAACGCCGCGCAGAGCCGCTTGGAGTCGAATACCGCCCGACATTCGCGGCTCGTTTGTCGTATGGTTTTTCACTATTAAACAGAGCCTATTCATCGGAGTTTTAGTCATGCACTACAGAAACGGCCGCGAAGCAAAGAACGGCGACACAGTTATCTCGTTGATGAACAGCAAGCCCGTGATTGGCGTTGTGTATGACGCGGTTCCGGGAAACGACTACTGCAACGGCCGCCTTGCAGAAATCAAAACTCCCGGAGACATCGCCTGCATGTGTGATTGCTTGCACATCGACGACCTAATGGAACTACTCAAAGAGAAGGGCCTGGATAAGCGGCCTGCAGGAAAATAGCAATCACTCGCAACGAATTAAAATCACCAGAGAGAATCAAATGAGAATCATAAGCACGATTTTATTTGTGGCCCTGCTTTCCTCCATTGCCCAAGCTGGCCCGATCCTAACCAAGCTGCAAGCGTTCCGGCGCCACGAGCCGACGCAAGTTTTGCAGCAGGACGCACCGGCTGTCGGTGGCTTTCAATGGATTAACGGCCAATGGGTAATGATTCGTGGCCGAGACCATTCTGTCGTCCGCCAAAGAGGCGCAGCCGGTACTCATTCCTCCACCGGGCCGGCTGCGCCCTCCTCACCGCGCGTCCCTGAGCCGGAGGCTAAGAGCGGGAAGGAGAAGAAGTGAAACCACCGCGCCGACGCTACGAACCAGTTGCCGGCAAGCCGCCGGGTGAATGCGGGAGATACGAGAAGCGCCAGACATTGGCGACGCTCTTGTACTCCGCGCTCACGCTGCTGATTGCCGGTGCTGGACTCGTGGCGACGTACGCTAACGCCGACAACGTAGGCGCGATGCTGGGCAGCGGAACCGTGGCAGGAAGTGTGGCGCTAATCCTCGTGGGTATCTGCAAGCTGGTGGCAGCGGTCGTGCAGAACAACACGAACAAGCGAGGCTAGCGTGTACGGTGACGACAAACCTTTGGACGACTTGCGGCGGGAAGTGCAGGAATTGAAAGAGCAGATGAAAGCCTTGCAAAACGAGTTATTCGCACTCCGCGAAATGATTGAAGACCGACACCAGCACTAACGGGGCGCGAATGGCATGTTGGCTGAGTTATGGGCAATTATCAAAGGCTGGTTATTTTCGAGTCGCCAGAACGATGGAATGGTCGCCCCTGTCCTCAACAGTTGGGACGACTTAGTTGGTCAGCTAAGGGAATGGAACAACGATTTGCGAAGAGAAATTGACCGAGCACACAAAGAGATTGCGGCGCTTAGTGCAGAGTTAGAAAAGACACGACTAGCATGCAAGGGACTGGCCAAGCAGCTCGAATCCAGCCAGGAAGACCGCCAAAATCTCCATCGCGAATTACAGCAAGTGTTGTCACGAGTGGCCGAGCAACAAAAGGAACTTGACGAGTGCAAAACCGATCGTGCCGAACTGCACCAGCGGCTAGCGAAGGTTGAGAACGGGAAATAACCAGGCCATGGCAGCAAGCAACATCATCGACGGCCACCAGCCCATGCCCAATGTACTTTGGAGCAATGAGGCCGAATGTGCGCTGTCGGCTTTCGGTGCGAGTACCGGGCACGGTGTTTTGGCGAAGCCGGAAGTCTACGTTACTGGCAAGACCGTTCAGAACTTCCGCGGCGACGGCATTCGCACGACAAGCGACGGCCGCGTTTCCTCGGTAACGTCACGAAGCAACCATGTGGGAATCCGGCTTGGGTCGAGTGACTCGCTACTCGTGGCGTCCACCGCCTACAACAACCGCGACTGTAACGTGTGGGTAGCGAAAGACGCCGGCAACTGCCAGATACACAGCGTTCATGCCTATGGAAGCAGAATCAGTGTCTACAACGAAGGCGGTTCGGAGTTCCAGTACGTAGGTGGAACTATCGCCGATTCATTGATAGGCACAATCTGTAACGACCAGTCGACGTTTATCGGTGTCACGCTGAAACAAAACACGGTGGTAGACGCCTTGCTACGTGGCGGCAACTGCCAACTTCTGGGCTGCACGCTCAACGTGCAACGCGAGACGGTGGAGCACAACGAATTCAGGATTCCTGGCCTACCGGAAGTTGTCGGTAAGATCGGTGCCTACTTCGTGGGCGGCGGCGGTGCTATCCGTGGCGGGTCAATCAACCTGCTCGACTGGATTCACCCGCAAAACACCAAGTCGGGCCGGGCATCAACCGCGGTGTTTATTGATGCCGACGATTGCACGATAGAAACCAAGATCGTCGATCAGGACAACATCGACAGCAGCGTAGCGTTTTGCCTGATGGGTAAGCGAAAGGGCCTGAATATCGACACCCAGTGCGTCGGCTTCCACGAAGAGACGGACGAACTTCTGCAAATGGACCCAGCAGCCACGTACATCAACTGCGACATTACGCTGCGTTGCGCCGGCCTGTATCGCAAGCTGTCGAGCTACATCCCCGAGCGATTCACCGGGGTTATTCGGATTAAGGATGGCGGTAGATCAGTGGAGGAGCGGAACTGATGGCCGACATCACCTCGAACCTGAAACTCTACTACGCCCTGAACGAAGGCACCGGCACAAGCTGCGCGGATTCGTCGGCTAGCGGACTCACCGGAACCATGAGTTCAGCCGGATGGGCTGCCGGAAAGGTGGGCTCCTATTGCGCGGACCTATCCGGCAGCAAGTCGATCAGTGTCGGCACCTCAAATACGCTCAACTTCACCGGCACTGCCCTGACAATCGCGGCCTGGATTTACCCAACGTCGTTTTCGAGGTACTACCGAATCATAGAGCGCGGCGGAACGTATCCATCGGTGCAATTCTCACTGGTAGTCGAGCAAACAACCGGCAAGTTGTGGTTTGATTTGAACCGCAGCGGCCTTGGCTCGCCTTGCAAGTCGGTAACCGCACTGTCGCTCAACACCTGGACTCACATTGCAGTCGTCTACGACGGTTCGACGACCAAGATGTACCTCAATGGTTCGCAAAACCAATCGTTGTCCTACAGCGGCTCAATAACGAGCTTTTCCGGCTCGCAGTGCTACGTGGGGCGAGGTACGGGTGGCACTGGTGACGAGTGGCCCGGGAAATTGGATGAGGTGCGCGTATACGACCGCGCACTAGCGTCAGGAGACATTACCGCTTTGTACAACTTCGCAGGCGCTACGGTGCGAAGGGGAAGAAGCAACCGAACGGGGGCGAGGTCAGCAGCATGAGGATTTTGAAGCAATCAAGTACCGCACAGCCGCTAGTCTTCCTGATGGTCGACAGCAGCGACCACATATCAGCCAAAACTGGGTTAAGCCCAACGGTGACTATCAGTAAAAACGGTGGCTCTTTTGCGTCACCTTCTGGCGCAGTGACCGAGATTGGCAGCGGCTGGTACAAAGTCGCTGGAAATGCGACCGACACGAACACACTAGGCCCGCTGATTCTCCACGCAACGGCAACCGGGGCTGACCCAACTGACGTAGAGTTCGAGGTCGTCTCTCTGGATGTACAGACAGCGATTGCCCAGACGGGCGACGGGTACGCGATCGTCAATAATGCGACCTATGGATTGTCGCCTTTGCTTGACCAAGTGCGGCTACGGATACCACGTAAGACTTGGTATGTGGCTGCCTCTGGTGGTAGCGACAGCAACGCCGGAACGCTCGAAGCGCCTTTGGCAACTCGCGAACAGGCGGTTACGAACGCCCGGAACGGCGACACGATTCATTTGCTCGCCGGGACCTATAGCTGGACAACAACTTGGGACACGAGCGCGAAAAAGCATCTCACGATCGAGGGAGACGGCGTTGCAACGCTCATTAACTTTAACACGTCCACAATTCAGTTGCCGACGATCAGCCTTGGCGACAACAGCGGCGTACAGGACTTTAAGATCGTCTGCACTGGCCTGCGAGGTTCCCCAATATCGGCAGGCAACGGGATTGTATCACCGTTCGTTCGTCGTATGTGGATCGAAGGCAAAGACGATGCGGTCTTATTCAACGCAACTAATGCTGTAGTTACCGACTGTTATCTGTACGGCACATGGGATGTTCTCACGCTCCAGTACGGCATCAATGTATATGCAGCTCGCAACTACATTCTCGGCACGTCATCGCTATCGACAGGAAAGCTGCTTAATTTCGAGAACGCAACTGGTGTAAGTGAGAACAACACGATTATCGGAGTTCATTCGACCTCAGACGCGTTCAGCACGTACGGAATTTTCATCGGTCTTAACGGTGCAACGGTGGAAACCCCAGAAGGCAATGCGGGAGTTGTTTCACGAGGCGATAAGATTTTTCTCACCCAGTCGGCTGGAACTGGTCGGGTTGCTGCCGTCTCCGACAGCGCATCGTTAAGTGCGCCCGATCGGTCGTTCTTCCAAATGGAAGGTGGCGCTATTGAGGTTACAAATTCGGTAAACAGCGCGAAGGAGCACCACATTCGCCTCGTATCGACCGGCGGAATCGGGAAGGCTGTCGCGGTAACGGGCATCGACCGCGCAAAGTGCACCTCCAATGTACAGGTAATAAGCGAGGATATTTCCGATGCGGCGGATTCGGCGGCTAGTGCAGACACCAAGATCGGCACGCCAGCCACAGACCTGGCAACCGTGATTGATACCAACCTGGATGCCAAGGTAAGTGACTTGGCCACCAGTATTGGCGACATCGGCACGCTTAGTGACCCGAACTCAGAGCCAGTGTCGGCAGATCGAACATTCGTGCTCAGCAGGGGCATTTCTGGTTTAACGGCCGAGATCTCGAAATCCGCGATCGTCGGAAGTAATTCGTTGTACGCGATTGATTTTCGCAACGACATTGCTGCGAACGATTGGATCACCGCCGTAACCAATCCTCCGACGCTGGTATCTGGCACTAGTGGCGGAGTGACTTTCGGAACACCTGGCCGCGATCACAGCCAAGTCAAGGTGAAAATCGCCGCCGTTACCGCCGGAACATACGTTATTGAATTCACGGCTACCTATCATTCCGGCAACACCCAGAAGGGGCGTATTACCTTTAGGGTCGTCAGTTAGTTTGGTCGCCGTTTGGTTCTAGTTTGGAAGGTAGGCCGGTTTGATCACCCAGGCAGAATCAGTGAGTAGAGATCAACCCAGCAGCGAGCAGCGCGGGCTAAGCTGCCCAAAGTGTGGTTGCTGCGATTTCCGTGTGTATAAGACTCGAGGCGGCATTCGGGTAATTAGGCGCATTCGCATCTGCCGCCATTGTGGTCGCCGCATAGTCACATGGGAGCGAATCGTCGGCTCGCCGCCGCAGGATCCGCCGGAGGAAAACTAATGCGGCCCGGTCGCCGCTTCAATAGCCTTGCCGAGCTCGCGGCCGAATTCCGCCCTAGCGTTATCCCTGGCCCACTGACGCAAGCAAGCGACCGAAACAAGGGATCCGAATAGCACGCCGGCCAAGAAGGCAATAGCTAGTTTCATGCCGGCCAGTATAATCGCCGCGCATAAAAAAAGCTGCCCCGCCACGAGGACGGGACAGCCCCAACAGGATCCAGAGTAACCAGCTCCGGAACCAACAAATCAATTGTAATGCTCGCGGACCGTCGCCGCTATTTTAGCTGCCAAATCTATATCGGCCGTATTGATCCTCAGTTGTATGCCGCCATGATAGCCGCACTCGGCTTTGATACTCGTTTTCCAGCCCTCGACGTCATCAATCCAGACATGCCCGAAATGCTCACACGTCGCCTCTGGGTAGCTTGGGCTACTCCAGGCCCGCTTGTGCCGCAGATTGCCGCCGTAAGCCTTAGCCACGGTTAGTAATCGTCGCCGCTCGCGTGTTTCATCGTCGCCGCCGTCGCGCTCAGTCTGTCGCCGCTCAGCGTTGAAATCAAATAGGCCCTTGCGAATCAATCGCCGCTCAATGTCGGCTGCAATGTCGGCCGCGGTGCGTTCGGCACTAACCGTGATCGACGGTAGTTTACGATAGATGCCTTCGGCGCTGATCTCGTATCGGGCCCGATCGTTCCAAAGCCGCTTAAAGCACAACGTCGCCGCTGTAGCTCGGTGGACGATCTTATGCGACCCCCAGCGTTCTTCGGCATACTCGACCCGCCATTGCGGACCGAGGCACCGGCACACGAGCCAGGCCATTATGCGGCACTCAACACGCCCCAGCCCGTCGCCATGCTCCTCGGCGCGATAGGCGGAATGATTGTCTCGCGCTGTCTTATAGCGGCCTCTGTCGGCATAATAACGCGTCGCCGCCATGGGTGGACGTCGCCGCGCTGCCAGCTCAACCGCCGTCGGTGGTCGCCGCGCGCCCGAATTGTCCGAGTTCGGACAATTCGGGCGATCGGTCGCCGCGCGATCGGTCGCCGCTCGCTTAGGCACTGGCGCGTCGCTGCGAAGGAACGATAGGAGATCGTCGACGGTTGCGGTTGCTAGATCGGTGTTCATGCCGCACCCCCTCGCACGGCCTGGCGGGTAAACTTGAAGTCGATCCGGTCGACCGCCATCGGCGATCCGTTCTTATACCGCCGGGCATCATTCCAGAAGCAAAAGACGACGACCGTATAGGAATCGCCCTCAAACCCGCCGCGCTCGCGAACGAACTTATTCGCCGCCATCGCCGCTAGCTGGTCGCGATCGTCGCCGCCGTCGCAGCCGATAAGGCCTCGCCAGGAATCGAGCGAAAGCGTTTTAGGCACTTCGGCCGCGGGGAAGCATTGATAATTAAACGTCGTTCGAATTGTCATTTTTCACCCCCGATCTTGCGGCAGCCGATCGCGTAAGCGGTCGACTTTCCACCCCAAAAATTGCCAGTTTTCTTTAGTCGCTTCCCGCTGCGCAACAGCAGTTTGCCGATTGTCCTCTGGTCTGGCAGCTGGTCGCCCTTGATTGTCATGGAAATTCTGATCTCAATTCTTGTCATGGTTATATTTCCTGTTGGTTGAGAGAGTAGAGCGCGGCCTAGGGCGCCGCGCGTGATCGGTCGCCGCAGTATCAGCCCGTCGCCGCTTCGGTCGACTTGCTGCGCCCGTCTGGATGCCGCAGCAGCCGGAAAATAGGCCGCATAATCACATAGTCGACGCCCATATCGGCGCCACTAGAGTTGTCGCCCCAATTCCACATAGGCGACGGCCCTACCGAACACTCTGGTTCAATGTCAGCCAGAGCAATCGACTTGAAGGGCCCGCCGCTGATCGAGACACTTTCAGGCAGTAGGAAGCAACTACCCAGGCCGCAGCATACGCCGATTCGGTCGCCGCTTAGGTGGTCGATCCTAGCAAATTCGCCCTGTGTAAACGGATAGACTTGCAGCTCTTCGGGGATCCTCACGAGATCGCCCGGTCTCGGCTGACGCAAGCGCGATTGCGCGGGGGTTGTTTTTACGCCGTCGCGCCCGATGTAGTCGATAATGTGGTTATAATTTCCGGACATGGTTAGATCTCCTGTTGTTTGGTTGTTGTTGGGTAAATGCTCGGCGAGCTACGAGCAGAGCCGGTATCGGCAAAGGTGAGTTACTTGCTTGCCATATAAGCACGCTCGCGGTCAGCCTCCCACTCGGCGTCGGTCACCCACTGCCAACCATCCGGCAAATCATCGGCGGCGACTTCCGCAGCCAAGTGCAGCGGTGCTGGCCCAACAGTAACCCACAATTCGCCGGCTTGCGGATCGAGGTCTGTGTAATACCGGCCGTCAGTCGACTTGTAATAGATAGATGCCATCGTTCTAACCCTTTGCTTTTAGTTTCCAAGTAAACTGTGATTATTGATTAAAACAAAACAAATTGTGACTCACGAGTCGTCGCCGCGCAATAATTCGGCAACGCGTCGCAAATTAGCTTCATTCTGTGCTTATGGCACTTAGAGGACCGCGATCTAGTCGCCGCTTCGGACAACTTGTAATAGCGGGACCAATCGCCGCGCGCCAGCCTGGCCGCTTCGCAGATCGCCGCATACGCTTCACGCCACTCGGCCGCAATCGCCGCCGCTTGCCTGTTGTCCGGCATACGCAATCGAGGGACCGGCCCCCGATCGCTGTCGACCGTAATAAAGCCGCCGCCGATCCAGCCGGCGCCATGGTTCGCGCCGCCGCAGCTGCAATCACAGCTGGGCCCGCGAGCGAACGTACAACGCCCGTCGCACTTGCAAACGTCCTCAGTAACAACAAGGCGAGCGCGTTGAACCCTCCCCATATAGGATAAGCGGCCGTCGCAATGGCTGCAGATCGCAGCCGGCTTGTAATCTTCGGCTGTAGCGATCGATAGACAATCTCGGCATCGATAGTAGTGTAGTTGGGGCATTATGCACCCCCTTTCATTGATCTCGACTTAATCAATTGATCCTGCGCCGCTAATGCCTGTTCGTAGGCCCGTCGTTCGGACTCGTTCGCATCCTCGTCATCGTAATCGACAATTTCATAATCCCAGCCGGCGGGCAGGCCGCAGACATCCGTACAAACTCCTCCCTCGACATAGACGGTAATTGTTTTTTTGTCGCCGCTTGTGGTCGCCGCGCCGCCCTTCGCCGCGCGAATTGCGTTTTCGAGATCAGTAGCGAATTTGATCTCCTCCAGATCGTCGTCTAACGCGTATTCGCCTTTAAGCGCCGCTAGCGATCTCTCGCACAATTCCAGCAAGCGCGGCGCAGCCGGCGCCGCCGAATCTGCTAGCTGATATACCGCGATCTCGGCGACGATCGGCCGCGCCGCTTGAATCTCGGCCAGCGTCGGCGGTTCGTCGAAGTGCTGCGCACAAATGCAACGTAGTTCGCCGCTTTGTAATCTGCGGTATAAGTGCACGACGTATTTATGGAAGGTTGTCATAGTCAGTGATCCTGTTGGGTTTAGTTGTCCTGTTGTTTGTAAAATCGTCGCCGCGCGATCTAGTCGCCGCGCCTATTCGCTGTCATTCCAGCCCTTCTCGGCCATCGCCGCGAGCTCGGCCGCGCAACGTCCTGTTGTTGTGATCTCGCCGCAAATATCACGTGCATACTTAGCGACATTGGCCATGCGTCGCCGCGCTTCGCGGCCGCGCTCTTCGAGATCGGTAACGTGTTTAGCTAGTCTGCGGGCCCGATCTTCGAGATCATCGCAGCACTTCTCACGGTGTTTAATGTCAAAGTCTAAAATCGCTAGATCGCTGCGCATGGCCCGCATAATGCCAGGGCGCAATTCGGTAAACATCGACAGCAAGTAGCCATTGGGAAGAGAATCAACGAACATATCGAATAGCTCCAGCTCTTCCGCTTTAGTTGGGCAAAGTGTAGTTGCCATTGGTTGTTATCCTGTTGCGTTGTTGGGTGGTTGTTGAGAGATCGCCGCGACGTCGCCGCTAATCAAGCATGCCGCCAGATTCGATATGCTGTAACATTTTCCGCATATTGTTTCGACATTGCTTCGCGAGCTCTACATACTGCGACAGCGGTTTGCCGTCTAATCCTTCCGCGCGAGCGATATCTAGTGATCGCTTGGCGATAGCTTCGGCCAGGCCTCGCCGCGCCATCGGCAGTTCAATGCAGCGCGATAGTAGCGGGTGCGCGTCGATACCGTCGAATAGCGTCTCGGCGCCATCGTCAGTAGTTGTCAGAATCCAAACAACGTGTGCTGGTATTCGTTCTAGCGTTGTCAGCAACTGGCGCACCGCCGCTTTATTTAGTCCGTGACATTCGTTGATAATGATCGCATACCCACGGCCGAATAGCGGTTTATGTTTAATCCTGTTCTCGGTCTCGACAATCGCCGCGGCCGATAATCCAGTTGCGTCTAGCTCTTCCGTAGTGAGATCATCGGCGACGTCGCCAGCGATTAGACGCGCTAGCGTTGTTTTTCCGGTGCCACTAGGGCCCGCTAAATAATAAGCGCGCCCAGCCAGGCCGCTTGAATCTCGCATTAGTTGCAATCGCTTAATGGCCCGATCTTGTCCAACGACTTCCGCGAATTCTGTCGGCCGGTATCGTTCGTAAAGCGGCCGTAATCCGTTAGATGACATTGTGGGTTATCCTGTTGGGTTAAGAGTTAAAGGGCGGGCCCGGTGGTTAGTCGGGCCCGATGGTAGTTGCTACGCAATCCAAACTAGGCATTCTGATTCCAGGCGAACTAATCCGGCTCGCACTAGAATCCCTTCAATCTGTTCGTAGTTGGCTAGGGTGCACCCCTTCGCCATTAGTGCCGAGTAAAGCACGCCGCGAGGAGCTCGGCCTAGTTCGCGGACAGTATCGGCGACGGCTCGCACAATGGCCAAACCGGCTTTTAGTTCGCTATTGGACATTTTCGCCCCCTTCCGAGATCGCTTCAGTTTGGGATAGGTCGAAGACATAGCCTGGAATAAACCCGGGTTTAGTGGCGCCGTCGCCGATCTCAACAGGCGCCCCACTATCGGCCGCTTTGGGCTTGCGGCCGATCGGCACCCATATCATTAAACCGCTCTGCCCCTTGCAGACTTGGCGCCCATGCTTGCGCCATTGTGCAAAGCCAGCAACGATAGTAGGCGTACCAGCGAATTGAGAGAGAATTAAACAGCTGTTGTATGGCGACAACGCATGCCCGTCGGGGTTTACGATCGGCATACGTGCCGCAATCGCTGCGCGTTGGTCTTCAGACATTGCGGCGACGCGCTGGCAGAATTCCTTAAACTTCGCGCGTCGCTCTTCAGTCTTCGCGCGTTGTTCCGGTGAAATAGTTCGGGCCATTGTTGGGTTTCCTGTTGTTGGGTTAATGGAAGGACAATCGGCCGATGGTTAAGCGGCCGAACACGATACACTAAACTGCTACTTTCTTTGCACGGCCGTTTGTAGGCTGCGCAAACTTGATCTCGCGAATTTGCAAGCCATTGGCCATAGCTTCCACTATCGGCGAGCTCGGCAACGCTGGCAGCACTTCAGGCGCCGCGGCCTGTTGCGGCGCCGACGGCTTGATCTCGGCAGCAACTACGCTAGGCGACGCGTCGACAACAATCGGCCGCTTGGCAAAGTGCAAGCCAATTAGGAAAGCGGCGACGGTCAAAAGCGCTGCAAGGCCGACATAGCTTGCGACATAAGCCAGTGTGAAGATTGTCGCGGCGCCTAGTGGCGAGATCGATTGTACGGCCGTTACTGCGGCGAGTAGTTTTGCGTTCATGGTTCGTAATCCTGTTGGACAGTTGGCAGACGGGAATGGAATTAAAGGGATAGTGGCAAGTGCGGGCCCGATGCAACGCGTAGTTGTTCGAAGTGCTGGTTAAACTCCTCGTGTTCGTCGTCGAGCTCGGCCAATGGCACTAGTTGCCAATCGGTGCGCCAGGTGCCATTGATCTTGTCAATTCGATAGATATTCGTGCCAATGCCCTTGGAGGCACAATCGGCAACAAATTGCCGTGAGTCGTCAAACGTCGCAAAGCACTTATCAGCCCGCTTTCCGCTTGGAAGATAGGCAACAACGCGCGTGAATGGCAGTAGAGTAGTTGTGTACATGGTTAGTTTTCCTGTTGGGGTGGTTGTTTGTTGGGTCGAATACTAGTAGCCGAGAATTGCCCTTACTTCCGCCAAGCTAGTTGCGACGTCGCGAACGATCTCTACACAACCATCGCAATCGACAGCGTACGTGTATACATTGATTCCACCATTGTCGGCTGGAGTGGCGAATCCGCAATTGTGCTCGGCGACAAATCGAATCCAGTTTGCTTGGGTGGTTGACATTGCTTTGCGTCCTGTTGGTTGTTTGTCCGCGTCTATAGTGATTATCTCATATATTGACACTGTGTCAATAGCCTACTCGGCAAGAATTCCAAAATAGTTTTGACGTCGCGTCAACTGTCGCGACGTCAATTGACTTGCCGTCAACAGGCCGATAAACTGCCAGCATGACGATACGCGAACAACTAGCCGATAGAATCCGCCAGGCCGAGAACAAACGCGAGATAGCGTTAGCAACTGGCATCGACCCGGCGACACTATCCAGAATTGCAAGCGGCGAGCGCGAGATCAGCGGCGACGCGGTAGATCGCCTATCGGAATACTTCAAACTGGAATTGCGCCCAGCTCGGCGACGGCGCAAGTAGGGCGCCTATCTACTCGGCAAGTGATCGTATGCCAAGGTGCACCCTATCTAAGTGCATCTATCTATGGCAATGACACACTTAACTCACCATTAGCAAAAACGAATTAACGACCACAAAGCCATGTTCTATTTTTTACGTTTCTTCGCTCTCGCCTTTTTGTTGGCGGCTAGCTTTTTCTCCACGGCTTTCGGATCGGCCTTTACGAGTCCGCGAGCCAGTTGGTTGAACTTGTTCCATCCCTCAGGTTTCTTGGGCGCTGCCATGCTCAATCCTTTGTTAAACGAGGTTCATAAACCCGGCGTCATCTTTGCCGGTCAATTCTCTGAACGTGAGGCGCTTCCCGCCGATCTGACGGAGCGTTTGCTCGAAGCGCTGCCAGTCGTTGCCGACACGGCGATTGAATCGAAAGACTTGTTCGGCCGCATACCGGAACAAATGAAACGGGGCCACGCTGACGTAGGTGCCATTCAGGGACCGCTTGAGAAGGCTCCAGAAGTTCTCCAGGCCGTTCGTGTGAATCTCGCCTTCCACGTAGGCCCGCGTGTGGTCAACGGCTTTATGCAGGTGTGTGAAGCAAAGCTCGCCGTAGCTGGCAGCCGAATCGGTGTAGACGTTGCCGCCATACTTGACGTTCCGGCGTACCAGCGGGACCAACTCGGCAGCATCGTCGGCTTTGACAACGTGCGTGCGGACTTGGCTGGTATCACCGCGCTGCAAGACACCGTGGACAATTGCCTTACCGACAGCGCCACGGCCCTGAATCATCATCGACCGCTTGCCTTTGTGCATGTTCTTAGCCTTGCCGCCGATGTAAGTGGCGTCGGCTTCTGCCGGCCCATCGAACTTGTCGATGCCCTCGACTTCCATCGCGGCCCGGATGCGATGAAGCATGAACCATGCGGTAGTCTGCGTGACTCCGATGTCGCGGGCGACTTCGTAGCTGCTGACACCGTTCTTGCAATTAGCGACCAGCCACACGGTCAGGAACCATTTATCAAGCGGAATCTTGCTCGACTCGAATACGGTTCCCAGGCGGCTGGAGAATTGCTTTCGGCAGTCTTTGCAGCGAAGCATCCGGCGAGTCTTAATCTCGCCGATGCGGACGCCCTTCGCTCCGCAGTTGGGGCAGACGGGAACGGAATCTTGCCAGCGAATCTTACGCATGTACGCTTCGCACCGATCAGCGTCAGCGAAGTAGATGATTGCTTGTTGGAGAGTTTCAGGGTTGTCGCTCATAGAGTGCTCGTATTTTGGGATACAAATCAACTAACACATGCTTGGGGGACGGAGGGCGGCCGTGCGCAATTGCAGATAACTCGCTGTCTGCACAAACCAGAATCTGAACTATTTCCGGTTGATTCTGGGCGACCAGTCGCAAGAACAGTTCGCACGCCTCTTCAGAGCCATGCTCGTAAAAACATTCAGCAACGCTGTCGCAGTTCTTTCGTGTCAGCATTGCTAATCCGCCTTCCTTTCCGGCTCGTCAGTGGCGTCATCAACCAACGCAGCCGCAAGCAAGAGCGACTCAACTGCCCCTTGGGCGGCAATCCCCGGACCGTGCTTTGTAATCACGGCGATGATCTCGCCCATGCCCTCGACGTTGTACTGGTAGCCAACGCCGCCGATGGGAACTTCCGAGCTAATGATTCGTGCCATTATCCGATTTTCTCCGTACTCATTTGTTTTTCAAATTCTTCAAAAACGCTGGCCTCCCTGTGCAAGGCAAGGCAGACCAGATTCACTTGGTGGCACAAAATAGTTATTACGTCCTTCGGTGGCTTGCCTTGTCCTAGTGATTCCGAGGCGTTATCTACGGCTGCGTTGAGTGTTAATGCACAATCAACCAGCGTTTCATGGATCGGTACGATTGGTGTCATCACAAAATCCTTTCTAAACCCCAAATCTTTTTGTGGTTCGGCAAAAACGCAAGGTATCAGCCATCGCCTTAGCTGGTGGAGCGGGCCGATCCTCAGACTCAGGGGGACCAGCGTTGAATTCGACGTGCCAGTTATTCAGCACTTCGGCCGCTTGGTTGAGAACGCGGTCGCAGCGTTCTCGGTAATAGACTGGCAAACGCTTGGGTTGCTCGATCATCGCCAGTCGCTTCCAAGCACGCCCAAGTCGATCGGCCTCAGCTTCCCGCTCAGAGAAATTAACAGCGGCCTTAAAGCTGCCAATTGCATCGCTAAGTGTGCTGATTTCGTCTTTGTATTCGGCGGTGTTCATTGCAGTGGCCTTTCGGGTGATTGCTGTCTCTACCCCAATCTTATCGTCATTTCATGGTGAGTCAACTATCTTATTCGTGTTTGGGTAAAGATTCCCATAATGGGATTATTATGGTGAGTTATCTGTGTTATTGCCTATCTATTCGCAACGCGGGCCCGATCGCCCAGGATGGTCGATCTCGGCGCCGTCAACCACTATCCAAGATAGGGTCAAACTGCACCCAATTAAGGGCGCAACTATCACGAGGGCCGATCGCGTATAATCACGCAGGATGCCCGTACGCGTGATATACTGGTATACGTACAGCGATGCCAGTTGACTTGTACGCGTACGCGTACGACAGCCGTGCACGTGCATGCGAACCAATAGCGGGCCCGCTCGGCCAGGCCGACGCCGACGCCGCAGAACCCGTGGGTCCTTCCAGGCCGCGCGACCGCGGCCCT
>ERZ869925.996-NODE-996-length-15110-cov-6.162803_pt1 | contig 15110 bp, 22 predicted proteins | sample MGYA00579311_ERZ869925 | MGnify/ENA primary metagenome ERZ869925 (study PRJEB32216, sample SAMN09231817) | wastewater metagenome | place: USA: Maryland | collected 2016-07-30 | study: EMG produced TPA metagenomics assembly of the PRJNA472060 data set (Reclaimed...
AGCTCAGCCGTGGACAACGTAGCGCCGTCGAGGATGTTCAGCTCAGCCGTGGACAACGTAGCGCCGTCGAGGATGTTCAGCTCAGCCGTGGACAGCGTAGCGCCGTCGAGGATGTTCAGCTCGGACGCCGAGGCCGTGACTCCAAACTGCGCCAGATCGACACCGTCTGCGGCGTCCTGTGCGGCATCCAGCACGCCGGCGGCCGTCACCCGCATCTCGACCAGCGAGCCGACCACAAAGGTGCGCGGCGTAGTACCCTCCGCACCGCGCGTGGCGGTCAGGACATCGCCAGCCCGGGCCGTTACCTGCACGATCTCGGTGTTGCCGGCTGCATCCTCCAGCGTCGCGTAGAAGTACTCCCCAACGCCCAGTGAGGGAAACCGGACGCCCTGCCCGACAGGCAGGTAAAGCGTAGTATCCCCCGCTGCGGCCTCTAGGCGCAACGTAGACCTGACGTTGTTCTGGAGCTTGACGGTCATGATGTCCTCACGCGAACTTGGGGAACCGCGCCGAGACAGTGCCGCGGCCAGCCATCAGATTAGCCCGGGCCCGACGCTCTGTCGTGGCATACAGGGCCTGCTTGGCATGGTAGGAAGCCAGCTCGCGGTCGTTCCACGCGACCCCGGGCATGACGAGAAGCTGCTGCAGGGCAGCGTGAACGACCGCCTCCTCAATCTCGCTAAGGACCACCTGATCCATACCCACGGCGGTCCGGGTCGGCCGCAGCGCGTAGAACATGCGCACCGTATAGGTGTCCTCAGCGTCGGGCAGCGGCAGGACGAGGTAGCGATCTGGCGACAGCTGCGTCACAGAACGCGGTTGCGCGGCCTTAGCCACGATGGAGTCGGGGAGCACAAAGGGCGACCCGGGGTTGAACTCGGTCTCGTCGTAGACATCCGACCCCATGTAACTGGGCGGCGTAAGGCTCCAAAGCTCCGAGGGATCTTCGCCACTGTAGATGTCTGCCCACTCGGGATACGCATCCAGCGCCTGCTCCAGCGTGAGGACCTCGAGCGGACTGTCGTTGACCAGAACGCGGAAGACGGCGTAGACCTCAGTGTCCACGGGCTTCTGGTATTCGTAGTCAAACACCCCGGGCAGCAGCTGGAACTTGGGCTGTGCGTACCGCCATGCGAGAGTGCGCTCGCACACCCGGATAGCGGCATCCCGCGCGTGCTGGATTGCCAATGGCTGAGGACACCCCGGCACGCTGGGCAGGATCTTGGGAAGCAAGTCGGAGAAGGCACGAGTCGGCATCAGATCACCTCACCCCGATCCATGCCCGCATTCTTGGTGTCGGTCACCTTGCGGCTTTGGAGGTTGGTCCCGAGCTGCTGGACGAAGCTGTCGTAGAACAACTTGGCGCGGCCAGACTGGACATGCTCGTCGTCGATCGACTCCGCCAAGAACACCGTACCATCGACCACGACGGGGAAGTAGACATCCGACAAGACAGCAATGGTGTCGCCCACCGCGTAGTTCGGTGGAGTCGCAGCGTACTCCCCGACAAGCACGACCCCCGCCTGCGGGCGGGGGTAGAGGAAGAACCGGTCAGGGTTCTTGACGTGGCGCATAAAGTTGACCGGTGTGCCCGGAGCCTCGAACATCCAGTTCGGGTAGTTCCGGTTCATGGTCTCACGATCGACCTCATTGATCGCCGGACCATCTTTGACTTGGAATATGTCCAGCAGCCTGATGGCATTGGCTGGCAGCGACTGGACCGCCGACGCGGTCACAGTCGGGATGTCCACGATGTCCGAAAACAGATCAGGACGCAGGACCGCCATGCGCTTCAACGTCTGGTTGACATAACCGAGCAGTACCGCATCGCTATAGCGATACGGCACCGACTCATCCTGCACGATGCGCCGCACTTCGGTTATGACATCCGCTGGCGTCATTCAGGCAAACCTCGTGAGGCGTCGGCCGACAGTTCCGGCGAAGTATACGCAGGTTCTTCGGGGATGTCATCCGTCTCGAGGACGATCTTCTTCTTCCGCTGCTTGACCTTCTCCATCACTGCCGGAGGCGCGAACCGCTCGGGGAATGCCTCCTGTTCGGAGACCTCCTCGCATTTGGGGTTCTTGGCGAGGATGGGATGCCACTCGTAGATGAAGCCGTCGGCTTTGTTGCGGAGATAGCGCATGGTCATGGTCACTTGCCCTTCTTCTTGTAGAAGTCCCGGGGGGTTTTCTTCCCCGCGTTCTCGGCTTTGGTGCCCCCCATCTTGTATCCGCCCGCCGCGGCCATCTTGCGTGCGGCGTCACCCGCGCGCCCGCGCGCCTCGCCGCTGGCGTAGAGCTTGTCTGCGTAGGCTTGGTCCGCCGTACGGGCGTTACCTTTGGTCTTGTCGGCCATCACTTCTTCCCCTTCTTGGGCGCGCCCTTGGTGGGCGCGAAGTCGGCCTCGTCCTGCGCCTGACGGCGCGAGGCGCGCTCGGCAGCGTTCAGGCGCTCCTGCACACCGAGAGTATCCGGGCGTGCCTTGGGGCGGGGGCTATAGGTCGAAGCCGTTGCGGGGCGGGGTTTCGGTCGCTGCATCACTTCTTCTCCTTCTTGGTCAGACCTCTGACCTTGCCTTTGTTCTCGGTCGCGTAGAACACGCGCTCGCCTCTCTCCTTGCCATACTGCTTCTGCATGGCGGCCTTGACTGTCTTGCCCTTGGCGGTCAGCGGCATGTCACTTCCTCCTCTCGCCCGAGGGCTTTACCGGCCACGACTTGCGGGCCGGACTGGTTTTCTTCGCCGCCATGGTGCGCTTCTCACCTGCGGTCATCTTGGCAGCGGCAGCGGCGGGGCGACAAGCCGGGTAGGCACGCAAGGACTTCTCAGACCCGGAGCGCCCGCACTCCTTGCCGGTCTTAACGTCGACCCATTTTTCGCCGAACCACTTGCCAAGGCCGCCCTTGCTCATTTCTTCACCCTGTTGTCAGGGCCGCTCCACCCACCGCCGCGCTTCTTGTACTCCTTCGACGCCCATGCGTTGGCATAGGCGGAGGGGTACACGTCGAACTTGGCCTTGGCCTCGGACTTCACCTTGGACCACAGCGAAGGGTTGGTGGGCTTGGGGGAGCCGGACTTTACCATTTCACTTTGTGACTCCAATACCGCGCCGACAACTTGTCAGGACTGGCATCCTGCGCATTGTGACGGGCGTAGTACGACCGCTTGCGGGCTTTGTCCTTTTCGCTCGTCGGGTTCTTGCCTGCGCCTTCCACACCCTGTTGTCCGAACCGTATGGTTTTGACCTTGTCGCCACTCTTGGCGACGACCACGTGGCTCTTGGTCGGGTGGCTGGGCGTGCGCTTGGGCTTGTTGTACCCGGCCACGCCGGCGCGCTCGAGGCGAGGGTCCTTGGCCATTATGCAATCACTCCCTTGATGACGGCGAAGCCGAGGACCAGCGTATCGGTGCCGGTCGCGGGGAGCGTGCCGTTATCATTGTTCCCGATGGAGATCGTGCAGGACCCGGCGCTGACGCTCGTGACCGTCACGGTGTAATACTTCCGAGTGCCTGCTGCCGCGCCCGACTTGATGTTCACGACCACAAGATCGTTCGCGCCGATCTCGCTGTTGGTCAGGGTGAACTCGTCAGCCTCATGGCCCGCGAGCGACCCGGCAAATAGCGTGATCTGCCCACAGGCTTGGTTCAGCGTCACACCGGTAGTGCGGCTGGTAAGCTGCGTGACTGCGCCGCCAGCGCCCGCGGCATAGCCTGTACCCTGCGTGGCAAGGACCGTCGACCCACGGATCGTAGAGACCGCCGCTGCACCGATCGTAGTGCCGTCGATTGCGCCGCCGTCGATGTCGACCTTGGGGATGTTCACCTCGCCCGTGCCCTTGGGCGTAATGTCGATGTCGATGTTGGTGCTGGTGCCGCCAGCCACGATGCTGGTGTGCTCTATCTCCAGCCCGTTACCGCCATTCACGGTGTGGAAGGCTTGCGACTCGATCAGCGTGATGCCGGTAAAGCTGCCAGTGAAGCTGACGTTGGTGATGGACCCACCCGAGATAGTGACCGTCGGAATCACGACGTCGCCCGTCAGCGCCGAGATGGTGTTGCCGTCGATCCGGATATTGTCGACCTCAATGCTGTCTGTGCCAACCTTGAGCGCCGTCGCAGTGCCAGTGCCGCTACGGACAGTCTTGGCCGCAGCCTCCGGGCCGCCGTCGATATGCAACAGCTGAGGAAAGGTGTCCTTGATCTTGGTGTTCGTCAGATTGGTCGGCATGGAGCACCTCTATGTGGAGTCAGGCCCCGAAGGGCCTGACCAGTATTACGACCCGGCCATGATGACCCAGTTGGTCCCGTCGCTGACCAGCTCGGCCCAGTTGCCCGCCGTGTTGGTCACGATGGCAGTGCCAGCTGCACCGCCTGCGCGAGGCACAACATTCGACGAAGCCGAGTTGACAGCCTGTGCTTGGATCGTCTTGATGACGATCCGCCGTCCGGGCCACGAAGCAGCGGCCGGGAGCGTCACAACACAAGCAGAGCCCGACTTGTTGTTGATGAGAAAGCTCTCATCATTGCCGATCGCAAAGTCAGCGGTCTTGGTAACAGGCGCGTCGTTGGTGACGCGCATGCGCTGCAGCACAGCCTGACCACTGGTGATGGTCACGTTGTCCTGCGCGATACCCCTGTAGACACCCATCTCTCAGTCTCCTCTGGTGGGGAGGTAGGGGCCGAAGCCCCTACCGTCAGGCCGACGGGATGGTGCCGAGGTCGGCGCCCATGTTGACGACAGCCAGCGAGATCTTCACGCGAGCGACGTCAACACTGGCCGAGTTCAGCGTCAGGAGGACGTTGGTGTCCGCGGTGCAGTAGTAAGCTGCAGCATCCGCGTAACCGCCGGTCGAGCCCACAGTCCCGTTCAGGTCGAAGCCATCGACCCAGAAGTCCGTGGTGCCGCCGCCGATACCGACGTCGATGTTCGCCGCAGCGCCCTCGGCGCGGACCAGCGTCGCAACGCCGGACAGCACGAACAAGCCCTTGGGCAGCACACCGATGACCAACGTGTCGCCCGAGCCCAGCGCGGCTGCGCTCGCAGCGGTGCGGGCCGCTGCGATCTTGCGGAAATCGAGGTCGATCTCGATCACGCTCACGCGGTCGGTATAGTTGGCGGTGAAGCCAGCCGAGTTCTTGTAGAACCCGAGAGAGTCAGTGTAAGCAACCATGGTTCATCCTCCTCAGGCGAACTGGACGACGGCTTGCGCCAGCGCTTCAGGCTTCACGACCTTGTAGCCGTACACCTGCAGACCGCGCACGATGTTGCCGAAGGTGGACTCTGCACGCAGAGTCTCCATCTCGGTCATCTGCGACGCGAAGGTGAAGCCCATCTTGTGCCCGGCGATGAGCGAAGTCTTGCCGGACGACACGTTCAGGTTGTGCGACACGTAGAGCGTGAAGCGGTCGATCATGCCCAGACGGCCGTTGCGGATCGGGGTGGTCCCGTCACCGGTCAGCGACGCATCCTTGAGTTCCGACTTCTTGATGAGACCGGCCATGCGGGCCGGGATCACGAGGAAGCGGTCCGACTCGGGCACGTTGGCTTCATCCAGCACGGTGCCCATGTCGACGATCAGGTCAACCACCGGGGTGGTCGAACCAGCGCCATCCTTGGTCACGGTCAGCGGCGAGCCGGTCGTGCCGAGGTTGAAGGCAGCCGACTGCTGACCCGCAGTGGCGCCCTTGTTGGCTGCGGCGATGTCGGGCAGCAGATCGGTCAGCACGCGCTGGTCGATCTTGATCTTCATCTGCTCCGAAGCGTCCTTGGACCACATGTCCATCAGCTTGACATCCGACTGGATGCGGTCGATGTCGTCCTCGACGCAAGCGAAGTAATCGCCCTTGTCGATGACCAGCTGCAGCTTCGGCGAGTCCGGGTTTTCCACGGTCAGGTTCTGGCCCTTCACGTAGTCACGGATGGTGATGTTGGGCTGGGTACGGATGTTGACCGTATCGCCCATGCGGCGGATCTCGCCCTCGTAGTCAGTGTTGCTGATCGCAGCGAGAACGGTCGCGTCGTAGAAGTTCTCGATCAGCTTGCCCGACCAGATCTCCGGGATGAAGTTTCCGGAGTAGTCGGGGCGTCCGGGTGCAACAGGGTAGGCCATGTGTTGTCCTTTCACTTAGCCAGTCACGTCATGCGACCTTCGCGCTGGGCGGCGAAGATGTCGCGCTCGATCCGGTCACGCTCCTGCTCGCGCCCTTTATACAGGCCCCTGCGGACATCGTCAAAAAATCTGGCGACGTCCGCCCGGGAATAGGACTTGGCCTCGCTACCAGCGGTGGTGCTGGTGGCGGTACGCCCACGCCCCGGTGCGACCTGTTTTTCGAGCTGCGAAGCAGCAGTGCTCCGAGTTTGCTGAGCAACAGAATTGCCACTCATGGACTGCCACGTCTTGAAGAACCCCGCCACGCGGCGGGCGTCGAGTTGGCTCTGGGCATTGTCGAGGAACTGCTGCCGGGTCATGCCCGACAGGGGGTCAACCTCAAGCAGCCAATTGTGGAAACCCTGATTGGCGTTGATCTCACGCCAGTCGGGCACCTCGGCCGACAACTCGGACCAGAACATCTGCTCGGCGTTCAACGCCTGTCGCTGCACCACCCCTTCCACCTTGGGCACGACGTTGGTCTGGAGTCGGGCAAGTGCCTGCTTGAGGTCGTCGATCTCGGCGCGGGCCGCCAGCACTTCTTCACGTGCCGCGCGCCGCATGACTTCGATCGAGTCCCCATACTCCTCCACGTCCTTGTCCGTGATGAGCTTCTGCGCTGCAGGCTGCTGGGCAGCCGGCGCGGGAGCCGCGGAAAGGGAGGCGATCAGCTGCTCCAACTGGGAGAGCCGCTGGTTGAGCTGGTTGTTCTCCGCCCGCAGGCGGGCCGTGTCAGCGTTGTACATCCCCTGCAGGGTGCGGTAGCGCTGTTCGGCGGTCTGTCCTTCTTTCGGGGTGTCGGGTCGCCCTTGCTCGGCGGGCGCCGACTCAGCTGCAGAACCAGCGGTACCGTCGGCCTGCACAGGCTGCACACCCTCGCCCTCGCCCGCGGCAGGCGCCGGGTCGATCGGGTTCAGGTCTTCGTACAGCTTTGCGACAGCCTCGGACTGCCTGCGGATCTGCTCGGGAATGGCCATTGTGAACGCTCCTCTCGGGTGTGCGTGGTGGATCAGCTGCCCCTGCGGGACTTTGCTGCCAAGTCAGGGGACTCCTTGGCGAGCTTGTACAGCTCGTTCAAAACCTGACACCGCCCCTGTGCAAGTGCCACGTTCTGTCCTACGCTGGGGAGCCGTTCGAGCTCGTAGGTCCGCCACTCTCCCAGCCACTCCAAGATGACCGGGTATTGACGGATGCTGTTTGCCAGCGCGTGGATGAGTTCGGGGGTAGCCGGCTTCACTGCGGCCCCCCGTTGATGAGATTGGTTCCGCCCGCTGGCGCCCCAGCGAGGTCGGTGTTCTGCATGGCGGGCTGCCCACCACCCGGAGCGGGCATCTGGGACGCCGCGGCCTGCGTCCGGCTGGCGATAGCCAGCTTGTCGCGCGACGGGACGATGTCGTCGACCGGCATCTGGAGCCCCTTGGCGACCTCGCGCAGCAGCGCAGCGCGGCCCTGCGGTCCGATGATGTTGATGTCGAACTCGTTAGCGGTAGCGTTGAGGAACTCCACCCGGCGGACGTTGACCGTCTCCTTGACCGCGAGGTTGACCGCACCCTTGGCCACGACCTGCGCGTCGCCCTTGATCGACTCGTCCGGATCGTAGCGCATGTTGTACACGAACTGGCGCTGGACGATGGTCTTGAGCACGTCGTTGTCGATGTGCATGACCACCTGCCGGATGCCCTTGCCCGCGGAGCCCATGAGCATGGAAAGCCCGGAGGCCGTGCGTCCGGCGCCTTGGACGTTGGTATCCCCGTAGATGTAAGCCGGGATGCCACTGTGGTCGTCCGCCAGCCGCGAGAAGCGGTCGTAGACCCCCACCAGTGTGTTGGCGTTGTCGTTGGGCTGGTTGAACCGCACAGCCGGAGCAGAGGACCCCAGCGGGTCGTTGAGGACCTGCCAGATTTTCCAAGGCTGCAGCTGGGTGATGTCCTCATTGGACGGAATACGCTCGAGGTTGACCTCAACCTGCGGACCCGAGGCGATCGCCATGTTGTTGACCAGCGCCCGCGCCGCAGCGTTGCAGATGTTCTGCAGATCCTCGATGATCTCCGGGATGCCCTTGCCCCAGAAGGCGCCCGGTTGCTTGATGAAGCTGGTCTTGGCGTAGGGCTTCTCGCCCAGCGGATCGTAGTTGAGCACCGCCTTGATGATGTAGTTCCCCACGGCCCAGACGTTGGCGTCGTACTCCTTGTCGGGGTCGGGGATTTCTTCCTCGGTCATGCCCCACTCTTGCAGCATGCGACCGCTGACCTTGCCCCAGAACTCCAGCGCGTCGTAGACCTCCGTCGGCCGGAGCTCTGTGTGGAACTTGCGCTCCTCCTCCTCGCGGGAGTCCTTCTGCCACTCCTGCACCCACGACTGGGTGTTGCCGATCTCGAGCACCTTGCGAATGGCCTCGTCGTCGTACCCGGGCATGCCGATCAGGTCGGCCAGCTGGGTGCGCGTCAGCTCGTGGTACTCGAACAGGTAGCCGTCGTTGATGCGGGTGATACCCGGCTCCGGGTAGATGTTGAACGGACTGACCCGCTCGTACTCCGGCGCGATGCGCTCCCCGGCCACGAGGGTCTGACCATCCCAGCGCAGGTGACGCTGCCGGCGCACGATCGGTCCCTTGATGATGGCGGCCGGGAAGGTGACAAGGTCGGTGATGAACTCGTTGAAAGCGTCAGCCCAGCCGCCTTGGGCGAACTGATCCTCAATCTTGGTCTTCATCCGGTCGACCCGGTTCTGCGCCGCCTGCAGGATCTTGAACCGGAACTCTTGCGCCACAACCTCCTTGAGCTCCGCCAGCTGGGCCTTGGACGGCGCCTGCCCCGACGCCTGCAGCATCTCCATGACGGTCTCGGCAAAGGCGAGCTGGAGATCTTCGGACTGCTTGGGCGACAGATCCGGGATGGCCGTCGGCTGGAGATCCCATGGAGGCGTGCCACTGTCGAGCAGGATGTCCCGCAGCCAGCTCTCCGCGGCGCGGCACTTGACCTCGGTAATCATCATGAAAACCTCGGAGCCGCCCTGACTCCGGATAGCCTGCAGCTTGTCCGCCTCGTACTCCCCGTTGCGCTGCCGCATGGCCTTGAGCATGATGTCGGTGATCGGGTCCCGCGAAATGCGCGCCGCGTCCCAGCACTGCTTGAGGTAGGCCGTCAGGCCCAGCATGATCGGACTGGATTGCCGCGCCTGCAGGTCACGCTCCGCCTGCTCCCGTTCTTGCCGAACGAGCTCATCGTTGCCCACTACGCGGAGTATCGTCAGTCCAGCCATGGCCCTTTATACCCTACTCTTGCGCATCTGTATATATGAGCGTCAGACCGAGCGCCGCAAGCGCTGCCTCTCCATTCATGCCCCCAAGAGCAGTCAGACTCAACGGAGAAGCAAGAGGAATATCCCCTTCCGTCCGCAGCACCAGAGCGTCCTGCGCCTGCTTGGCTGCATCCATGTCGATGTAGTCCTCAGTGTCCCACTCAGGGCGCACCAGCGGGGCTTGCAAGGCAGCGAACAAGGTCTCAGGTGCCCAGATGTTCCGAGCCTGATAGCGGTTGCCCTCAGCGTCCACAGAGTTTGCAGGACCAAAGGTCTGGTCATCAGCAGGACCATAGGCCACAACCATGGCAAGCTGATTGGCTGCGAAGATCAGGGCTTCAGGCACAGCGAAGAAGTGGTCTTGCATCAGAGTGTAACCTCCGGGGTTTTCTCAGCCACAAAGCGCTCCGTCTGCTGGGTCGTGGGCGTGGGCAGGTTCGGGCCGAAGCGGGTGATAAGCTGGAACAATTGGCCGTTGAATCGCAACCCACCAGACCCTCGGGTACCAATGTAAGTTTGGTATGCAAGGTAGTTGCCCGTGCCTTGGTCGCCAAGGCTGGAAGCAATTTGACTTCCGTTGGCCCTGAAAATTAGAGTATCTGTTGGTATTTCTGCGTAGAAAGACAAGACGTTGCTGATAGGTGCCGGATACCCGGAATTAACAGCAGTAGCTCTATGCACGGTGCCTTTGCTGTAAATAGAATAACCGGGGACAGCATTGCCGTTTGGAGCAAACATGGCAAAAGACCCATCTTGAAATCCAGTCCCATGCTCAACAATTAGTGCACTCGCCGCATCACTCAGCTTCCGCACCCCAGCAAACACCTGCACCTTGTCAGTCCCGGGCGTGATCGTAGGCGTAATCATCCAGCGGGGGTCGGTAGACCCGCCAAAGAACAGGTAATGGTCAGAGGCTACACCCGCTTTGGTTACGTCGAATTGGGTTGTGACCCGCTGATAGGCGGTGGCGGTGGAGCCGACTTCGAGTTGTGCGCCCCACGCATAGATGTTGCCCAGTGAGGCGGCAGGATTGGCTAGACCAACGTAGGTTAAAAACCTATACGTGGTCCCGACAGTAAGGCCAGAATAAGTAATGCTAAAGCGCGTCCAATCAGACGTCAAACCGGAAACTCTGAGGCGAGTTCCGACGTCTGTTAATGTGCCGGGGCCGCTTAGTTTTTGAAACCCAGAAATTGGAAGGGTTGAATTTGCGGGTGATAGAACACCCCACTCAGTAGCAGTTGTGCTCCCGGCTCTTACATAAACTGACACAGTTTGCGTTGTGCTAGTAGCAACAAAAGATTGGTTTACACCTTGATTAAAACCGGGCGAGTTCAAAAGTCCGGCTGTCGTCGTCCCGTCAGGAGCAACCGCAGCATTCGTAGCGACGGTAATCGCTCCGCCTTTCGTCCAAACCGCGTTATCAAACTGCTCGGTGAACGTCAGCAGGTTCCTACGCCCGGTCTTGGGCACAATGCCATAGGTCGGACGGTTGGCAGTGGTGGACTGGGTGGCGTGATTACCCCTGCCGGACTTGTCCAGCATCAAGGCTACGGTATCGCCGGGGGTGGTAACAGGCTGGGTGCCTGCGGTGTCCTTGAACAGAGTGTTCAGGTCAGACGGGTCATACCAGAAGCCGGGTTCGGACAGGGCAAAGAGTGTCTGAGGGCTGAAGCCGCCAATCCTGCGGCGACGGTTCAGCAACGGCAGGTCAAACCCCATGGGAGCCTCGCAGGACCATCACGACCGAGAGCCCGGTAGCACTGCCGCCGGTGACCGCAGGGCGGATGTAGGCCGCGCAGAGCGAGAGCTCGGCGTACCCTGTCGAGGAGAACGCGATGGCCGTGCCGAGGACGTCCTTGGTCGCCACCCAGTTGGTCCCGTCGTTGCTCACCTCGATCGTCACGCTGGCGCCGGCGAAGGTGCCCGTGACCTGCACGGAGGCCGCGAGACCATACTGCTGAGTCAGGGTGAAGGGAGTGAAGGTGTCCCCGGAAGCGATGCCGCTCCAGATCACCCGCGGCACGTTCCGGATGTCGTTGTTGAGCGACGGGGCGATGAGCGGCATGGGTTCCTCCTGTGCGGACTGCGCGAGCATAACCCGGCGCGGTTGTCAAGGCAAGAGAAACCCCGCTGCGGGGTGGGGACGCAGCGGGGCAAGTCGAGTAGGCAGTGGCGCAGGGAGGAGAAGGCCACCGACGCGACGGGAGTATCACACCCATCCGCGCGCGTCAACACGCTGCACGGGCCGTCTCTGCGTCAGCAGGGCGCCGCTGTCGAGCGTGCCGATGTGCAGGCAGAAGTAAGTCAGCGCGTCGCCGACGTGACTGTGCTTGCCCGCATCGCCGGACTTCTCCAGCCCCTCGCCGTTCTTCTTGAACCGGTAGCCCCCCATGAGGGCGGCCTTGATCCGCGTGCACCGCGGGTCGACCAGCAGCCCCGGGTCGCCGTCCACCTGCCGCATGAGGTAGTCGTCCACCGCGGCGATGCGCGCCGTGATGCTGTTGGTCCGGGCGGGCATGACCCTGAACCCCTCGGCCTTGATGATGTCGACCGCGCTGCGCTCGTCCGTCTGGGCCCGCTGCACCCCCGCCGGGTCGACCACCACGATGACCGGCGCCCCGGCAAACCGCTCGTAGAGCAGGGGCTTGAGCACGGTGCGCGTGAACCGCTGCACCCCCATGTCGAAGCTGACCGCCTCGGCCATCACCAGCGCCCGCCCACGCGGGTCCTGCTGTCCGATCACCGCGGCAGGTGTGAGCCCAAGATCCATGCCCACAATGACAGGGCGAGTGCCATTGATGATGGCGCGCAAGGGGGTCTTGGCCATGTGGTAGTCAGGACGGAAGTATTTGAACACCGGGGTGCCGGCAAGCGAGAGTCCGTACTCGCCGTCAATGAACACCCGGATGTACTCCTCCGAGCGCCCTTGGGTATCATAGTATCCCTCCGGTAGGTTCTCGATGTTCTCGGCATAAGGACTCCGACCCGACGGCTGCTTGAACACATCCCAACCATTGTTGTTGGGGCTGACCCCATCCTTGGGGTCAAGGTGTTCGAGTTGGTAATACCACCAAGTGTCCATGGTTGGCGGGTTGGTATCGCCCCACATGCCAAACCACGTAGGGCCCCCGTCTTTTGCGGACGGGTAGCGTCCTACACGCTTGGACATGGCGTCCACGATGTCCGGGTGGATGTCCCGGCACTCGTTGAACCATGCGAAGGTAAGTTCGAGCGAGTTCAGGTTGGCCACATCGTCCGCGTCATCCAGTGCGCGGAACATGATCTCGCACTCGACATCGCCGACCTTGAAATAGTAAGTCTTGGTGGTGCGCATGAAGTTGCCGCACACGCCCGGCGGGAACCAGTCAAGGAAGGTCTTGATCGTGGTATCGGACAGCTGGCGCACCGTCTCGCGGACCACGGCGCAGCGGGACTTCCGGATGCCTTGGGCGTTGGGTTTCTGCTGACTGGCCCGGCGGACGATCTCGAAGCAGCAGGCCACGGACTTACCGCTGTTATGGTGGATAGTGCCGTCCACTGTCACGTAGTTGTTTGTATCAAGTACTTGCATGTCCCAATAAGACCGCTTGACAGTCTCGCGCTCTACCTTCAATATGGCCCTGTCGGCATTGGAGGATATGTTACATGCCCCGAGAGTGGAACGAAAATACGAAGCAGATCGTGGCGCTGGCCGACGGTCTGAAAACTTCCGTGGAGATAGCAGCCCTTGTTGGCCTGACCCCACGGTATGTGCGCAAAGTGATGCTGCGGCTCGACCTTCCAAGGCGAGCAGAAGGTGCCCAACCCGGCCAAGCAAATCACCAATTCGCGTCAGGGCGGAGGATAGACCAAGACGGGTACGTGCTCGTAACTGCTCCGCAAAACCACCCTTACGCCCGGCAACGAACCAACCGGAGTGGTAAGCTGATCTATGAGCACCGTCTTGTGATGGAGCAAACTCTGGGTCGATACCTTCTTCCTGCAGAAGTCGTAGACCATATTGACGGGCTGACGCTGCATAATGCGCCAGAGAATCTACGGCTGTTCGAATCAAATCAGGATCACCTTCGTGTGACACTGGCAGGTCGGGCGCCGAACCTATCAACGCGCGGACGTCAGAACACTGGGATAAGGACTGACCTCGGCGTAGAGATCGAGCGCGTTGATATGTATGCTGCCCGTCGAGTACGAGGTGATGTTCGTTTGCGGCAAATTCTCCTTGTCGCGTTGTCACTCGGTACAGATAGTCCGTACCTTTCGGGAACGCTCCACCACACCAAGAAAGCTGGAATCGAGATGTCTTCTCGTTCCACGATACAACGCGCATTGGACGATCTATACGCGCGATGGGAAGCGGACCATACTCCGTAAGGACCAGCGTGTCGGGTGCAACGCACCCAACTGGCCCCATGATGACCCGCATCTTCTTGTCCGACTGCATGAACCGGGCGACAGTCGGCGTCGGGGTGTAGGAGATGTCAAGCGGCATCAGCCATCCGCGTACTCCGCGTCCTCGACAGGCCCCTTGGGGGGTCTGGCCGTCACATCCAGCTGCTGTCCACCGAGGTTGATGGTGATCGTGACGCCGCCAGCGGCGTTGCTGCCCTCCCCGGCAGGCGCCGTGTCCAGACCAGCCCACTTGACCGTGCTCTTGATGAGGTCAGCCTTCACCGCGGGGCTCACCACGGGGTCGTGGATGAGCAACCATGAGGTCTTGAGCAGCTCTTCGGCCTGCGCACGCGCCTTGACACGGAATGTCAGGCCCTTGGTGCGCACTTCTTCCCTGAAAGCCTCGACTTTCTTGAGGAAAGTGGCGTCCTTGTTGAAAACCAGCAGGTCTTCGGCGGAAAATTCGTGCCGCTCGAGCAGCTCATCGAGCTTCTCCCCGCTCCCCTCCAGCAAAAGGGCGAGATCAAAGGCAAACCGGTCGTTCCAGCGGGTGTGGACGGGGTTCATGAACATGACCCGAGGGTAATCCATGGGGGGCGGGGGCGTCAAGAGTGTAAAGTTTTGGTTTTTTGGGGCTGGAAATTTTTGGAAACGCATAAAGTGGGGGGAGTGTGACGTAAAAATGTAAAGTATTTCGATTTTTGGGTCTTGTTGTGAGGGGTTTAGCATCCTACCGGGGGGCGTCCGAACCGCGATCCAACCCCCCTCCCCCCCTGCCGGCCGGCAGACCCGCCGGGCGACGCCCCTGCCTGCTATAAAATGCCCCTATGCGCAGCCTATTTTGACAACGGCGGCAAGGTATGGGACAAAGGAATGGTGATGAGTGACAGACAGTAAACGGTTGGCGGAAACGCCGCGCTCTTTGACATCGTAGGTCAATCGCCTTGCTGCGTGCTATGCCCAATGGTGGACATAGCTATAGCAAGGAAACGATGAAAATGGCTCAATATGCCAAAATGCACCCCGTCACCATGACGTTCACCGTCACCATCGACGGTGTCACCCCGGGCGGCAAGTGCCGCGCCGTGATTGGCAGCGAAACGCTGGTGGCCGCGGCAGGGCCGGACGCGGAACACTTCCGCCCCGTGGTCACCAAGTGGGGTGACATCCTGCTGATCGACGGGCGGCTTGCCCGCAAGCCGGAACCCAAGGCGGCGCCCGCTCCGGCTACGGCTCCGGCTCCGGCTACGGCTCCGGCTCCGGCTCCG
>ERZ869925.998-NODE-998-length-15054-cov-63.157210_pt1 | contig 15054 bp, 21 predicted proteins | sample MGYA00579311_ERZ869925 | MGnify/ENA primary metagenome ERZ869925 (study PRJEB32216, sample SAMN09231817) | wastewater metagenome | place: USA: Maryland | collected 2016-07-30 | study: EMG produced TPA metagenomics assembly of the PRJNA472060 data set (Reclaimed...
AAAACGATTCGAGAAGCCATGAAAACGACTGAGAAGCCCTCAAAAGGTCACCAAACGCCCCTAGAAGCCCTCAATAGCCCTGAAACGGTTTTGGGTAGGGACACAGACCGTGAAAACGCCCTAATCGGCGTACAAACGCCCCGAATCCACACACCGCTGAACGATTTGCCCTCACGCGGAGGTGAATTGATCGATTTGGCGACTGACTTGAAGATCGATCTCATGGAATGGCAGAAATTTGCGCTTATTCACACACACAAAGTCAAGCCCGACGGTCGGTGGGCAACCCCAGTCAACACAATCGTGGTGGCACGTCAAAACGGAAAATCGTTTTTGCAGCTGATCAGGATTTTGGGCGGGTTGTTTCTATGGGACGAAAAACTGCAAATTGGTTCGGCGCACCGCCTTTCAACCTCGCTTGAACAATTCAGGGCAATGGTTCAAATGATCGAAGGCAGCGACAATTTGGCAAAACAGGTCAAGAAGATTCGTTGGCAACATGGTGGTGAAGAAATCGAAACCATGACGGGCAACCGATTCATTGTGCGTGCGGGCGGTTCGGCTGCGCGTGGTGTTTCCCGACCTTCAACCATTCACCTGGACGAATTACGCGAAATGACCGACATTGAAAGTTTTGCTTCGCTTCGCTATACCCTCATGGCTGCGCAAAATCCAATGGTCATGGCTTACACGAACGCAGGCGATTCCAGCAGCGTCGTTTTGAACCAATTTCGCGATCGTGCCCTGGCTTCAATTGCTGGGGTGCAAGATGACATTGGGTATTTTGAATGGTCAGCACCTACCGACGAAATCAGCGTGGAAAATGCCAGGTACGCCAACCCTTCAATGGGCACGCTAATCCACGCGGACAACGTACGAAGCGTTTTGAACGACCCACCTGACGTGGTCATGACTGAAGTGTTGTGCCGCTGGGTTGTGGCAATCAATAGCGCGGTGGACGCCGCTTCATGGGGTAATTGCCTGGATAAATCCGCAGACCTTGATCTTGACAAATTGACATGGTTGGCAATCGATCTTTCGCCCGATCGTCGCCATGCTTCATTGGTCGGGGCGCAAAAATTGGGCGGGGAACAATTTGTCGTGAAGTTACTGCACACCTGGCAAAATGACTTGCAGCTAGACGACAAAGCAATTGCCAACGACCTAGCAGATTATGCGCGAAAGTATCCAACCGAATACGTTTTGTATAGCAGAAAAACCAGTGCCGCGGTTGCCGCGCGACTTGCGCCCGCTGGAATCCCCATTTACGACATGGACACCGTCTATCCCCAGGCGTGCGACGAAATGTTGTCGGCAATCAATTCAGGGCGTTTGAAACACCGTGGTCAAAGCCAATTGAGTGAAGAAGTGTTGGCAGCGGTGCAATTGCGTCGTGGGGACGGCGGTTGGGTCATTGGACGACGTGCCAGCCAATCCGTCGTTTGCAGTGCAGTGGCAGTCGCCCTCGCGACACACTTCGCGACACGCCCAGAGAATGATCTTGACATCATGGTTGGTTGATCGTATAAGCCTGACACAATTTGGGCATGGGTTTATTCGATCTATTCGTGCCACGCGTCGCCGCTGCCGTTCCAGCTGCGCCCGTGGACGTTGACGCTTCACTTGCGCCTTACTTTACGGAAAACAACAATTTTTATTTCTACGGCATACAAAGTGCCAACCGTGCTGAAGCAATGTCAGTGCCAACCGTGGCGCGTGCATTGTCAATCATTCAAACAATTGCTTCGCTTCCAATGCACACACGCAATGAAGCAACAGGCGAAAAGGTAACGCAGCCACGCGTCATCAATCAGCCTGACCCACGAATTCCAGGTTCAACATTTTGGTCATGGATTATTTCAGACTTGTTTTTCCATAACGCCGCTTATGGCTGGGTAATGGAACGTTATGCCGACACAGGAAAAATTCGCGCAATGGAAAGAATTGCACCTGAACGCGTTTCAATTACAACAAACGCCAACGGAACGGAAATTGATTCTTACGAGATCGACGGAACACCCGTTGACCCAGCAAATTTGGTTGTTTTTCCAAATACGCAAGAAGGTTTGCTTGCGCGTGCTGGTCGCACAATTAAGGCGGCTGCCGCGCTTGAAAAGGCTTCAATGAATTTTGCCAATGAGCCAATTCCACAAATGGTTTTGAAATCAAACGGCACATCATTACCCGCCGACCGCGTTGCAAAATTGTTGTCGTCATGGCGCACCGCACGAAGCAACAAATCAACTGCGTTTTTGAATGCTGACGTAACACTTGAAACAATTGGTTACGACCCAAAAAATCTTCAATTAAATGAAGCAAGAAATTACGTCAGTTTAGAACTATCCAGGGCTTGCGGCATACCCGCTTATTTCACTGATTCACAACAATCATCATTCACATACGCGAACGCACTTGATAAGCGTCGCGACCTGGTTGATTTTGCGTTTAGAAATTACATGTCAATTATTGAACAACGTTTGTCATTTGCTGACTTTACGCCAGCAGGCAATCGTGTCATGTTTGATCTTGACGATTTCTTGCGTGGCAATCCTTATGAGCGCGCGCAGGTTTATGAAATCTTGAATCGTATCGGCGCAATGTCGATCGAAGAAATACGCGAGGAAGAAGACATGCTGCTATGAAAAAAGTCATCACACCAATTGCAATCACCGCGGCAGATTCAAACAGTCGCACAATCACCGGTCGCATTGTGACATTTGAGGAAACTGGCAACGCTTCAATCGGCAAAGTGCAATTTGCTAAGAATTCAATCGAAGCAACACCAGTTTTGTTAAACCTTGAACATGACCGCACACGTCGAATCGGCAAAACACTTTCAATTGAATCAAATGACAAAGGCATTGACGCAACATTCAAAATCGCTGAAACCACTGCGGGAAATGACGCATTGGTCGAAGCAGCTGAAGGTTTGCGTGACGGATTCAGCGTTGAAGTTTATTTTGACGAATACGAAACACTGAAGGACGGAACAGTCCGCATTTTGAAGGGTGAAATGACTGGCGTTGCATTGACCAGCGAACCCGCCATTCGATCAGCGCGCGTCGAAAGCGTCGCAGCGACAGAAGGCGAAACAGAGATTTCAGATTCGACGATCGAACCTGAAGCACAACCAACAGAAGGAGAAGACGAAGTGGAAGACACCGTCAAAGACGCTTCAACCGCCGAAACGGTAGAAGCCGCCCAGTCAGTAACCGCAGCAGCGAAGCCAGCCGTAGGTGGTTGGACTTCAAAGCCACGCTTAGAGTTCACCGCTGCTAAGTACCTAGAAAACACCGTCCGCGCTTCAATGGGTGACGAGAATGCTCGCCAATACGTTGCAGCAGCAGACGACACAACAGACAACGCAGGTTTAGTTCCAACACGTCAATTGACTGAGGTCATCAACGGACTTGCAAACACAACACGTTCAAACATTGACGCGATTTCTCGCGGTGTTTTGCCTGACGCTGGAATGAGTTTTGAAATTCCAAAGATCACAACAATGCCAACAGTCGCAGCAACTTCCGAAGCAGGCACACCGTCAGAAACTGACCAGGCTGCTGCATTCGTAACAGTGAACGTTGCAAAGTACGCTGGACAACAGACATTCAGCGTTGAATTGCTTGACCGCACTTCACCACTATTCTTCAACGAATTGTTGACAAACATGGCAGCCGCTTACGCTAAGGCGACAGATACTGCGGTGAACGCGGCATTGATTTCAGGCGCAACTGCTGACGGAACAACAATTGCGACATACCCAACCGCAGCTGAATTGCTTGGTTTCGTTTCCCGCGGTGCTGCTTCAGTTTATGCAGGCACACAGGGATTCGCACGCAATCTCATTGCGAACACATCACAGTGGGCAAACCTTATGACACTGAATGATTCAGGTCGTCCAATTTACAACGCGTCCCAGCCTTCAAACGCTGGCGGTGTCGTCCGTCCTGATTCAATCCGCGGAAACGTTGCAGGTCTTGACCTATACGTCACCGCAAACACTGCTGCAACCGCTGACGCAGACGGCTCAATGCTGATCGTTAACCCAGCGGCATACACATGGTATGAATCGCCAACCTACCGACTACGCGCAGACGTAATCGCTTCAGGTCAGGTTTCAGTCATGGTGTACGGATACGGCGCAATTGCAACGAAGATCGGTGCAGGCGCGTTCAAGTTCAATAAGGCTTAATAGCCAAATCTAGTCATGCGGTGGGTTCTCCCGATCTCACCGCAGCCGATCAATGAGGGGGACGGAAATGCCAAGTATTGTCACTGCGAGCCAATTGCGTACAGTGCTTGGCGTTTCCGTCAGCCTTTATTCAGACAGTTATCTTGACGAAATTATCAACACCGCCGAAGCGGTCATTTTGCCAATGCTGGTTTCAAATTCTTCAGCCGTCAACGCTTACAAATTAGAATCAAACGTGGCGTTTTTCTACACACAACGCCCACATCATTTTGTGGCTGGTCAGTCCGTAATCGTGGCAGGTTTGCCAGCACCATTCAGCGCAACGCACACCGTCGTTGACGTTGCAACATACTATTTCACCGCTGCATTGACTTCATCAAATGTCACATTGCGCGAGATCATTCCAACAGGTACTGCAACCCTTTCAGGCTATTCAGCAGCTGAAATCTATGCGTCAAGCGCACCAATCGAATCAGCAATTTTGGCGGTCAGCGTCGAAGTGTTCCAATCACGCGTTGCTGCGGGTGGACAGATCGAGGGCGTGGATTTTGCTTCAACGCCGTACCGCATGGGACGAAGCCTGACCAACCGTGTTTCAACCTTGCTTATGCCATACCTGGACGTTGAAACGGTCGTTCAATAAGTGCCAGCCAATGCCATTTCAGATACCCGCGCAGCCTTAGCAAACGCCTTCAGTGCGTTGTCGGCTAACGTGTACGCAAGCGTTCCCGAATCACCAATCCCGCCCGCCATTGTGGTCGTGCCTGATTCGCCTTACATGGAAGTGGTTTTGATCGGCAAATCTTCGACAAAAGTCAAAATCAATTTTGCCATTTCAGCAATTGTTGCTTCAAATAGCAACGCAGGGTCATTGGATAACCTGGAAAAACTAATCATAGGAATTCTTGCGGCAATGCCCGCAGGATACGTCGTGGGCGTTATTGAAAAGCCAACCGTGCTTGAAGTGGGTCAATCACCCATGTTGGTTGCTGACATAAACGTTTCGACCTACTACACACAAACGACATAAAAGGAGATAACGTGCCAACAACGATCATCACGGGTCGCGATTTAACACTGACGATCGCGACCGTTAACTACGACGCACAGGCGACCAGTGCGACACTTGCGAATTCACCAACGGTGGAAACGTATCAAACACTAGACGGCAAGGCTTACAAGCACATTGACGATCAGTGGACATTCGACGTTTCAATGCTTGCTGACTGGGGCGCGTCAGGTTCATTGTGCGAAGCACTATGGACGGCTTGCGAATCAGCACCGAACACAACATTGGCAGTTTCATTGACTGCGGTGTCAGGTGCAGTTTTTGCATTCAACGTCATGCCAGTATTCCCAGCAGTCGGCGGGTCAGCACCTGACGCGCAGACCGTTGACCTATCATTCATTGTGGTGGGCACACCTACTGAAACATTCAGTTAAAATCTAACAATCGGGAGAAAAAATGAAGTTACCAATAACAATTGAATACAACAACGGCGACCAAATCACCTACACGGCTGCACCGCCTGAGTGGGTGAAATGGGAGAAGCAAACGGGTCACACCATTGCGCAGGCGCAAGAGAAGATCGGAATTTCAGACCTGATTTTTCTTGCTTATCACGCAATGAAACGCGAAGCAGCTGGGAAACCAGTCAAGCCAATCGAAGCATGGACGGAAACAATTTCCGAAGTGATCGTTGGTGAAGCGAACCCAAAAGCCACCCAGTCGGAAGCCTAAGTCGAATCGTTTGGGAGATAGCCCTAGCAACGGGGCTATCACCAAATGAGTTCGAAAGTGCCGAAGACATTTTGACGATACTGGAGATTTTGGAAAGGCGGGCAAATGGCAACTGAAGCAATCAGTTATGACAAAGCCGAATTGCGCGCCATTGTCAGATCGTTCAAAGCAATGGACGAAGAAGCAACCCAACAAGCCAAAGAAGTCACCAGTGAATTGGCACAATGGGTTCAGGGCAAGATCAAAGCCGCAGCGTCAACAAAAACCCGCAACCTGGTTGACAATCGCGTTGCCGACGGTTCAAAGGTTTCAAAGTCGTCGAAAATCGGCGAAATTTCATTTGGTTACGCTGGACAGAAATTAAGCGGTGGCGGTACGACACAACAGGTTTGGGGTGGTGCTGAATTTGGTTCAAACCGATACAAACAATTCCCAGTGTGGTCAGGGCGTGAAGGTCGAGGGTCACGCGGTTGGTTTATTTATCCAACCCTTCGAAGCGTGCAACCTGACATTGTAAAAAAGTGGGAAGAAGCATTTTCAAAAATAGTTAAGAGGTACGACTAATGGCAGGCAATCGCACCCTCAAACTTTCCATTTTGGGCGACGTTGACAACCTCAACAAATCGCTCAAAACCGCTTCAGGCGACGTTGATTCATTTGGCGATAAGGTCGGCAAGGCTGGCATAGCAATTGGCAAAGCATTTGCCGCAGCTGCTGCCGCTGCTGGGGCTGCTGCAATTGCAATCGGTATTGAAGGCGTAAAGGCTGCAATAGCCGACGAAAAGGCACAAACACAATTGGCACTGGCGTTGGAAAACGCAACAGGTGCGACCCAGGCGCAGATTAAGGCAACCGAAGATTCAATTCTTCAAATGTCATTGGCAACGGGTGTTGCTGACGACGAATTGCGTCCAGCATTGGGTCGTTTAGTTCGATCAACTGGCGACATCACAAAGGCGCAAGATTTACTTTCAACCGCCCTAGACATAAGTGCAGCAACGGGCAAGCCAGTCGAAGCAATTGCCAATTCACTTGCTAAGGCGTACGACGGCAACACCGCTGCCCTGGGCAAATTAGGCGTTGGATTATCTACTGCCGAATTAAAAACAATGTCATTCGAGCAGGTGCAGGGTCGTTTGACTGAATTGTTTGGTGGCGCAGCCGCAGCAAATGCCAACACCTACGCGGGACAGATCGCACGCGTTCAGGTTGCATTCGACGAAGCGAAGGAAACATTGGGCACGGCGTTGCTTCCAATCCTTGACAAATTGTTGAAGTTCATCAATGAAAACGCATTGCCAGCAATCCAGGCATTTTCGACGGCATTCAGCCTGACCGAAGGTGACGGGTTTGGCAAGGTAATCACCGACGTTGGCACGACATTGAAAAAAACATTCACGCCAATTATTGAAGGCGTGAAATCCGTATTTGATAACGTCAAAACTGCCGTCATGAATAGCAAAGACGAATTCAAAGCATTTTGGGACGTTGTCAAATTTATTGCACCGCTTATCGGTAGCACAATTGGCAAAGCACTTTCAGTCGTGGGGGACATTGCCGAAGTAGTGATCACAATCATTGCAAAGGTATTGGGCGCAATTAAACCATTGCTGAACACCGCCATTGACGGTATCAACGCGATAATCAAGGGTTACAACGCGGTTCAGTGGGGCAAGGACGTGCCCTACATTCCAAAGATCGGTGGCGGTTCGGGTTCGACGACCACCGGTGCATTGGGTAATTTTTCAATGTCCACTGGTTCAACCATGACAACAACTGGGGTCACAACAGTTCCCAGCGGTGTCACAACAGGCGGGACAACAACGGGCACAACAACCGCGGCGGGAATTGCGACGGCAGCACGGGTCGCAGCTGCTGCGTCAAACAACATTGTTTCAGGCAATTTCAACCCTGGTTCATTCCGTATGGCTGAAGCCGCTTCAATGGGCACAACAATCAACCTCACCGTCACTGGCGCGTTTGATCGTGAAGGCACTGCACGAACAATCGTTGAAACCCTCAATGACAGTTACTACCGCGGCACAGGCGGCGCAACGAGCCTGCAAATCGCATGACGCAGTGGTCGCCAGTTTGGAATGTTGAAATTGACGGTGTTGAATACACCGACGCAGTTTTGGCGAATCTGACTATTCGCAACGGTCGGACAAACATTTATGAGCAAGCGCAAGCGGGTTATGTCAATCTGCAATTAATTGACGTCAATCAAACGGCAATCCCAGTCAACATCAATTCAACAATCACCGTTGAGGTTCAGGATACCTCAGGCACATTTGTGCCAATCTTCGGTGGCAACGTCGTTGACATTGGGTTGGAAGTTCGTGACGTGGGTTCAACCATGTTCACGCAGACCTATTCGATCACGGCATTGGGCGCATTGTCGCGGTTACCAAAAGTTATTTTTACTGACGGCTTAGCCCGTGATTTTGACGGCGATCAAATTTTTGAGGTTCTTTCCACGGTTTTGTTCAATACCTGGGCGCAGGTCGCACCACTGGTCACATGGGGCACATACACCCCAGCGGGCACAACATGGGCAAATGCTGAAAATAACGGTTTGGGTGAAATCGATCGCCCTGGCAATTATGACCTTGCAGCCCGTGGAAGTGGACAAGACCCAATTGACGTGTATTCATTGGTTTCAGCGTTGGCAACGTCAGGGCTTGGGTATTTGTACGAGGACGCGCAAGGTCGCATTGGTTATGCCGATTCAACCCACCGCACCCAATACCTAAGCGCAAATGGCTATGTTGACCTTGACGCCAACCACGCCCGTGCAGCTGGTTTACGTATTGAAACCCGCGTAGGCGACGTGCGCAATGCAATAACAATCAAGTACGGCGCAACTAGTAGCAGCGACGTGAGCGCAAGCGACGCAGATTCAATTGCTATTTATGGCAATCTTGCGCAGATAATCACAACCACATTGCATGACGCAACTGACGCCAACAATCAGGCAGCATTTTATTTATCGCTTCGTGCCAATCCGCAACCTATTTTTAAAGAAATTTCATTCGACCTGACAAATCCCGAAATTGATAATTCTGACCGTGACGCATTGCTGAATGTTTTCATGGGTGAAGCAATCTCGCTGAACAATTTGCCGTTGAACATGTCATCAGGCACATTCCAGGGATTCGTTGAGGGCTGGTCATTCCAGGCAGCGTACAACCGACTTTCAGTGACCTTGTTGTTGTCGCCGTTGGCGTATTCATTGCAGGCAATGCGCTGGAACGACGTGCCGATCACCGAAACGTGGTCAAGCGTGTCGCCGACTTTAGACTGGGCAAATGCCACAATAGTGGCGTAGAAAAGGAGAATACCTATGAGCAACCCTACGAGTTCGTTTGGCTGGCAAATGCCGACGTCGAGCGACCTGGTCACAGACCTTCCAGCAGATTTTGAAGTTTTCGGGCAAGCCGTAGACACGACCCTTGCTGATCTGAAGGGTGGTACGACGGGTCAGATTCTTGCAAAAAATTCAAATACGGACATGGATTTTGTTTGGACTGCGCCGACAACTGGCGACATCACCGCGGTCACGGCTGGAACAGGCATTTCAGGCGGTGGCACTTCAGGCGACGTCACAATTACCAATTCAATGGCAACTGCTATCACTACAAATGGTGATTTGATTTATGGAACAGGGTCGGGAACATTTACCCGCCGGGGCATTGGTTCAACGGGTCAAATTCTTACGGTTTCAGGCGGTGTTCCAACATGGGCAACCCCTGCGGGTGGTGGCAAAGTTTTGCAGGTTGTGTTTGCTAGCACTAGCACCGTCGTCACTAGTTCATCAAATAGTTATTCAAACACTGGTTTGAGCGCAACAATTACACCTAGTTCAACCAGCAGCAAAGTTTTGGTTTTAGTTTCACACAACGGCAATCGTGCGTCAACATCATCAAGATTTTTGTCCTTGAAACTAATGCGTAACGGTGGACAAATTCAATTAATTGATGACACTTCAGTGAATAACGGTGGAGGACAATTGCGTGGTTCATCATCTACAAATTATCTTGATTCGCCAGCGACAACAAGCGCGACAACATACACAACGCAATTTTGTTCAAAAAGTAATGAAGCGTCCGTAAGTGTGCAGTATAACGAATACGACGGTTCAACTTCGTCGATCACTTTATTGGAAATTGGTGCATAATGGCAAGAGGATTTGAAGTTTTGGAAATGTTAATTCCAACAGGCGGTTGGGTTATTGTCGGCGATACCTGGGACGGTATTCAATTTATTGAAGCCGAACCAATTACAAAGGCAGAATTCGAAGCAGGTTTTGCAGCGGTTGACGCATGGAAAGCCCAACAAGAAGCAGCAAAAGCAGCTGAAAAAACTGCATTGCTTGCGAAACTTGGAATCACTGACGACGAAGCGAAATTGTTGTTGTCATGACTTATCCTGACGGTACAAATGCACGGTTGATCGAAGTCGCAGCAGCTGAAGTCGGCACGATCGAAGAAGGCGACAACCTGACAAAATACGGCAAATTTACAAAGGCGGACGGTTTGCCGTGGTGTGGTTCATTTGTCAATTGGTGCGCAGACCAGGCAGGTGTCAAACTTCATTCCGTGGTTTCAACTGCGCAAGGCGCACACCGATTCAAAGAAATGCAACGTTGGTCAGGTATGCCGCAATTGGGCTATTTGGCGTTCATGGACTTTCCACATGACGGCGTTGACCGCATTTCACACATTGGAATTGTTGTGGGGCTTATTGACAGCAAAACATGTTTAACGATCGAGGGCAACACCAGCGGGACAGGCGACCAGCGCAATGGCGGCATGGTAATGGTAAAGGTTCGTTCGTACGGTGAAGGCAAGGAAATCGTCGGTTTCGGCATTCCAAAATTTGTGCCGTACAAAGGCGAATTTCCAAAAATCGAAATACCAACAATGGCAGCGAAGCCAAAGAAGGAGAAAACCAAATGGACAAAACCAAAGCCCTGATCGCGTCATGGGCGCGTTCATTCATGGCGGCAGCACTTGCGCTATACCTTGCAGGTGTGACAGACCCAAAGACCCTTGCAATGGGTGGGGTTGCAGCCGTTGCGCCAGTGATCTTGCGCTGGCTTAATCCAAACGACAAAGCCTTCGGTTCTACGGGGAAGTGAGCCGACGATTCGCAGCGGCAGGGTTGGTTTGGGCACTTGCACTAATCCTGTCCGCTTGCGGGTATCAAGGCTGGACACGTTATGAATGCCAAGAATTCGACAACTGGGCGAAGCCCGAATGCCAAGCACCGCAGTGCGTCCCGACTGGAACATGCACTGACGACATACTTGGATTTCAACCACAACAGACCAGCCCGACGCAAAACCCCTGAAGAAGTCCACGCGCAGCTGATTTTGATAATTGGCACGACACTGGCAATGGTGTTTTTGATCGTCACAATTGGTATCACTTATGCGCTGATTTTTGTCACCCAGCCAATCGGGGCACAAGCACCAAATGACGCAGCCTTTATCGATCTATTGAAAACCCTGGCAATTTTCTTGACTGGTTCGCTGGGTGGCGTACTTGCAGGCAATGGGCTGAAATCGAAGCCAAAGCCGATCGACACGCCGACAACCACGCAAGGTTCTTGACCGCGCGCCATTCATGCGTCACCCTGAGTTCAGGTGGTAGTCCTACCGCCTAGAATCGGGAGAATTCAAAATGGTACTTGATCTATTAGACCCAGCAACATTGGGTCGTTTGGTGGGGATTATTGTCCTCATGGTTATGGGCGGTGCAGTCGGTTACGCCAAAGGGTTCAAAGAAGGCAAGCGCGAGGGCTTAGCCCGTCGTAAAGCAATGGTTCGTCACATTGCAAACAAGGCGGTGAAATAATGGGGTTCTTGGATAACTACGAAGCAAGCCGTGAGCGTTTGGAACGTTGGCTGAAGACTTACCCGCAGGGTCGCATTGAAACCCGCATTGTTGAATTCAGCGCGGAAAAGGGTTATGTACTGGTTGAAGCCCGTGCGTTCAAAGGCATTGATTCAGTACTACCTGACGGCGTTGATTTCGCTTATGGTTATCAGGGCGCATACCAACAAAACATGAAGCGTTGGTTCGTCGAGGACACAGTAACTTCAGCAATTATGAGGGTTCAGCAACTGGTCATGGGTGGGGCTGAACGCAGCACGCGCGAGATCATGGAACAGGTCGAGAAAACACCCGCAAAAATTGCAAATACCGACATTGACTATTGGAACACAAAGCACGGTGAAATTCCTTCGTACAAAACCGCAGCTGAAGCGGAACAATCAGGCATTCCGTCATTGGGTTCATCAATGGACGAAATTGCAAAACAACTGGGTGGGCAATTGGTCGAAGAAGCACCGCAATGCGCGCATGGTCACCGCATTTGGAAGCAAGCCCACGAAGGCGCACCAAAGAATTGGGGCGGGTATTTCTGCACCGAACGCACAAAGGCGACCCAGTGTGCGCCAAATTGGTACGTCCTTGCCAGTGATGGCAAGTGGAAGCCACAGGTGTGATCGTGGCTGACTATTCAGAAATTATTTATCCACAAACCATGACCGCCAAACTGCTGTTGAACGGTGAAGTGGTTGACGAATACAAAATCGAGCAATGCGACAAATGCTCAATCCTTATGCGCCTTGACCCATTTGGTTACCAAAAGCAATACGGTGGCGAAAAGGTTATTTGGTTTTGCAAGGGTTGCAGATGAACGCCTACATGCCATTGAGCAAGACAGACGACTGGGCAACACCGCAAGCATTGTTTGACCAATTGAATGCGATTCATCATTTCACATTGGACGTTGCAGCTAGTTCGACAAATCACAAAACACCAAATTGGTGCGGTTTAGATCATGCCAACCCAGGTATGCGTGACGGTTTAGCAATCACCTGGGAAAGCAATCGCGTTTGGTGCAACCCGCCTTATGGTAGAGAAATAAAAGACTGGGTCAAAAAGGCACATTACGAATCAAAGCACGCTGAAATTGTCATGTTGCTACCCGCACGCACGGACACGGCTTGGTTTCACGATTATGCAATCCAGCACAAAGTGACCTTTATTCGTGGACGTTTGAAATTTGGAAATCAAACGGGTTCAGCACCGTTTCCGAGCATTTTGGTGGAGATGAAATGAAAATGGCACTTACACGGCAAGAAGAATTTATTTGCCATGAAGCAGCAATTGCATTGGCGAAAAACAACAAGGATTATCACGAATGGAAAGAAGGCAGTTATACGCCCGACAAATCATTTCATGATCAGATAGCCCAGGACGCACATTCAATCGGTGCTGAATGGGTTGTTGCCAAATACCTCAATCTTGATTTTCAACCATTTGAGGACAAAGGCAAACGCCGGGCGGACGTTGGCAGCCATTTTGAAGTGCGCTGGACAAAGTACGTCGCGGGGCAGCTGATAATTCATGAATACGATCGAACCGACGACGTGGCAATCCTGGTCACTGGCGAAAGCCCACATTTCTTCATTGCGGGTTGGATTCCCATTGCAATGGCTAAGCGTCCACGGTATCGCCACAGTAAGCAACCAAATTGGTGGGTCACACAAATCAACCTTCAGCCGATCGAGAATTTACGGAGAAGCAACTATGGACAAAATCAAATTTGAATGTCGCAAATGCAAGAAAATAACCGACCAGGTAATCCACAAAATAACAGACAACCTTCCCGACGGTGTGGAAGTAATCCAATGCACGAAGTGCGAAGTCATGGGGGTTGCACAGATAGGGACTTCAAATGCCAATCTATGAGTTTGAATGCAAGGTGTGCAAAATTCGGGTTGAGGTGGATAAATCAATCCACGAGGAACGCGACGCACAATGCTGCGGGCAAGCAATGAGCAGACTTTATTCTGCACCTGGAATCTCGTTCAAGGGTACGGGTTGGGGACATCAATGAAAATGGTTCTTGACCCAGCTTCATCAATGCGGTCATTCTATTTTGACAAAAATGACCAACGTGTTGTGTTTGGTGACATTCGTGAAAATGAAACACATTTGCTCACCAATGGGCAAACAATCAACATCAAGCCTGATCAGGTCATGGACTTCAGGGCTATTCCGTATGCCGACGAATCATTCCAATGCGTTATTTTCGACCCGCCGCATTTGCTTAATTTGTCGGAAAAGTCATGGATACGCAAAAAGTACGGTGTGCTTGACAAAGACAATTGGCAAGATGACTTGACTGCTGGATTTAACGAATGCTTCAGGGTGTTAAAGCCAGGCGGCACATTGGTGTTCAAGTGGAATGAAACATCAATTCCATTGAAAGACATTTTAAAGTTAACAAATCAAAAACCCTTAATTGGTCACCCTTCAGGTAAGCGCATGAATACACATTGGGTGTTGTTCGTAAAGGAATGCTCATGAGTTATCAACAGAAGTTATCCACAGGGTGCAAAACCTTGTGGGACACGCCCAACACGACGCTCAATGTTGCGCGGTATTTGACTTGTTCGATACGATTTCTTCGCGAGAAGCGAACCGCCACCGCGGTTAGTTCGCTGAAGCGCAGAAAACGTTATGGGGCGAGTATTGCCATTTTGGCGGTTACTTCGACAGGGCTGATACACAATGCCAATGCAGCTAACTATTCAATAGATCATTTGAAACTTTATGCACATTCGAGGATTCTTGACTATAAAGAATTTCAGTGCTTCAACCGCATAATCACAAAGGAAAGTCGCTGGTCATACACTGCCCGCAATGGTTCACACTGGGGATTAGGGCAGATGAGATCGAAGCATTACGGCACACTTGACCCATTCAGACAGATAGACGCTTCATTGCGATACATAACAAATCGTTATCAAACACCATGCAAGGCATGGGCGTTTCATCAGGAAAGGAATTATTACTGATGAGCAGTGCATTAAAAGACAATGGTTCAACATCTCAATGGCGAAAGATTAGGCAACGCATTCTTCAGCGTGACGGTTACACATGCCAGCATTGTGGTGGAGAAGCCAATTCGGTTGATCACATAGTGCCACGCACCATGAATGGTGGGGACGAAGACTGGAATCTTCAATCGTTATGTACACCGTGCAATTCAGCGAAGGGGGGTAGGTTTTTTAATACACCTAGAACACAGATCGGAAGAGCGT
>ERZ869925.1000-NODE-1000-length-15028-cov-10.931744_pt1 | contig 15028 bp, 19 predicted proteins | sample MGYA00579311_ERZ869925 | MGnify/ENA primary metagenome ERZ869925 (study PRJEB32216, sample SAMN09231817) | wastewater metagenome | place: USA: Maryland | collected 2016-07-30 | study: EMG produced TPA metagenomics assembly of the PRJNA472060 data set (Reclaimed...
GATATGACTGAGTTTAAAATCGCGTGGATATTATTGATACTCCTTTCGTGTTGGACATTATTAACAATAGCAACGGGAACAAATGTATGAATACAGACGAACACAATCAAACGTGGCAAGACGAACTAAACGACCGCTTTGGTATTCAAGTTATGGAAGATGAGCGGTGTGGCTCATTGAGGTTTGAACAGTGGTGGATTTATCCAAGATTAAAAGAGTTTATTGCCAGAAGAATTTCTGAGGCATACCAACTCGGCATAAGAGATGAGCGAGACCGCAGTAATTTTGAAGAAAACATAACAGACAAATATGGACACTGATACTCTATACAAAACAATCATAAAACATCTCTGGCTTTTTCTCACAAAGAAAATGCTCCACGCTGGCTTTGGGTACATATGGATGAAACAACAGATTTCTCCAGTTGTTGACGAGCGACCCTACCAATGCGACGTGTGTAAGCATATTGAAGTGGTATGAAAACATTTATATCTATTATGGTTGGCGTGGTGGCACTTATTGGTTTTTTGATGTGGTGGTGCTATGTCCCATGCCTGCGATATGAAACCCAGTTAGTTCATCATCCCGCTTGGACTTCCTTCATGTATATTGGAAAAATCATGTACCCACAGTACTACCCAGCGTATGATTCTTGGGACGAAGTATGTGTGGAATATCAGGTTGAAGACTAGAAGTTTGCATGGTAAAATAGGGTCATGAAAAGAAAGAAAGGAGGAAAGAAGTATTAGTAGGTCTTTGACAATCGCTGGTGGGTCTTTGGGGGGACAACGGTATGTGTTGGGCGATAAAGGTATTCGCGCCTGTCTTATAAAAGCCACGCTCTGAACCTTGATTAAGTAGAGCTGGTAAGCAATCCAACACTTTCCCCACAGGCCCATCAGTTCACATGGAGAGGAGACTAGGGTGCCCGCAAGACTTTGGTGTAATCCAAAGATAACCAGTGGAGTAATTACCTTCTGGGGCCACAGTCTCCCCTTCATGGATGGAGAGGAGACGGGGGATAAACAACAAAAGTCTTTGGGTATCTCGAAGGCGACTGCGCTATGGCTGCATGACATAGCAGTTCTCCGCCTCCCCTTCATCATTCATCTCTCAGGACTGGGGTGGTCGAAAGACCCGTTCAGTTGGTATTCAGAAAAGAATCGAAACTGAAGGCCCTTGGTCTGGAGGCTCGAAGGTGTAGCGCGTTCTCGTGCCATCCTTCGGCCCCAGTCTTGGGATGTGAAATAGACACAACGGGGAAACGGGCGTATAATTAAACCATATCAGCCTTATTTCCTCCCTCCGAGTCACTAATAAGGCGACTCGGCGAGAGGACGTTTTTCAATGAAAAAACTCAATCTTTCTAATGAAACAGAAGTACGGAGCAAGGTGCTGTCGGGAATAGACAAAATGGCAGACCTTGTATCTATGACACTCGGCCCCAATGGTCGCTCGGTCATCATGGAGCGCGGTCAAGAGCCTTTTATCATCGACGACGGACGCAGGGTGGCAGAAAACATCCTTTTAGACGACCCAGTAGAACAAGCGGCGGTGAGAATTGCCTATGGTGTAACCCAGAAAACTGACGAGGAAGCAGGGGATGGAACCACAACGGCCATGGTGCTCACTCGGGCTATTTTAAGCGACGTTTCACATGAAAGAATGGTCACAGGAATAGGAACACAGGTAGATATTGCTGGCATTGAAACAGCGATTGAAGAAGCGAAGAATGAGGTAACTAAACTCCTAGAGAAGGAAGCAAAACCCATTAAAACAGAAAAGGAACTGATAAACGTGGCCTCTGTTATCGCTGGGAATGAGGAAATCGGTAAACTTATAGGAGAAATATATTGGAAACTTGGAAAGGATGGGCATATCACCATCGAAATGAACCCACTGTCAGAGAATATGGAGTCTGAAATCGTTGCTGGGTATCGTTTCCCTGGAGGGTATGCTGCACCGTGGATGAAGAACAACGCCATTACTAAAACCTTCAACGCCTCCGACATAGACATTCTCGTTACCTCCCAAGAAATAACCGATATCAACGGTATCCTCCAAGCGGCAAACATGGTAGCAGAAGAGGGAAAGCAGGTTCTTGTTGTAGTAGGAAAAGATTTTGGTGAATCCGTCATCCAGCAAGCCTACGCAAACGCCACAAGGAAGGTGCAACCCTTTTACGTTATCTGCATCAAGCCAAGAAACCAAGAATTATATAAGGACATGGCGGTATTTACGAACGCCAAACTCTTTACTCCTAACGACCCACTCACACCGACTAAAGAAGACCTAGGATACATGAAGTCTATCGAAGTGGGCGCAGAAAACTCCATCTTCATCAGTGGGAGAGGAAAGAAAGCATCGGTAGACATTCACATCAAGGAACTTGAATCAGAGGCCAAGGGACTAAAACTCGAAGGATACCGCCAACCAATCTACGAGCGCATCTCTGCTCTTCAAGGAGGAGTGGGAGTTATTCGCATCGGCGCACCAACAGAGGAAGCAAGAACATGGCTCAAATACAAGGTAGAAGACACAAAGTTTGGAACTAAATACGCTTTCAAGGAAGGAGTTGTCCAAGGGGGAGGATTGACCTTCAAGAAAATCAGCGACGCTCTTCCTGATACGAACATCCTCAAGAAAGCCCTCCTTGCTCCACATGAAACTCTCCTCAAGAACGCAGGGGGGAAGATGACGGTGGGAAAGAATGTGGTTGATGCACTGGTAGCAGAAAAGGCGGCACTCAAATACGCTTGCTCTGCCGTGTCTAAACTTCTCAGAATCGGAGGAGCTATTGTTCACGTCCCTACCCCAACACTGGACGAGGCGTTTCGATTGAATAAATCACAGGACTAAAACATAGAAGTGTGGTAAAATAACTGGACTATGGTAGGACGACCACCAGAATACAAACCAGAGATTCTAGAGAAGGCAAGAGAATATCTAACAATGGAAGACCTAGAACTTCCAAGTGTTGCAGGCCTCGCCTTATACATTGGTGTCGCTCGTTCCACGGTTTATAAGTGGGCAACAGAGGAAGATAAACAAGAGTTTTCGGACATCGTAGAGAGATTATTAGCAGAACAGGAAAAATCTCTATTCACCAAGGGACTGAAAGGTGAGTACAACCCCACTATTACTAAACTCATGCTCACAAAACACGGATACTCTGATAAACAAGACCTCACCTCTGGAGAGAAACCATTAGCACCCCTACTCGTTCGATTCTTAGATGAAAAAACAGATAGTGGAGATACCCAGTGAGTTCAAAGGACTCTTCAAAAAGGATTGGAGAGAGGCCGCTATCTATGGTGGGCGTTTTTCACTTAAGTCCCACACCGTTGCACGATTCCTACTCATAGAAGCACGAACACAAAAGACCCGTGTGGCGTGTTTCCGAGAGTTCCAAAACTCCATAGCAGAGAGCTCACACCAACTCTTGGCCGACCTCATCCGTGAATACGACATGACAGACTTTGAGGTGACTAGCAACTCAATCATCAACAAAATAAACGGCTCTGACTTCATCTTCAAAGGACTGTGGCACAACGAACAAAGCATTAAATCCATCGAGGGTATAGATATTGCGTGGGTAGAGGAAGCACAGACCGTATCCAACCAAAGCCTTGAGGTTTTGACTCCAACGGTGCGCAAGGCGGGCTCACGAATCATCTACACCTATAACCGCTTACTTGAAGATGACCCTGTACACACCCGCTTGGTACTAGAAGGACGACCAAACACACTCGTTATCAATGTGAACTATGATATTGCCTTGAAATATGGGTGGATGCCAGACAGCATCAGGCTAGAAATGGAGGATGATAAAGCACGAAGGCCGTCTCTCTACCGTCACAAATGGCTTGGAGAACCCAATAGCCTTGAGCAGAGAATCTACCGAGACTGGCAGGTGATTGACGAAATACCCCATGAGGCACGACTAGAACGCTATGGGTTGGACTTTGGCTATTCCAATGACCCCACCGCGATTGTTGCTATTTATTATTATAATGGCGGGTATATTCTCGACGAGGTGTTGTTTCAAAAAGGCCTATCAAACAAACAGATAGCCGACACCCTACTCAATCAAAAGAAAGCCTTGGTTATCGCAGACAGCGCAGAGCCGAAGAGCATCGACGAAATTATGAGTTATGGTGTGAACATCCAGCCCGCAGTAAAGGGCCAAGGAAGCGTTCTTCAAGGCATCCAGTTAGTCCAAGACCAAAAAATCAGTATCACCAAACGCTCAGTGAATGGAAACAAAGCATATAGGAACTACATGTGGATGAAAGACAAGGATGGGAGAATCATCAACGAACCAGACCATCTCTATAGCGACTTCTTGGATGCGGTGCGATATGGGATGACATCACTCGTCTCAATCATCAACCGACTAGACTTTATTGCCAACATGCCAAGGATTGAAACGAAGGACGAGCCAAATCCAGCACGTTAATAAGTGCATTGACAAGATAAATGGTGTATAATTATTAAAATTATGGCAAAGAAAAACTCTTTTAACATCTCCCTCACTCTTGGTGGTGAGACGATTACTAGTTCCGCACCATCTCTTCTTGAAGCACTCATCGCCCTCGGCGTTCCCCGAAAGATTGTAACGAAAGGTGTGTTGGTTGCATCCAAGGGGCAGAAGAAAGTGGAACTCTTTTACCCTCCAATGAAAATCAAGAGCCTCCTCTATCCCATCGCCCGCTTTTATACAGCAAAGAAACTGGAAACCCTGCTAAAGTAATATGGCAAAACAATGCGAGAACATCTTTGAGTTCATTGAACAGCAAGAGGCTGGGTATACTAAACCAATCCGCATCAATGATTCGTGGGAGTGGTCTATGAAAGAACACCTGCTTTTATCTGAGTTATACACCAACTCCCAGCTCAAAAACGGAAAGGACGACTATACGCCCGTTAAAAACATCACCCTCCCAATCCTCAACCTCAACCACAGGGCTGAGGATATTGACGTAAAGGATGTGGATTTGTATGTAAACGACCCAGAGAAGTATCACCTCTCCCTTTTGGTCAAGAAGTATCACGACGATGTGTTTGTTGTGGAGCACGACATGGACACGTTCTTTGATGACCTCAATGTTTCCCGCATTGACTTGGGCGGAGGGCTTTCAAAGAAACTGGCAAAACCAGCCCCAGAAGTCGTACCCCTCCAGTCAATCGTATTCTGTAACCAAAGAGACATCCTCTCTGCCCCCTTTGGTATCCTCCACGAGTTCGGCGTAGACCAACTCTACGAGATGGAGAAAGTCGGTTGGGGGAGTGAAGAAAATGGAGCCACACACACGATAGATGAATTGGTAACACTGTGGCGCGACGGAGAAGACCAAGAAGATGGAATCAAAGTATATGAAGTCCACGGCTCTCTTCCAAAACGCTATGCTGACATGGAGGCTGGGAAGGAGGTCTATGAAACCCGTATCTTCATTGTCGCTTTCTATAAACCCAAAGGACAGGCAGAAAAACAAGGAGTAATCCTCTTTACAGCCCCAGAGAATATCGCTGATACATTCAAGCTCGTGAAGCGAGACAAGATTTATGGTCGCGCCCTTGGCCGTGGAGGAGCAGAGGAACTGTTTGAAGACCAAGTGTGGACGAACTACGACGAGATTCGTATGCAGAAGATGCTCGATGCAGCAGCCGTCACCATCCTCTCTAGCACCGACCCAACAGTTCGGGCCAAGAATCCAAAAGGTCTAAAGAACATGAAGAATCTTGAGATTGTTGACCTCGCACCAAACACAACCCTTGGGCAAATAGACACATTCCCCCGCAACTACAGCCTCTTTGAGAAGTCCAAGGAGGAGAAACTAAGGCATGCCAAGGATGTCGGAGGCGCACAAGACCCACTCCAAGGAAAAGAACCCACATCAGGGACACCATTCTCATCTCTTCAAGCCCAGATTCAGCAAGGCATGGGCCTTCATGAATACCGCAGGGGACAATTCGCCAAACACCTAGAGGAAATCTACACAGACTGGATTATTCCCCACATTGTAAAGGAAATTACTAAAGGATTCCGCTTCCTTTCTGAACTCTCTCTTGATGAACTCAACTTTGTATCCGAGAGGATGTCGGTCAACGCTTGGAATAAGCACGCCAAAGACAAGGTATTAAACGGAGAATCCTTTGTTGACGGAGAACAGGAGGCGTTCATCCAAAAGTTTAAGGATGACCTGAAAAAGAAAGGAAACAAACACTTCCTAGAAGCCCTCAAGGGAGAGTTTAAGGACACACAACTCGGCGTAAAGGTGTCCGTTGCAGGAAAATCTAAAAACCTCAGTGTTATGGCTGATAAGATTACCTCCATCTTTAGATTTATCTTTGCCAATCCACAAGGCTTCGCGCAGGTCATGCAGATTCCAGGAATGTCAAACTCCTTCAATGAACTTCTTGAGATGTCTGGTCTTTCGCCCGCAGACTTTAATGGCATAGAAAAACTTGCTGTCTCCCAGCCCCCACAACCAACCCCAGCACCAGCCCCAGTTAGCCCCGAACCAGTAACCGCATAACATGGAACCCAGTATATTAAAATCTATTGCTGACAATCCCCAACTCCTAGAAGCGGTCAAGGAAGTCATCTTAAAGCAATTCTCACTTGATAAGGATTTCAGTCTTGCACAGAGCAACGAGCAACTCGGCGAAGATGTGCGAGCGAGGCTAGAAGGTATTAAAAAGGTCGAGCAAGGGTTCTTGGAGATTCTAACTCACAAAACAGAGAAAGAAGAACCACACGAACCGATGAGGGCGAGATGATTGCAAATTAAAAATGTGCTATAATTAAAATATAATATGAGAAAAATAGATTTTGTGTTCGGAATTGTTCTTGTTGTTCTTGCTGGGTTCTTCTTTAATGCAAACACCCAGAGTTTTGGAAGCGTCGCAACGGTGGAAGCATATAACTCAACCACCACGTCGTCTACATATGCAAACACAGCGTATCGTGCCTTCTCTGGAACAGGAATGGTTGGAAGCATCGTTATCACTGACGACCCATCGGCAGGATATATCAAGATTTGGGACGCAACCACAACGGCAACCTCCACCTATCAGGGTGAATCACCTGCGGGAACGTATGGTCGCCTTGTTGCACAGACAGCGATTGACACACTAGAACAGGCTATTACCCTTGACGTTGCTGTGAAATACGGCCTCGTCATTGAAACCCAAGCAGGATTCAATGGAATCGCGTCGATTACTTATAAGAAATACTAAACTATGTTGAACGAATATAGACGGCCTTCAATGAAAGACAAGTTGTCGGGCCAAGTGAAGGTTGTGAAGAAAGAGGAAAAGGTGGAAAAGAAGAAAAAGAAGTAACCACCACGGTTGTCAGCCCGCACAAAACTGACCTTTGGTTTTCAGTCCTTGGATGCTTGACCGCCTCCATACAAAACTGAGTTTTAATAAATAGTTATCATTACTATGGACAACAATGAGGGCGAGGTGAAACAGGAAGTAGCAGACATGAAAGAAGAGGTGAAAGAGCTTGAAAAAGCCACCGATGAAGTCAAAGACACTACCGACTGGAAAGCCAAATATGAGGAAACGGAAGGAAGGCTGAAACGCGCCGAAACCAAACTTGAGAAACTTAAAATCTCTCAAAAAGCAGAAGAGATTGTTGAAAAACGCTCTCAAACAGGCGAGTTAGACGACGTAACGCTAGATTTCTTTGACTTGAAAGGATACGGAGACGAGGAGGAGACGAAAATCTTTCACAACATCATGAAGAAGACAGGAATGTCCCATCGTGAGGTGATTAAAGATGAGTATGCCCTAGCCAAAATCAACGCCCTTCGAGAGGCAAAGAAAGTAAAAGACGCTACCCCAAGTGCAACACGACGTACTGGAAATACATCAGATGACGTGGACTATTGGGTATCGAAGGTGAACGCAGGTGGAGAACTCCCAAAGGATTTTGAACTCAAGACGAAAGTTTTAGCAAAAATCACGGCGGCGAACGACACCAGCATCCCCCCTTGGCGTAGGAAGTAGTCTAAGGAAGCCTGATTAAAACAAATTAATCAGTAAATTATCTGTCAAGTGAAATTAACAAACACTTGACAAAACTAAATTATTATGGCTTCGACAATTGTGTCACAAGAAATATGGGAATCAAGCCTCGCACAGCGACTTGATAAGCCCCAGAACTGGAAGGAAGTCACTGATGTCATCTATACTGACAAGCAGACGATGGTCCTCCCATACATCTCAGCAGCAAATGAACCAGCAGTGCAGACTGCCTTCATGGCAAACGCAGCAGCCCGCAACACCCTCTCGAACGTTATCGCTCCTGGGGTTGTGACAATGGCAACCGAGACACTTCAAATTGTTTCGATGGAATACGTCTCAGAGTACGTTGACTACGCCGACCAGGTGCAGTCGAACTACACAAAGGATGCACAAATCGGAAACCTTCTCGGAAAGAAAATCGGTGAGCGACTCGAGGCAATCGTCCTCGCAGAAGCAGCAAACCGCACCAACTTCGGTGATACTGGAGGTGGTGTTCTCGGACTCGCTTCTACGCAAATTACCATCGGCCCAAACAACGTCGATGACTACTGGCGCGGAATCATCGAGCAGATTTACACAGCAAACGGATTCAATCTCTATCGTGAGAATGGAGCCTTTACTGTTTGGCGACCTGCTGACTGGACTCACGTTACTGCATACATGCAGGCAAACGGATTCTCTGTCGCAGACGCAGCCCTCAAGAACGGTGCAACTATCGGAATCGACTACGCAGGAATGTACCACTACGTTTCTACTGGCCACACCGCTAACCACCTCTTCTCGGGTGTTCGCAAGATTACGAAGCTCGGTCTTCTCACGGGAGGAGCGATGCCATTCGGCTCTGTTCGCAAAGTAGATGACCCTGCATCTTCTACGGCTGGACACCTTTCAGGTTCCAACTTCTACTCACGCTTGGACTACGGTTTCAAGACCCAGACCAACGTGGCAGGACTTGTATTCGACGGTAACGTAGCATAACTCTATGAGTAACAAAATTATCAGCGCACTTGCAGTTGTTGGAGTTGTTCTCGGTGGATTTGCTGTTCTTACCAACGGCGATACCATCGTCAACAATCCAGTTGTTGAGAGGACTGTTGGAGCGGTTGCTGGACCAAATAATTTTGTCCACCAATTCTTCCATGCAGGATTCACAAGTGGTTCTGCGTGCTCCGCTACCTCAACCACGGCTGCGGCGGGAACACTCGGAAGCGAGCTTGGCCCAGATACGAGCTGTGTCGATGTAACACCAAACGGTGCAGACCTCACACTCACTCTGGCCGCATCGACCTCTGCGTGGTATCCCAAAGCAAAGGGTGAAGTCAGAACGCTTTTTGTTCGTAACGCTACGAGCACAGCAGGAATCGACATCATCTTCGCCGCGGGAACTGGAATCAATCTCAAGCGTGCGACTACATCAGGCTCTCTACTCATTGGAGATACCGATGCAGAAAACACAGCAAGGATTGACTTCAAGAAGCAAGCAGATGGGGACCTGACCGCACTCCTCAATCTCTACCAAGACTAGTTATGCGTCATCTCTGTCCTCCCTCGGGAGGATAGGATATGGCACAGAACAAGCCAAAAATTATCATTGCAATGGCCGTACAGGATACGATTAAATCCAAGACGGCACTTTCCCTTGTCTGCGCCCTCCGAGAAGCACAGTTTGATTACGACATGATTATGAGTATGGGATGTGACCTTATTGGTTCCCGCACCCGTCTGGTCAATCAGGCAATCGCCCGTGGTGGAACACACATCCTCTTCATAGACCACGATATGATGCTCAACCCAGTGAATGTAGACGGAAAACTCATTGACCCCATTACCAAACTCCTCTCCCATGATAAGGACGCAATCGGGGTTCCCTATTCATTCCGCTCCCTTCCTCCGAAGTCAACATCCTTCCCACTCAAAGACGAGGACACAACCAAACTTCATAAATGTCTCGCTGTTGGTACAGGATTTATGCTGATTAAACTCTCGGTCTTTGAGAAGATTGCAAAGCCTTGGTTCAACTTCGCTCGTAACGAGAACGCAGAAATGGTTTATGGGGAGGATGCGTGGCTCTGTAAAAACATCGTGGAGGCAGGAATGGAGGTGTGGTGCGACCCCGATATTAACATAGGCCACTTAGGCGAATACGAATATGCGTTACTCTGATACAACACTAGCAACAACAGGAATCATCCAGCGCGAGGAGGCCCTGTGTAACCTTGGGAATGGAGGGATTTCTGGAAACGATACCCTCTTAAAGCAATTTGCTGGGTATAACAACGCCGCCTACCACGAGGTGTGGATGGCTGAAATGTCCGCGAACAAGGTGTGGAAAGCAGACGACTATAACTATAACGATTATCCAGACGCACCCATTGCCCTCGTCGCCTCACAATCAGACTATACTCTTCCTGTTGCCACAACGGGCGCAAACGTCGCAACCTTCCTTCGCCTAAACGGTGTCTATCACACAAAGAACGGTGTTCCTACTTATCTTCGTCCAATGGAACCAAGTGAAGACCTCCTAGAGATAGACGGTGTTCCAAGTGCATATCGCGTACACGGAAAAAGCCTCTTCCTTGATGTACAGCCAAGCTCCACGTTTGTCGCTGATGTAACCAATCTCCACGTAGAGTTTCAGCGCACCCCAGATGCCTTTGCGTATGACGACACCACACAGCAACCAGGATTCATGGAAACCTATCACGAACTCATACCACTCAAAGCCTCGGCATTGTATCTCCTTCCAATAAACCCAACTCTCTCAAACCTCTACGAAGAAAGATTCCGTTCACGATTAGAATTATTTAAGAGCGATGTCGCTAGTCTTGATGATTCTTTTGGCTCAAATATCACTTCGGAATACATAAACTTTAGATAATATGGCCCTACCAAGCAGAAACCCATCAACCTATACGCTTCCCACCCTCCACACTGGCTCCCTGCTCCAAGAGAACGGGGATTTCCTGCTTACAGAGGATGGTTTTGAGATACTGATAGAAAACCCCATGCAAGACCCTAACCTTTCCAACCGCAACACTTCAACTTTTAACAGCAACCCAACACGCAACTAATATGCAAGCAATACTTATCGCAGGAGCACTTATTCTTTCAGCCATCACAGGATGGGGAGCAAGTGTCGTGCATGATAGGATTGCGGAACCTATTGTTGGCGCAAACAGCACCATCTCCAACCTCCCCTCCATCTCCTCATTGGATTCAAACGACCTCATCCCTGTAGTAGATACGAGCGCGGGACAGACGAAGCAAATCACCTTCTCCAACGCCACAGGGTCAATGAGTACATATCTTGGGAACACTTATTCCCCCATCGCTGGCTCTGCGTCTATTACGACCGTAGGGACGGTCACAAGTGGGACGTGGAATGGTTCTACTCTCACGGTTCCTTATGGGGGGACTGCATCTACAACCCTCGCGGCCAACCGCCTCTTTGTGGGGAATGGCACAGGAAATCTCATCAGCATCGGAGGCGGGACATCGGGGCAGTTTCTCACATCCAATGGCCCATCATCGGCCCCCTCCTTCCAAACCGCGGCGATTGACCAGGCGGCGAATTATACTTGGACTGGGCAACATACATTCTCTAGCACCACGACATTTTCAGGGACATCTACTTTCGCTGTAGACCCGCAAGGAGCAGTTGCAGTCTTTGGAGATGGGAGTGATGGAGATGTCACTATCTCATCAGGAACAACAACCCTCACAAGGGACATGTACTACCGCAATCTCACTATAAACAGTGGGACTGCAATAGTACCAAATGGATATAGGATTTTCGTCAATAAAACCCTAACGAATAACGGAGGTATTTCTTTCAATGGAAACAACGGTGGTAACGGTGGAAACGGAAGTGCTGGTTCTGGGGGTATGGGTGGCTCGGGGGGTTCATCAGGAGCAGCCGCGACAGCTCTGAATGGTGGAACAGTAGCAAGCACATCTGCTCAGGTTGCTTGTCCATCAAGTAATGGTGGTAATGGTGGAAACACTCAAGCACCGGGAAATAACTCAGGTTCTGTTGCGGGGGCTTCGGGTGGCTCCCTTTCATCATCCATAGGAACAAACTCAAACGCTGGTGTTACTGGTGGCATAGGGGGTTCTGGGGGTGCTGGTGGAGGTGGAGGGGCACAGGCTGGTGGCTCTGGGGGATATGTTACTGGAGGAAGTGCTGGTACAATCCTTTCTCCAACAAGAAAGTTTAGTGTCTTCCCAAACTTCGTAAACTTTTACGACGCCACAACCACAAATACAGGAAATACATACCTTATCCAATATACTGGTTCACCCTTCGTCGCTAATTCAGGTGGTGGTTCTGGTGGAGGTGGAGGAGGTGGCGGTAACTCACACGCTGGAAGAGGAGGAGGTGGGGGTGGGGGTTGTGGCGGTGCGGGTGGCACTGCTGGCACAATAGTAATCTATTCTCGTACCGTAGTAAACAATGGGCACATTAGGGCAATCGGTGGTAACGGTGGGAATGGTGGAGACGGGGCAAATGGAGTAGCAACAACGGACACTGGTGGTGCTGGTGGTGGAGGAGGAACTGGCTCTGGGGGTATGGGTGGCTCGGGGGGTGTTATCGTACTTGTCTACTCATCTCTTACAGGTTCCTCAAATATCTCTGTCGCTGGTGGTTCTGGTGGAACTCGCGGCGCAAACATTGGCACTGGTGGAGGAACGTCTGGTTCTGGTTCTGCTGGCTCTAATGGCTCATTAGGTACGAATGGAGGTTCGGGGGCGACAGGACAGATTTACTACATTCCTTTCTAATATGTCCGATAAACCATGAAACCACTCGTCCTCCGTATATCAGACTTCTCTAAGAGCATGCTCACTAACATCTATGAAAGTGGGCTAAGGCTCGTGGAGCATTTTGATACGACGTTCGGACAACTGAGGCCGTTCCATGAACTCGTATTATCTACTGCGACACTCTTTGCTGTCTCATCAGTCACAGCAGATAAACTATCAGCATTTATAAAAGTCGGTTCTAGCCTCTACTGCCTTTGTGTAAACGACGGAAGTCCCGCCACGACCCAAGGAATAGGTATATGGGAGACATCAGGGTTTACGTGGACGGGAACCGCCGCACCTGGGTCTTTCGGCGCCACTGGTGCATCGGCGTTCGACTCCAACGGGGCCATCACACCTGCGGGGAGTTACAGCATGTCAGCGACCATCACCCCTGATAACGCGATAGAATCCATGATGGTGTCCTTCGCACCCCCACAGCCATTTTCAGGTAGCTTCCAAATCATATGAAATCCACGAAAATCCTAGAACTCTCAGAGAAAGACTGGATGAAAGGGCTTTCCGCCCACGCGGGGATACCCATCGGTGGCATATTCCAGACGGCGACGGAGTTTGACCCATTCTCACTTCCTGGGTATCTCCGTGCCTCAATTTCTCCTACGGATGTGGACAATACAACGCTCTCAACGCAGATAAACTCTCTTTGTTCTTATGGAGCTACTGGAGTTGGGTATGTAATTGCAGTAGGAAACAGAGCATCAGGAGGAGCAAAGTGTGTCTATTTAATAAACACGGCCACAAACGCTGTTACCGATGAAAAAGCCAATGTAGGTTCAGGTCTTCTTCTTGGAGGATGTATCGCCTATGGAGATTATCTTCTTTATGGTGATGGAACAAATGGAGCGGTAAGAAGTGTTGTTTTACCAGCGTTCTCAAGTGATACAGGAATCGAAGTTCCGTCAAACTGGCAAGATGACTACCAACCATGTGTATTCCGTTTTGGTCCAAGTGGGTACGTTCATTATTTCCGAGGAGTAGCAAATGGTGAGGTGGGGGTTATCACAGTTCCAGGTTCTAACCATGCAAACAATACTTCCGATTCCGTTATCATCCAAAACAACCTTACACCAAAAGACGGTGTGTCCGACGGAAGGTATTTTATTATTATAGGAGACAACAACCCATCGCAAGCAACAGGCCTTACTGCTGACTGCAAAGTCTTCTTCACCGTCCCCGCGTTCTCTGCTGGCGCGCCCGTATCTACGACGACATGGGAAGTTGCATATAGCATCCCAGACCAATATCTCATCGCTATCCGTTACGTCGCAGGACGCACTTATGTCATCGGGTATTCTGGTATTTGGGAAGTTGGAATCGGTATGGCCCCACAACTTGTCATGCCACTCACTCCTTCTCAACTTCCTCTTAATCCATACTGCGTAGATGTGCAGAAAAACCTCCTTGTTTGGCAGGGGAAAGCTACGGGAGCACGCGTCTACGGGTTCGGTCACGCTTTCAACGGGAAGCCAATTCTTTATACACCATACGACTCAGACTCATCTACCCGTCTTGGAGTGGCCTTGTGTGTATCGGGTGACTATCTTTACGCTGGGCTTGACGATACTGGAGCTTCTACAAAGGTCGTGGCCCATAACTGGGGGTCTACACGCGCGAATACAACAATTCAAACCATTGTTCAACACCTTCCACAGCCACATTCTCTCTCAAAAGTGAAAGTCACACTAAAAAAGCCACTTGCAAGCGGGGAAGAAGTAGAAGTCCGCGTCTTCAATGCCAATGATGAGGCGATTATGGACCAGAATAGCAAAACTTTCACTGGCGTTGGGGCGTTTCGTACCCTTTTGTTCGATGTGAAGCCTGCCTCTACTGGCGCACTCCCGTCTTTCGAGAACTTCTACCTACAAATCTCAGCCGTTGGTGGTGCAATCGTTGACCGTGTACAAGTATGGGCCATACCAGAAGAGCCTCTAAGCCAAACAAAATGAAAGACGATAAAGTAAATCCCACATTGACCCCTTTTGAAACCGTCCCACCACCCGTGATGGAGATTTTTCGTGGACAGCAGATTCTCCGTGCCCCTGTGAACGTCGCCACCCCCACGACGGTTGCGGAAATCGTGACGGTACTTCGGACTTTAGGTCTGCTTAAATAAATGTTATAATTACTTCTAGTTTATGCCTCCGAAACAAAAAACAACTTGGGA
>ERZ869925.1001-NODE-1001-length-14997-cov-6.513184_pt1 | contig 14997 bp, 19 predicted proteins | sample MGYA00579311_ERZ869925 | MGnify/ENA primary metagenome ERZ869925 (study PRJEB32216, sample SAMN09231817) | wastewater metagenome | place: USA: Maryland | collected 2016-07-30 | study: EMG produced TPA metagenomics assembly of the PRJNA472060 data set (Reclaimed...
GCAAGTCAGCGCGGATCTCGGCGGTGGTCAAGTCGCTGCTGTCGGACATGTAAACTGGCAGGCGGCTCAACGCCTCAATCGTGGGGGTGAACCTATTCCAATCCTCGTCACTCATCCGCCCGGAGCGCATGGTGTAAGTCGGCACTTTTGCGCCGGCTGAAGCAAACCGCCGCACCACCTGGGCGCAGCCCATCTCTAACTCGTAAAGCGCGCCCGGATGCCCTGCCTGCGCCGCGTTCCTCAACACCTCACACGCCAGGAGTGACTTGCCCAACCCCGGCTCGCCGGATAGTTTGACCACCGTGCCGCGCTGCAAGCCGGCGGTGATCCTGTCCCAATCCCTAAACCCGGTGGGGATGCCGTAAATGTCCTTTGGGTTCTTGCTCGCCGCCTCGGTCTGGTCGTAAAGCGAGGATAAAAACCAGCCAATGTGAACCGCGCCTTTGTCATTGGTCTGCGCCTTGCTCAGCGCGTCCATTGCCGTTGCCACCGCCCGGCTCATGTCAGCCTCCTGGTCATAGGCGGATTGCGCAAGCCGCTGCGCCGTGTCAATCACCCGCCGGCGGTATGCCAGCGCCTTGACGTTCTCCGCGTAGGCTGAAGCGTGAAGGCTGGAAGGCACGCCTGCCAGGATGCCGGTGATCCGCGCCGCGCCGCCCACGTCTGACAGTTTTCCGTTCTCCTGAAGCCTGGTGCATACGGTGACAAAATCCACCGGCTTGTTTTCGCGGGTCAACTCCTGCACCGCCGCCCAGATGTAGCGGTTGCGCTCGATGTAAAAATCTTCCGGCTCGATGGCGATCTGTTTGATGGCTTCCGGGTTGATTAGGATTGCGCCGAGCAGCGCTTCTTCGGTGTTGGGGCTGTAAGGTGGGGTAATGTCTGTCATAATCCGAATCCTATTTGAGTATACAGTCGGTTTTTTGAAATTACAAGCACCAATTTTAGCGAATTGCACACCAGGGCGGTGGTCATGCTATCACCCCAGGGTTTCCGTCTGCATCGTAGGCAACCCTAGCGCCTTGCGGAATAACTGGCTTTTTTGGTTCTGGAATGTTTCCAGTAACCGCCCAGTCAATCCACCCCAGTTTATTCGAGTGCGGATAACGCTTACGCCACTCTGAATAATAAACCCGGCAATATTCCAGCGTATCCTTCCCGTGATGAAGATATAGCGTCTGCATTGCTGCTACCTGATCCTCGTTTCCAATCGGTAGAGCAGTCCATCCGGTCAAGTCCAGGATGATTTTATAGGCGACAGGAAACGAAGAATTTGAAAACTGAGAAGGGGTGGCGGGTGCGCTTTTTCTTCCGCTTACGCTTTCGTTTTCGCTTTCGATTACGCTTTTGTTTTCGCTTACGCTTACGCTTACGCTTTCACTACTTGGTATAGATACCATATCAATACTGTATATTCCTGTTTCTGAATGGTATATATACGCCTTTTTAACTTGACAATCCGGTATATCGGCAATATCCGAGTTGACTTTTTTCATGGTCTGTGGGCTTGCGTTGCGATGGTATTTCATCATATTGACTACCCACAAAACCCCATCCGCGTACATGATCTTTTGTGCATCCTGGAATTTCTTGAATGTGCTTTCGATAAACTCCGGCGTCAACCCTGTTTCATTGGCAATAACCTTTTTCGGTATCTTGTAAATCCCGCTGATCGAACTCAGGTCATTGGTGAACAGGTAAATAAAAAGGTAGCGTTCTTTCGGCTCAAGTTCTATCAGCCATTCATCCTTCCAAAACTTCGTGTGAAATTGCCGGTATCCAGCCATCATCCACTCTCCCCGAACTCAAATCTTGCGGCAAGCGCTTTTTCTGCGGCTTGGCGGATTAATTGAAATTTAATCGTGGTTGGTTTTTTGTGCCAGGAATAGGAAAACGGTATTGGAGACCAAAACTCGCCATGATCGTTTTTCGAAAAGAACGCCTGCTCTGACGCGTCATAAAGCATATCCAAAATGGTGACTTTGGCGAACACATCAACTTTCGGAAAACCAAACTTATTTATCGGCAATCCTTGGAATATATAAACAAACTTTCCTGTTCCAGAATATAAAAGCCTGGCGCGTTCTCTTTCCTGGTAGGATGGAACGCCGCTTTTTATTTCTACAAATGCTTCAGCTTCCGGTAAATAGAAGTCTGGCAAATAGTCCTCGCCATTCTGAAGCGTAAATCCCTCCTTCTCGTATTCCCACTTGACATTCAGGGCGTCAAAAAATACAGCCCACCGCGCCTCTAGCCGTGATCTAAAGCGCGATCCACCGTAAAGTGTTTCAATCGGTTTTATGTCCATTACACCCTCACCCAGTCGCATACCCACCGGATATATTGGTCGTAGTCATCCCAGCCGTGTTCGTCACAATACGCCTGGATGATAGCCTTTGCCCTTTCATAATCTGAAGAACGCCCGGAGCGGGGGATGCCGGATAAAAGCCCCCAAATCTTAGCCTTCTCCTGTGCGCTAATGATCTGCCCAACGCGCTCGCGCGATAGCCCATACTTCCGGGCTAAATCCGCCTTATCCTCGCCAGCCAGGTGGAGCGCGTAAATCTCTTGGTTCCTCGCCGCCGACATCTGTAAAAAATCGTTATAAGTAATTTTCATGTGAGCCTCCTGAATTTCTTGTATTGTAATATATGCCGCCTGAAAAGTCAATACCTGAAATATTGCCTATTGACAATACCCATAAAATATGTAATAATGTAATCAACCACAAACAAGGAGCGAGAGATGACAGACAAACAGTTTTACACCGACCTGCTGGCAAAGGAAGATTGGGAATTGCGCCCATACTTCAACCTGCTGGACAACCAGCACGACCACCTGGCGGAACAGGTGGGCATCGGGCGCGAGGAAAAGCGGGATGAGTTCAACCGCGTAGGGCATCAGATGACAGCGGTTGAGATGGAGCGCGTGCGCCGCCTGGGCGATCCTGCCGTGATGCTGAATGACCGGGGGCTTCAGTCGCTTTTCAACTACTGCTGGGGTGCGCTGGGTGTAATTGGTGAGGATCACCCCAAAGCCGAAGAACTCCGCAAAACGCTGGATACCATCAGCGACATCTGGGCGCAGGATGACCGCGCCTCCGAGCAGATGGACGAAGCAATCCTGCGGCATGGGGGATGAGATGGACGCTAACACGTTACAGGCAATACTTGACAAACACATGGCTTGGCTGCTCGATGAAAACGGCGGAGAGAAGGCTGATTTGAGCGGAGCAGACTTGATCTCGGCGAATTTGGTTGGAGCAAACTTGGTTGGGGCTAATCTTAGCCGTGCTGACTTGCGCCAGGCTGACTTGTGCGATGCTAATTTGTTTGCGACTGATTTGAGATGGGCTAATTTGGTAGGGGCTGACCTTGATTTTTCATGCCTTCCCTTATCGTGTAAGAGCCAAAATATGATCGTGGACAGGCGCATCGCCGCGCAAATCGCCGCGCACTTTTGTGCGCTGGTCTGTGATGACCCGGACTACCAGGAAGCGCGGGCGGCTATCTTAAAGTTTGCCAAGACCAGCCACAGGGCAAAGGATTTAGGTTTAGCATGAACGACACGCCCCCCTTCATCTGCGGCGGTCATCGGCACGCTGGCGGTGATTGCATACACCTGGATCACCGGCATGATCGGCTGGCTACTGGCGGTCATTTTGTTTGTAATCGTCATCATCGCGGTGGTTCAAACCGCGAAAATCTAAAAGGAGCGAAAGATGAGCAACGAAATTGTACCCACCTCGTTTGAGGAACTGTCCAACATCGCAACCGCGATGGTCAAGTCCGGCTACTTCCAGGATGCGCGGGATGTCAGCCAGGCAATCGTGAAAATCCTGGCAGGGCGTGAAATGGGCATTGGCGCGTTCCAGTCCATGCAGGCGATCTACATCATCCAGGGTCGCCCATCCATGAGCGCGAACCTGATGGCTGCCAAAGTCAAATCATCCGGGCGCTATGATTACCGCGTGATCGAATTGACTGATGCCGCCTGCGAGATTGAGTACACCCAGGCAGGCAAACCCATCGGGCGCAGCCGCTTCACGCTGGAAGATGCTCGCAAGGCTGGAACCAAGAACCTGGACAAGTACCCCAAGAACATGCTGTTCGCCCGCGCCATGTCCAACGGCGTGCGCTGGTACTGCCCGGATGTTCTCGGCTCCGCCTCGGTTTACACGCCGGAAGAACTGGGCGCTGACGTTGCGGAAGATGGCACGGTGATTGATGTCAAACCCCTCCAAACTACCCCTGTAGTGGCACAGGAAGCCCGCACAGAGGCGCAGCACGAAGAATTGACCAACTTTGATGTACCATCCATCGAAGTTCCCGAACTGAATTACGCCGCTGCCGCAGAAGTGAAGAACAGCCAGGGGCGGCTTTACATCGACCTGGACGACCCCACCTTGCGCGGCATGAGCCGCAGCCTGGTGGCTTCCATCGCCAAAGGCGGCGAACCGGCGGAGATTGCCGAGAAGCAGTACAAACTCGCGGCGATCCGCTGCATCCTCTCGGTGCGGGCAACCGCGCCGAAGAACGATAAGTAGCCTTCATCTCTCCTCCTTCAGCCCCCTGCGCGTCATTGCACAGGGGGCAAGGGATGGGGAAGGGAGAACGAAATGAGTGAACGAACCGATGATTTGATTACCGACATTATCGCCGCAGCGCAGGGCATAACAACGGCGTATGAATGGGGAACAGGAACGGAAGGCGACCGGCGCGACCTCAAGCGGTACCGCGAAGAATTGACTGGCATCATCGGCGCGCTGGAAGCCTCGATTGCCGCGCTAAGAGAGGCTGCCGCGTGGCATCCGGCGAGTGAGAAACCTAAAGTACGGAAGAAATATCTGGTAATTACCAACCCGAACCATCCAGAACCTTCCAATGGGAATTTTGAATATTATGTTTTCACATGGTTTGGTGTATGGGGATTTGATAACGTGATGTTTTGGCGCGAACTCCCCACGCCGCTGGAGGTGGAATGACCCGCGACAAGGCGCTTCAGTTGGCAGTAGCAGCATGGATGACACCGGAGACTAGCAGCGTGCCACAGCATCCTGAATTGCTTGTGGCATTCTCGAACATCCTGTTCAACGCCGTCAACGCGCCGCTGCCAGCACCTGCGATCCGCGAGAAGGGTGAGCTGACCCCTCACCCCACCGTAGTGTGCCATGAGTGCGGCAGGCGCGTGAAGGGGCGGATCGTGAACGGGCGCGTGTACCCGTTCAGGCACAGCAGCCGGTGGCACAAGGTTTGCCCCGGCTGGACAAGGAAGGTGGAAGGATGAGCGAAATTATTGTGACCGTCTGCGCCGGCGCTTCACTCGCTGCTTTTATATTCATCCTCGCCCTGTGCCGCGCTGCGGCGAGGGGGGATGAGCGATAATGCACACATGTCCGTTTTGTGATGAAGTTTGCGACTGTGACGGCGATGATACATGGGGATTGCCCGTGCCAGACGATTGCCCTCATGTTTGCGCTGAGGACTATGACTATGAGTTGGAAGAGTGGGAAGAGTGGGAAGAGTGCGTCAACGTTGATTACATGGCGCACAAAAACCAGCGCATATTCCATATTGGAGGGTTGTATATCTTTTGGCAGAAAGATAATTTCTGGCGCACTGTCAAGATTAAGTATGATCCGCCATCACCAAATAATGATTTACCGTTTTAAAAAGGAGTGATATGTCCAAATCCGCTTTAGATTTTCTCAGTTCGTCGCTCTCCCGCAAACGCGGCAAGCGTACCGCTTTCGACGCCCTGGGTAAGGCTTTTAAGAGCCGCGGCCAGCACCTGTGCAATGACGCGCAGGGGGCAAGGGTGAGAACAGGAGAACGAAATGAGTGAACGGACCGATGAATTAATTATAGACATTATAGGCGGCGCTAGAGATTGGCAAAGAACTCAAGACGATCAGCATAGATTGACTGTCGCTTGCCGCCGTGAAGAATTGAAAGAATACATCTCCGCGCTGGAAGCCTCGATTGCCGCGCTAAGAGAGGCTGCCGCGTGGCATCCGGCGAGTGAGCCGCCAGATAGCAACGGCGATGAAGAAATAGAGATAATCGGCAAAGCGCGTTATTGGAAAAGCACCCATCCTCTCAACAATCCCTGGGGGCATATTGAAATCACGGGCTGGCGCATTCCCACGCCGCCGGAAGGTGACGCATGAGCGAAATTTTAGCGACCGTCTGCGCCGGCGCTTCACTCGCTGCTTTTATATTCATCCTCGCCCTGTGCCGCGCTGCGGCGAGGGGGGATGAGCGATGATAAAAGTGATTAGTTTGGGTTGGGGCGTGCAATCCTTCACGCTGGCGGCGATGGTTGCGCTGGGTGAATTTGAATGGGTGGACTATGCCATCCACGCCGACACCACGCATGAATCGCTTTTGACTTACCAGTTCGCGGAGCGGTGGGCTGGGTGGCTGGAAGAACACGGGGTGAAGGTTGTGACGATCACAGATAAGAAACGCCCAGACCCACTTGAAACTTATGGTCACGTTGCGATTCCAACATTTATAGCGCAAGGGGGAATGTCAAATCGTCAATGCACCGACCATTGGAAAAAGCACCCTATCCGGCGTTGGCTACAAGCCAACAGAAACGGCGAACAGGTTGAACAATGGTTAGGCATTAGCCTGGATGAGTTTCAGCGTATGCGCCAGTCTGACGTGAAGTACATTGCCAACCGTTACCCGCTGATTGAGAAGCGCATGACCCGCGCCGATTGCGTGAAGTGGCTGCAAGAGCATGACCTTGAAGTGCCGCCAAAGTCTGCTTGCACCTTTTGCCCATTCCACAGCAACGCGGAATGGCGGCGCATCAAAGCCACGCCGCAAGATTGGGCGGAAGCGGTGGAAGTTGACCGCGCTGTGCGCAAAGAATATCCCCCCCATGACCTTTTTTTGCATAGTTCACGCAAGCCCCTGGAAGAAGTTGACCTGAGAACGCCGGAAGAAAAGGGGCAGTTATCCCTTTGGGATAACGAATGTTCCGGCATTTGTGGGGTATAATCATCAATAAAGTGTCATGTTCAGCACGACACCAGAACGGCGCGGACGACAACCCGCGCCGTTTGATTATCATGTTTGTTTTTCTTAGGATAATAGACATGAATTGTCTATTATCCTAAGCCGTTTGATTAACCTGTACATGATTGTGGTACAATATAAATGCCCGAAAGGACGGCGCCTTGCTGCGCAAATGAGGGATGGATGGTGATCCCCCTGACGCTGGGATTCGACAGCGAACCGAACCGCCCCAGGTCATCGTCTAACCAATCGGACCCACCTGGGCTTTTCGTTGCGCCATGTTAGCAATACCGCTAACCTTGTGCAATCATTTCATTGGCTGTGAAATAATAATCCTGATTATGATAATTTAGATTATGCTATTTATCCTTCTCGCAAGGAATTTTTTATTTACACTTTCCCGGCTAAAGGTAAACAACGCCGTGCCATTTTTACACTTTCTTAACTAACTCTAATCTTATTTTAATGTATTGTGTGTATATATGAGTATAATGGTATCATAACAGATTGAGGAGCGAGAGATGAAAAAACAAATGGAAATCAAATGCAACGGATGGCACAAAGTAGAACTTGAAGGCAACTTGATGACTGGCGACACCTTCAAGGTAAAAGAGTTCATCAAGAAGTATTTAGGTGGACATTGGGATGGAAAAAACAAGGGCTGGATTGTTGACCTCGCAAAGGTTGCGAAATACACCCGCGAGAACGGCATCACAATCATGGTGATATAACATGACCAGCAAAAGCAGGCACAACGTTTACCTATCCGCCCAGACCTGGGCATACCTGAACCGCAATCAGGCCGCATCCAGCGAGATAACTAGATTGGTGGAGGCTGAAATGAACGAAAACGAGATTACCCTGTGCATGGCAGATGACGCATTTTTAGGTGATGACGCCGCCGCGATTGAAAAGATTGACATTGATGCAAGCAAGGCAGAGTTTGAAAAAATGGTTGCCCTGCGCATCAAAAAGCATTATCCAGAGTTGACCGTCAGTATTGATTGGCACGCCAGCCGCGGCGACTTTGGCGACCTGTCGCTTGACGATCAGGATTTCATCAACGAAATTGTGCAGCTTGTCTATTCAAGCCAAGATTTTTGGGTTGAAAAATAACTAACCATACCCAAACCAGCCCGCCCTCACCGGCGGGTTTTTTATTCCACCTTCCTGAAATACACCCTGCCGCCGACGGTGGTGCGCTTCACCAACTTCCCATCCCGCGCCGCCTTGTCAAGATAATCACGCGCCGCGCCCCGGCTGATCCCCGCCGCTTCTGCAAACTCCATCATCGTGATCTCTCCGGGCTGGCGCTGCTCATCCCTATAAGCGGCGGTCAACTCTGCTAATAGTTCATTACCAGTAAACCCTAAATCAAGATCGGTTCCGGCTCCGGTAACTTGTACACTTTTGCTTTGACTGTGCATATTCCTTCCTCTATAACGAACACAATACCGCCAATATGGGGCATCCTCATTCTGTCAATGCGTTCAACGAAAGGCGTGCGCAATTGCCACCCTGGGGTAATGATTGATTCAACATCCCCATATTGAGACGGAATGACCACCTTTACATATCTGTGGCGGTGTGACCTTACAACATAATTAGGCAGGCGCTTTCCCCATTGTCCAGCCTCAACGAAGCCGGCAACCATCTCGCGCATAGGCGCACTACTTTCATAGGCTGTTGAACTGGTCACGCCAATATGATGAGCGAAATTGAATAATATATTTTGACATACTAGATTGAGTTGCCAGAACGAAAAATCTCCATTCTCGTCTTGATGCGCCCCAATATCTTTCCCGATTGTGTCATCCTCTTGCGCTGCCTGCCCAACGTGCGCTTCTGTTCCCCTAACCACAAATGCCATATCATAATCGGGTAGATATTTTTTTATTAGTTTTACAGCCGCTTTGCGTTGTGCGCTAATATCATTGGTCACGATGTTCACGGTGTTGTGGTGGAATCCGTCAATTATGTCGCCGTTCAACACCAATAACCGTTGATCTTTTCGCTTTGATTTTGGCACAAAATTAGCGAAGAAGTCATCCAGCATTATGAGCAATCCGCGCTGGAATTTTGATGGCGGAGTAACAACCCCATCTTGAGACTGTAAGCCATCGTGGGGCATTAGCCCCGTTGAGCTTCCAACGTGCATATCGGATATTACTGTTATGATATGTCTCATGGCTATAGGTTCTTTAGCCGTGCCGTCAGTTCTTCCAACCCGGCAATAATCTCATCGTGAAACAGGGTCATGTCGTCTCGCAGTTCCGCAATCGCCTCATACAACTCGGACAGTTCAGGCGCTGGCGGCTCAACCGGCGGTTCTACGGGCGGCATGGGCGCTTCAATGTCAAGGAACTTGAATAACCAAGCCGCATCGTCACACCCTAACGATAGCCCCGCCTCGGAAGCCGCGCCGCCGGCATCCACCAGGCAGGTTAGTTTTTGTTTACCATAGGTAAATTCGTGCATTACCACGCGCTCAAAATACCCAGCCGGGCAGTAGGACCAGGTGAACGCATCCGCAGGCGGGAAGGCAAATACATTGGTCGGGGCGTAGAAGGTCGCCGTGCTGTCAAGCGTTGTCTGGCGCAGGTGAAGCCACAGCCATCCGGTTTGACCCGCCAGCCACAGCGCGAAGTCGGTGTCGGGCTTGTCGTACTGCGCCAGAAATTCCGGCGTGGTGTAAAGGATGATGGGGATATTCGGCGCAAAGCCGCCCTGCTGCAAATACCTGATGTGATCCGTCACCGTTTTGATAACGCGCTTCTGCCAGTCGTTGCCAACCACCGCGCTGTCTGGATAGCCGGAAGTATTGATGAGCTCCAGCTCAATCGCTGCCACTTCGCGCCATGCGGCTTTTTTGGTCAGCACCTGATCCCAAGTCCAGTTGGCGCCGCACCATGCGTTCATAAGCGCCTTCGTGATCTCGTTCTCTTTCAGCGGCGCTTCAGCTGCGCTTGCGGTCCAGCCCGCCTTCAGCAGCGCACCGGCATCCAGCACGAACCGCCCAACCACCGGCAAGCCTGCCAGCGCCACCTCAGAACAGCGCCCGGCAAACGATGTGTCAGCCTCAATGAATAAGCGCTTGTTGCCATCTGCTAACTTGCGGAAGAATACCCCGCCCATGCTCAAAATATAGGCATCTACCCAGGTTGACTTCCAATCAACGGTCAACTTCTGGTCGCTCTCAACGGTCATCACCCAGGCGCGTTTGTTCTGCGCCACATCCTTATTGTGAATCATGCTGCCTCCTGTCGTTGGCGGTTCTGTTGGGGGCGTGTACCCCCCGGATGAAACAAAATACTCGTTGATCTGTTCTGGCGTGCCGTTCCAGTATTCAAGGCACACCGAATTAGCGCCAATACCAGGGATGGCGTTGTACTGCCCACCGCCGTATTGGTGAATTTTGTAATCAGTCCAGCCCCAGGGCAGCGCGGGCGGCACGTTGCCCGTGTACTGATACCACGCCGCTATCCAAAGCCAGTAGTTTAGCCAGTCCGGGCTATTATATGTCCACCGCTCAAAATAGTCCTTCCTGGTGTAGAAGCCCACCTTGTAGCCCAGCGCGGCAAGCGCCTTGCACGCCGCCAGCATTTCGCGGTGCGAGAAGTCCACGCTCGGCGGTACAATGTCCGGCTGCCGCACCCCATCCTTCCACCACTCGATTGATTCCACGTCCAGCGCAATCGCTTTGGGCTTGACCGGCAGGCTGTTGAGCAGCCCCTTCAAGAACTCCACCTGCGGCGCGGCTGGCTGATTAGGCTGCCAGAAGTGCCACAGTAGGAAGGGTGTGTCACTCTCCACCGCCGCCTGGTAGTGCTTGCGGAATAACTCATCCTCATAAGTCGCCTGAGATGAGCGTATCATCACCCCCCCGACATTCTGCTTCAGCGTTTGCCAGTCAATCGGGTAGGGCTGGCACCACGAAAGATACACCAGTTTAATCATCTATTCCTCTCCCTGAACCGGATGGCTGCCGCCAATCCGAACAGCGTCAAGTCCACCATGTTCAACTTCCTGAACTTCCAAATGCGCTGAAACGGCTTGCGGGGCGGCAGTCAAATCTGATCCTTCCATGCGTCAATCACGGTTTCAATCACCGCAAAATCTGCATCAACGCCGGCGTGAAACGTGTAAAGGTCAGCCGGTGCAAGCGTGGTGAACGCCGTCACCAGGCTGGCGATTGCCGCGTCAATCTCGCCTTTGGTATGCCCTAAGTTCGCGGCAATGTCATCCGCATCCCACACCTGCGCGTTTGTGCCGAATGGCGTCTGTCCGTTGCAGAACACGTTACCGTCAGCGGGGTTGCTCTGTCCTTCTTCGCTCGTCACATCCGCAAACGCCGCCCGGTCAACGCCAAAGATGTTCCGATTGAACTGGCACTCATGCGCGTTCCAGTATGACGCAGCCACCGGACCCCATAGGATATTATTGGTCACGGTATCATGCCCCTCTTGCACCGCCAAATCACTGACCGCCGATGCCGCCATAAAATTGGCGTGAACGGTGATGCCTTCCGGTTCATGGTAGAGGTGAATCTTGTACCCTTCTCCACCTAAGTGGATGTTCTCAATGATCTTGGTGGTTTCCATGATGCCGGATGATACATAGATGTCGTGGCTGTAAACGCCCCACCCGCAGTTTACAAATCGGTTGCGTGTGATGGTCACATCCGGCTTCGGGTGAATGCAATCGGCATAGCCCCAAAACGTGCAGTTTTTCACCGTTGAACCTGTTGGCATATCCACGAACCTGCCAAAGTCCTCCGCTGGCACTTTCACCCCGCCGCACCACAATCCTGACATAACCGCGCCGGTTGCCAATTCAATGTCCGGCGGGTATCCATCCGCGTTCGTCACCAGCACAAACCCGCCATCGTAATTCGTGACTTTTGTGCCGATACCGAGATTGAGTTTTGCTTCAAGCGCATACAAGCCTTCCTTGACGTGCACCGTTCTTCCTGCCCCGCTTGCCGCCGTGACCAAATCCATCGGCAGCGCTTGCGTGCCAGGGTTTGTTGCCAGTCCATCCGGCGCGGCAAACCACTCCGTTTGCACAGGCGGTATCGTTTGTTCAGGCGGTGACGCGCCGCCAACTAAGGGAGCGCAGCCATCGCGTTGCTGAGGGCTAAAACTTGTGCATCCGATAGAGTAATATCATGCACCGCATAGGCAGCCACCGTACCAGTAAAGTAATAACCGTCAAGCTGACCAATGTAGCTACTTGTCGCCGTTGACACGAAAGGAGTCGGCGTAATGCTGTATTTTTTTACTCCGTTGACATACACAGCCGCCGGGGTTATTGCGTAAACTGAATCCGCTGGCGGTGCAGTGATAGCGTTGCCGTCTCCAAAAACGGTTACACCATAACCCCGTCTAAGTACAAAAGTTGCACCTGTAACAGTAATGCCTATAAATATACAAGCCTCAAAATTCTTTCCGCCAAATAAAAACCAGTCTCCGTCTCCAGCAGCTTGAGCGGCACGAATAATGATTGATTGTCCATCAGCTTGTACAATTGACTTTGGGCATCTGGTCCATGCAGGAAACGCCCAACCCGTAGCAGTGTTAAATGTTGGGTCCCCGCCAGCGCCAGAAACAGCGTCATTTACACCTGGATTCGCCAGGTTGATATAACTCTCTGCTAGATTAGCCGCCCCAATCGCTTTATAAGCTACTAAGCAGTTCGCCGCGCTGATGCCGCCGGACAAGTACCAGGGGATTGAAGCCGCCGCGCTCGCGCTGCCCATCGGTCTTAGATGTATCGCTGATCTACTCATAGCCATCTCCTCTTTTTACAAACCCACAGGCGCGGGCGCTTCAGCATGTGCCAGAACACCCGCAGCCATAACATAACCTCATTTAGCGTATTCCGTGTTCGATCCAAAACTATCCCTGATGTAATGCGCGTCAATATACAACAGCCCGCACTTCGCCCCGCCGGCATTGTAGGTGTCTGCGGCATCGCTGGAATTGCGGAATATCCGTCCGATCAGGATTGACGAAGGCAGCGCCGCCTCTTCCCCTGGCGTTATATCTGCAAACTTCGAGATGTAATGCACGCCTGCGGTGACATTGGCGGAAGTGCCACCCACGATGTAATTAGAACCATCCGAGTAAATAACGGTGGTGTCGGTGAAGGTTTGCCCCAGGTCACGCCAAACATATTCCAGCCCCCAGCGCGGCGCGGCGGTGGTGTCATTCACCGCCCCAACCCAATGGACGTGCAGCCGAATATCCGTACCTAGCCGCCAGTCGTGCGGCATCTGCATACTGAAAAAGATTTCTTTTTCGGAATTAGACGCGGCATCGTCAAAACTGTATAAATAAACCCCGCGAGAAGTGCCGGCGGCATCGTCATAATACTTTTCGAATGTTGGCGCATTTGTGCCGGTATTGCGGGCAACCGGCTCAATTCTCAAATCATCCCAGGCATCCGGCTCCTGCCCGATTGACTTGACCCATGTATCCATCGCCGAGGTTTGTACCGCGCCGCCGCCCCACAACGACACCTCAGAATAATCAAAGTAAGGCAGCCCGCCCTTCCAGCCGCTCCCAACAATATACTGCGCCGCCTCATTCGAGATGATACCGGCATCCACCACCGCAGGGATAACGCCGGATAATCCGACCCACTCCCCCACCGGCGGCTTAGTCGGGCGAATATCCGCGCCGCTTGCGGTCCTAACCACCCCGCCGGTATCCACGATATAACTGATGGTGGACACAAGCGGCTTCTGGTAGATATAGATAATCCGCTCCGGCGTGACGGTTGCCAGCAGCGCCCGCCCGCTTGCCGCGCTCTGTCTCAGCAAATCCTCAATAATTGCGCCAGTGGTTTTCGTGCCATCGGTCGCCGCGTTGACTGAAACGCTGGTGGCGGTCTCAAACACAACCCCATCTATAAAATCACCGTACCCATCTACCAGGCGCTTGATGAACCGCGTGATCTCGGTGGACGTAGCAACCTCAAACCACAGGTCAAGCGTTGATAAATTCCATGCTGCCGCCTGGTAATATTTACCAACCCCGCCGGAATAACCCAGCGTACTTGACCCGGTTGCGTTGTAATAATTCGAGGCATCCCCCGCCCCGCTGCGCTCTTGCACAATCCAGTACTTAGTTGACGCGGTTACGTCTGGCGTTATCGTGAATGTGTAAGAAGTGCTGGTCGTGGTGATTGACCCGCCCGCAAGCGTTGCGCTGCCTAATTCCGTGCCTGATGGTTCATCGCTGCCGTTGTCCGTCTGGATGCTCACCTTCAGGTTATCCGCAGGCGTGCCGGTCTTGGATAGTTTCACCGTCACGGAGCTGATCTTGCAATTCTCAGCCCCAACCGTGAACTGCTGCGCCCGCTTGACCACCGTGCCGTTGCCAATCGCAAGCGTGGTCGAGATGCCAGTAATCGGCTTATAGGATATGTTCTCGCTTGCGGTCGTGGGGTAGCGCCAGAACAGGCTATCCCACCAGCCCCGGCAATACAGGTTAGCGGTCACCACCTGCGAAGTCGTGCCGCCGATGGATACCCCGCCTTTCGGGTACGCCATATCCTCGCTAAGTTTAGCGGTTAGCGCCTCCGCCTCTGCGGTGGTCATCCCTGCCGCCGAGTGGACATACTCTTTCACGCCATACACCGCCTGAGAATTGGCATTCGTCACGGCGGTGGTTAACTGCCGCTTGCCAACCGTGTTCGTGCCTGCCTCAACGTAGGAATAGGCAACCCGCACATTATTCGCCATCGTGGAGAGGTTGGCGGTCATGGTAATAGCACCGGCATTGATAACCGTCTCGTGCAGGTAGCCCCACCACACCCGCACGCCGTTATCATCGTAGATTTCAACCGGGCAGCGCAAATCATTCAGCAGCGCCCACACCGCGTTAGCCGATCCCCTGGCGGTCAACTGCGCCCGGTAGCATCCGCCCACATCCGTGAACGAATATTCAACCACCTGAATATCTAC
>ERZ869925.1002-NODE-1002-length-14985-cov-3.934829_pt1 | contig 14985 bp, 17 predicted proteins | sample MGYA00579311_ERZ869925 | MGnify/ENA primary metagenome ERZ869925 (study PRJEB32216, sample SAMN09231817) | wastewater metagenome | place: USA: Maryland | collected 2016-07-30 | study: EMG produced TPA metagenomics assembly of the PRJNA472060 data set (Reclaimed...
GGTTGCGGATTTCACGCTATCTTAGATTTTCTCCGGGTAAAACCACAGGTTACATTCCTAATGGCTAGAGAGCGGCACATGAACACCGATGGCGGCGTGCTTGGCAGTGACCAGGTAATCGCATACCTGAAGGCCTGCCCCGCCAAAGTTGCGGCGTGGTTGATTGGAACATCGTACAACGCCCTCGGAATGTCCAGCGCGCCACGCAACGAGGACCGGACCTATAACGCCGCCGCTGTCGTTGCGCACCGCGTGGCCAAAGCCGCAAGCGATGCTATTGAAAGTCATTCAGGCGGGCCAAAGGCAGACCGCGGTGACGCCGCCACAATCAAAGACGAAGCTCTGGCGGCGAAGTACCTGATCGAAGTAGGCGAGGCAAGTAAGTTGCTCTTGCGCCGCGCCGATGTCGAGACGGCGATCACCCGCGCAATCGTGACTTTCAAGCAGACGTTGACCGGCGCGCCGCACACATGGCCCCCGGCGTTTGTGGGCAAAGACGAAAAGGGCATCAAGGCCGCGCTTACCGTCCGCGTTGATGACATCCTGCGCCAACTGGAAACCGATCTTGCGAAGGCATTGACCGGCCAGATCGATGATGACGAGGAGGAAACGCAGCCTAGTGCATGAAGGCCTAATAGCCCGTGTTATTGCGCGCATGCCATCGCTGCCCGTTCCTGAATGGGACGCCGCCCGCGTCTTCTGTGATGCCATTCGGCCGCGTGAGCGGATAAGCGTCTGTGAATGGGTGGAGCGGAATATCTACCTATCCCCCGACCAGTCGAGCATGCCGGGCCGCGTGTCACTCGAAAGAACGCCCTACCTGCGCGAGATCCTGGAATGCGCGAATGATGACGATGTTGAAGAAGTGACGACTGTTGCGGGCACGCAGAGCGGCAAAACGTCCGTCTTGCAATTCTCCATGGCCTACCTTGCGGACGAGCAACCCGGCCCGGCTATGTGGGTGGCGCCCATTGCCAACCTGGCCCGCGAAATATCAGAGGAGCGCATGGCTCCGGTGTTCCGGGATAGTCCTACGCTTTCAAGGCTGATCCCTGATTCCAAGCGCGCCATTAAGGCAACACGCTTCCGGCTCACGACATGCACCATTCACTTTGCGTGGGCCACGAGCGCCAGCGAATTGGCCAGCCGCCCTAAGCGGTATCTGTACTTTGACGAGACCGACAAGTACCCGATTGACTTGGGAAAAGAAGGCAACCCCATCGCGTTGGGCAAGGAACGCCAGCGCACATTCTGGAGCAAAAAGCTATACCGCGCATCAACACCCACCGATCACCGTGGCGATATTTGGCGGTCTTACCAGCGCAGCAGCCGGGAAAAGTTTCTGGTTCCCTGCCCGCACTGTGGCCATCGGCAGCATCTCGTTTTCCCACAAATTAAATGGCCATCGGCTGAAGGCCAGACCAAAGAAGCGACGGCCGCCGAAATCAAAACAGGCCGCCTTGCTTGGTATGAATGCGCGGAATGCAAGGGGCGCATAGAAGAGGCCCAGCGCATGACGATGGTTGCGCGGGGATCTTGGTGTCCTGAAGGCTGCGAAGTAGACAGTGACGGCGCGATCATCGGCGGCCGCCCGAAATTCTCCCACCGTGGTTTCTGGTGGAACGCGCTTTATTCCCCGTGGTTGACGTTCTCCGATATCGCCGCTGAATTCCTTGAGTGCCAGGCAGACCCGGAGAAGTATCAGAACTTTGTGAATTCGTGGCTGGCAGAACTGTGGGTGCAGGCGTCCGTCAAGCTGATTGATTCGCGCATGGAAGATGTAAAACGCCAGTACTTCCGCGGCGACATCCCGCATGCCGACGTGGTATTGACCACGGGGGTAGACGTTCAAAAAGGGCATATCTATTTTGTCGTGCGGGCATGGGCCGAAAACATGGAGAGTTGGCTAATCGATTGGGGCAAGCTAAGCACGCAGGGCGAATACATGGGAGACATGATTTCGTTCGATCACGCCGTTCTACAGCGCGACTGGCGGACCATGGACAACCGGCGCGTCGATGTGGTTGGTGGATTCATAGACTCCAAGTATCGCGGCGATGAGGTTTTCGGGTGGCTGCGTGCCCAGCGGCCCTGTATGCGCGCCTCTCAGGGTAATCACAAGGGCATGAGTAAGCCGCTTATTGAAGAGCACTGGGATCCGAAAAAGCGCGGCATAAACACGAAACACGGCCTTTCCTATTGGCACATCGATACCGGCTACTTCAAGCGGTGGATATCCAACATGTTCGCCAGTGACGCCCCCGGCTGGCACGTCCCGCAAGACGTTGACGACGACTATGTGAAGCAGTTTTTTTCAGAACACGAGGTAGCCGTTAAGGGCGTTCGCGGTGCACGCGGGGAAAAGGTATGGGAAAAGCGCCCCGGCAAAACCGATAACCACTATTGGGACTGCGAGGTATACGCCCTGGCCGCCGCATTTGAGCGCGGGATCGGGCGCGGCGCGCTTCCAACGGCGCCACCGAAGCCGGGCGATAACACATGGGCACGGGAACACAAGCGCAAACTAGCAGAAGTGCGCAGGAGACGCGGATTATGAGATGTGAAACCGGCGCGCCGGAGTGCCCGAGGTGCGGCTACGACGGGAATGAACCACGCGGCGAATTCTCATGGGGTAAAGGCTTTCCCGTGGTCCTGCGCTTTCAATGCGAATGCGGCAAGCGGTACACCGCGCCAAAAGAAGAGCAGCCCGCGCCCATTATCGGCGGCGTTGCACCCTACCAGCGCGGGAAGTTCTGTGTATGCGGCGGACTCGCCGCTGTTACGCGTACCGTGAAACATGACGACGGGACGGTTACCCGTTATCACAAGTGTCAGAAGTGTGGCAAAACAAGTTCCAGTTATGGGACGTAGGAGGATCAATGAAGAGGTACACGAGTGGGCCGTCCAGTATAGCCGGATGGCGGACATCAAGGCTGATAGAGACACGAAAAGGGAGGCTACTTTGGTATCCATGCGCGCCAATCTTTTTAAATGCGCCACGAATTGAAAAGATCCGGCTAGTGGAGGCATTTCAAAGAGCCGCAGAAACACCTACCTTTGAGCGCAAGCAGCAGATCAACTGGTTATTCAACAAGGACAAGCCACGCGGAATGAAGAAGCGGCGCGGCAAGAAGTGGAAGGGGCAGTTAACTTGTTTGTCTAAGTAGTACAACTGTTCTAGATTCTAGAACGCAGGCCATATACAAGAGGTTGTTTATCTGCTAAACATAGGGCGTCAACGAAAGTTGTACGCCCGAGGCTGATCACCAAGGGCGAGTAATCGTGGCCCGCAATGCACGTGCAAGGCATTGCGGGCCGCTTTTCTTTTTACCCGGAGATCCAGCCGTGGCAGACGAAACAGCCGTAGTCCCCGAACTGCAAAGCAACGCCAAGGGCATCCGCAAGCGGATCGCGGCGGCGCTGGAATCGGCAAAGACAGGGGACGCTAAGGATATCCGCGCTGCGCGTATCGCGCTGGTCAACGCCCGGCGCTTGGTGCGCTCCTGCCCCCCTGCTGACCACACCGCACTCTTTGACGAAATCACCAAGGCCAACGCCGGATTGACTGAGAAGCCCGCCGCGAAAGCCGCCAATTAATGGCGACTGTCGCCGAGATGCAGGCCGCCGTTGATGAAGCGGTGACCGCGATGGACGCCAGCGATTGGAGCGGCGCCATTACGGGGATGCTCAAGGCCAAGGCAATCCGCATGGCCATTCCAGACGCGCACGCGGGCGAGGCCCGTGTTCTTTGGCGTGAGATCCAGGGCGACGACCTGATCGCCGAACTTCGCCGCAAACAAAACGAGGCCACGGCAGTCGCTAACGGCGGTGTCGGCCTCTCAAAATTTCGGTATAGCCGCGTGGGGGACCCGTCTTAATGGCGCTAGGTCTCCCCAAAATATTGCCACGCCTCAAGGCGGCAGCGCGGGCATTCACTGACCCGCCAGAGCAATGGGATGGGCACAAGGCGCGCCAGAGCTTTGAAGGCGCGCAGACCAACCGCCTTAATCAGGCGCAATGGGCAACAGCAGACGCCCGCGATATCAATACGATCATCGAGCAGGACCTGCCGACGCTGCGCACGCGCAGCCGTTACGAGGGGCGAAACAACCCGTTTGTGCGCGGTGTCATGGAGACCTACGCGCACGCCGTGGTAGGCCCTGAAGGCCCGGCGCTCCAGATCGAGTGTGACAGCAGCAAGCAATTCGCGGACGCCCTAGAAAAGGCGTGGCGCAATTTCTCGGATGACGGCGACACGTCACGCGATCAAACGCTTCCCGACTTGCTGAGTTTGCAATTCCGTGGCCTTTGGGACAGCGGTGAATTCCTGCTTCAACACTACCTTTCCCCTGATGGGGTTCGCGTCAACGACATCGACCCCGCCCGCCTGAATAATGCCGGTCTGTTTACGGCCGCCGCTGATGGTAACCACATGATCATGGGTGTGGAGCGCACGAAGTACGGCAAGGCCGTTCGCTACTTCATTCAGGGCGAGCAGTACGGATATGGCGGCGCTGTTCCGTCTGGCGAGTATCAGGCAGTCAACGCCGATTTCATCATTCACGGGCGCCAGACTTGGTATCCCAACCAAGTGCGCGGCGTTCCTTGGCTTGCTCCTGCACTGGACAGTATCGGCCATGCGCGTGAGTACGACCGGGCCGTATTGGAAGCGGCCAAGACGGCGGCAAAGCTATCGCTGTGGCTGGAGAATCCAAACAGCGAAGGCGCCGCGCTGACCGCCCCTGACTTCTACGAAATCGAAGCGGGCATGGCTGCCACAGGCCCCCCGGGATGGGTGAGCAAGCAGCTTAAAGCCGAGCAGCCCACCGCGCAATACAAAGATTTGCAAAACGAATACCTTCGCCGAATCGGACGGGCGAAGGGTGTTCCTTTGATGCTTGTCCGTCTGGACGCGGCGGACCACACGTATTCGAGCGCACGTTTCGACGCGCAGATATTTCAGGTGCACGCACGCGCCGATCAGGCGTGGTTGCGCCGCACAGAGCTAGAGCCACTTCTACGCCGTGTAGCGCAATTCGTGGCGATCACCGAATTCAAGGGGCAGATCCCCGAATACCGCGCCAATTGGATTTTCAACGCGATCCCGCACGTGGACCCGCTGAAAGAAGCCATGGCGGAGCGGGTGCAACTCGAAAACGGCACGCTCACGCTGTCCGAAGTTTGCGCCTCGCGCGGCATCGATCTTGATGCGCATATCGAGCGCATGCGCCGCGAAATGGCCGCCATTGAAGCCGCGGGCCTGCCCCTTCGTTCCTACGCCGGAAAGATCGCCAGCGACACCGAAGTATCCGCCGTTCTCGGCGAAACCGATGGAGGCACGACGAATGCCCAACCAACCAAAGCAGCCTAACCCAAACATCATTCGGCAATCCGTTGATTTGCGCCCAATTGAAAGCAGCGACGGCGCCCGAATTGTCGAGGCCATTGTATCCACCGGCCAGCGCATTCGTGATTGGAGTTGGGAGATTGGCGATCACGACCGCGTGATGGTTCCCGAAGGATTTAAGGGCTTGCGCGGCGGTTTTGACCAGTGCCCATTCAACGACACGCACGACGATGGATCGATTGAAGCGGCCCTTGGCAGTGCGCGCAATTTTCAAATTATCGACGGCGCGCTTAAGTGCACCGTGCACTTTTTGGACGCAGGCCTCGACGAGCTTGCTGATAAGGCTTGGGCGCTGCGTGAGGGTGGCCACGTCAAGGCCGTAAGCCTCGGCGCACAAGCCCTTGATGGTGGCGTTACGACCATCCCCGCCAATGAAAGCGCGGTGATTCTCGGCAAGAGCTACACCGCTGGCGCTGTCCCCCTTCGTGTCTGGAGCGGCTACGAAATCTTTGAGCTGAGCATGTGCCAGCGAGGCGCTGACAAGGGCGCCGTTATGCAATACCACACCGCCGAACCCGGCGAAAACAAGGAGCCACAGGCTATGAAAGACGAAACCACGGGCGGAACGCCGCCCACCCCGGGGACGGTGACGCAAGCTGCTGCGCCGAATCCGGCCAACGTTGTCGACATCGAAGAGGTGCGACAGAAGGCACTCGCAGAAGGCAAGCGTCTTGGCGCTGAAAACGTCGAGACGATTCGCCAGATGGGCACGCTCATGAACATGCCCGAAGATGTGATCAAGCAGGCCGTTGGGATGACGCCCGACGCCGCCACGAAGTTCTACTTTGAGAACGCCCAGCGCGCCGCCGATGTGGTGACGCAGGCCGCCCGCAGTGGACCGGCGATCATTGTCCGCGACAACGACATCAACGAGGACCGTCTTGTGGCCACGCTGATTTTCCGCGCTGCGGATGACACCGTGCGCCAGTCGTTTGTGCGTAAGGTCGAAGCGAAGGGTGATCGCGGTTTGCGCGATATCGATTTCGCGGAACGCAATCGCGATCTTGACCTCGTTGAAATCTGCCGCCAGTCACTGCGCATCTCCGGCAAGGAAGCCCCGCTGTCCAAGCGCGAGATCGTGCGCCAGGCGCTTTCCACCCCAGCGCTGTCCAATATCTTCACGACCTCGATCAACGCGACCCTCCGCGCTGCCTACGATTACATCCCCTCCACCACGGGATGGTGCGCACATGTCCCGGTTAACAACTTCCAGACGCAGGACATTGTGCTCACGGAAAATTCCGACAAGCTGGAATTGACTGGCACGGGTGCGCGCCCGAAGCACATGACTTCCAGCGATGCGGTTGAATCGTACAAGGTCTACCGCTTCTCCAAGAAGGCCACGATTGACGAGATGGATATCGTCAACGACAACCTCCGGTACTTCTCGCAGCTTCCCCGCGAAATGGCGGGCATGGCGTCCGAGGTTGAGCCTGACTACGTCTATGCCCTCATGTTGGCAAACGGCAACATGCGCGACTCCAACGCGCTGTTTGACGCCACGAACCACCTGAACAAGGCGGCGAGCAATAGCGCGCTCAGTGCAGACAGTCTTGCGGCGGGCGTTGCGGCAATGAAGAAGCAGAAGATCGCGGACGCGCAGAACCCGAAGCGCACGCGCACGCTGAACATCGATCCGCGCTACCTCATCGTGCCCCCAACGCTTGCGTTTAAGGCGGCATCGCTTCTGAACAGCACCGAACTGCGCGATACGACCGCCAACACCAAGTACGGCACCAGCAACGCATATATCCGTGGGCTTGGTCTCACGCTTGTTGTTGAGCCGCGACTTGAAAATGGCTGCTTCAATCCAGTCACCGAAACCAGCGTGAACGGTTCCACGACGGGCTGGTATCTCGCGGCTGATCCCATCATGGGCAAGACGATGGAAGTCGGCTACTTGTCCAGTGAGGGCATTGCGCCGACGCTTGAGTCTGCCCCGATCCCGGTCGGCGAAGGCTGGGGCTACACCTACACCGTCAAGCTGACCCGCGGCGCGAAGCCGGTCGATTGGCGCGGCTGGTGGTTCAACGCGGGCGCGTAATCCAAATGACACGCGGGGCAGGCGCGTCCTGCCCCGATCCCCAAACACTAACCACAAGGATCGGACACAATGCCCAACCTTATCAAAGACTTCAACCCGGGCAAGATCTCGCAGATCGCCACGGGTAGCGTCACGGCAAAGGCGTTTGTGCGTCTTGCCAATGGCGTGATCGGTTTCGTTGACAGTATTTCCAATCTCTCCAGCGGCGATCAGGTGACATACCTGACCAGCGGCGTCGTTGAGGCGGCCTGCGCTACGGGCGTCACCGCCAGCATCGGCGCTACGGCGTGGTGGGATTCGGACAACTCCACCATCGTTGCCACGGCCCCCGCCACCGGTTTCATCGTTGGCACCTTCAACAAGGCGAAGGTGAGCGGCGAGCTTAACGCCCTGATTGCCCTGAATGTCACCCACAAGACTTTCGGCATGAGCTACACCGTTGTTGCGGGTGATGACACCGCCAACAGCGTGGCGCTTGTGACGGGCCTTGGCACCATCGAAATGGTGCACGTCGGCGTGCGGCGCTCCAATGTGCAGCTTGCCACCAACCCGACCGTTACTATTTCGGGCGGCACCGTGACGATTGGCGACACGGGCGGCGGCTACACGCTCACGACCGGCGACATCCTGCTTCTCACGGTTACCGGCTACTAATCGTTCCCTCTCCCCGCGTCCCGGGGCGGGCTGGCCTCACTCCACCAGCCCGCCCCAAATAAAAGGATCTCTCAGTGGCCTTTGATGAATACATGAATGCTGGACTTGATGCCCTAGCGGAAACGCTTGGGCAAAGCATCACGTATTACCCGGCCGCTGGGGGATCGCGCAGTATCACGGGAGTCTTTACTCTGAAGCGCCGCCGCAACGAAAGCGCGCATTCTCGGCGTCTTGATGTTTCGGATGGTTGCCTTGTGGTCTCCAAGGGATCGGACGGTGTGACGACGGCCACGCCGCAACAGGACACCTTCAGCATTGGCGGCCAGACTTGGACGCTGGTATCTGTTGAATCAGACAGCGATGCCCATTTCACACTGAATATCGAGCGCGCAATAACCCTTGCCACCCGCAAGCACGGCAGCATTATGGAGCGGCTTAGTTAATGGCTACTCCTACAGGAATTTTCGGCGGGCCAATGCAGGCGCTAAAGGCGATGTTCTGCGCATCGGCCGCATTCCAGACATGGACGGGCGCGGCAAACGCAGCAGCGGCCGAGGCTAACGTCGCATTTGTCAACGTTGCCACCGCGCCCGACCCAATGATTTTCATTGCGCACTACGGCCAGACCATGGCGCAGAGCAAAAACAACGCCACGGCCTTCGCGGTGCAGCAATCCATTTATGTGCTGATCGAAGCACTGGCGACGGAAACCGATCCCGATGATTCCGTGATCGCGTTTGCCAACCTTGTCGGCCCTGTTATCCGCGAAGTCATGAACCAGAACGGCGCTCCAGGGAACTTGATGATCCTGGAAATTGCGCAAGAAGCGGATTTTTCCATCACCTACGGCCCCGAAGCCAACGAGCCGGGCGACGACGCCAACGACAAGAGCGCGAAGTGTCAAGTAGCTTTCGTGTTCCGCGTGGGTAGCACCTAATGGCAGGCCTGCGCGAAATAACACTTGTGCTCCCCAAGGAGTTGCGCGACGGCTACAAGCAGGCCGCGGCGAAGGCCCGCAGGGCCGCGCTAGAGGGCGCGCTGCGCTGGTGGTACAAAACCGCGCTCCCGCGCCACTTCACGCCGCGCGGCGCTTCTGAATATGGCTATCACGCGCGCACATCTGGCTACAACTCGCGCAAGCAAAAGAAATACGGCCATCAAAACCCGTTGCAATTCACGGGCGCATTGCGGGCAAAGATGCTTGAGGCGATGCCGTCGCCAGTAGTTGCCGGCAAAAAGGCCAGCATCATTTTCCGCAACCTTCCCGCCTACACCTACATGGATCAGAAGGTATCGGACGCGCAGATTTTCGAGGCGCTAGACGCAACAGACGGAAGCGTCAAAGCGGCCGCCACCCGCGTTGGCGTTGCCTACAGGACCATCGAACGCCGGATTAATCAACGCATTGGCGGCAGCCGCAAGCAGTCCCGTTACATGCTCGCCAAGATTGAAATGGACGCGCTGCGCGGATCTTGGGGGCTGGACGAAATCACCGAGTGGCAGCGCTGGCACTTGCTTTGCATTGAAGCAAAGAACCAGCACGGCGGCGATGTACGCGCCGCGGCCTCATCGCTTGGCATGTCGATGTCTACATTCGGCAAGTACCTGCGCAACGTCAACAAAAAAGCCAGCCCGCAGGGCCGTACACAAAACAAAGTCCGCGAACTCGAAACCATTAGCGATTCCGAAATGAATAGCTTCGCATCCATCGCTTATCGCCTTTACACGCAGGAATTAAAAGCGGCTACCGCTTAGGAGACCACAATGAACGTCTATCACGGCCATCAATTCACGATCAACGCGGTGGGTATCGCTTGCGACAGCTTGACCGTCGATCCTCGCATTACCGCATTCGCCGAGGGCGCGGGCGCGTCGAGCGTAAACACGCTTTCTGGCATGAAGATGAGCGAGCCGATTATCAAGGGCACGACCCGCGACATCAAGGCGCTGATCGATCAGGTTACGGTGGCGGGCTACGTGGTCACGGGCGCCAGCACGTCCAAGGTGATCGCCTATATCGCAAAAGAAGCGGACGGCTACGGCTACACCGCCGGTAGCACGCACAAGAGCATCACGGTTAACAAGGGCCTCGTTGTCATTGATTCGATTAGCGCCCGAGGCACCGACGCCGCAACAGCCAGCTTTACGGTGTATGCGCTGTTTGATGGCACCAACAACCCGTTTGTTGTGGCCAGTAGCGTGGCGCTTCCAGGAACGCCCGCCGCGCTGTCCAATATTTGGGTGTGCGGCAAGGCGAACATCGACGGCACTGATTACGAAACGCAGAGCATCGATCTTCAGATCGGGCCGCAAGTTTCGCTTGCGCGCAAGGACGGCGAACTCTACCCGCGCTTTGTGCACATTGACAAGTATGACTTTAAGGCCAGTATTGACACGCTGGATGCGGCTGCGCTTGAACTGAATGGACTCTGCGAGGACTCCATTCTCTACTTCCAGAAGCACAGCGCGAACACGGAAACCCGCGTGGCTGCGGCGACAGAAGAGCATATCTCCGTGACGATTGCGACGGCCTACATGCAGCCAAAATCCGCATCGCTTCCGTGGCCCGGTCAGGCGTCTTTCGGCGTTGACTTGACGCCGGTTTACAACGGCACTGATTCCACGATTGCAATTGACACCACGGCGGCCATTGCGTAATGGCAAACGAAGCGACTAAACGCGGATTGCTTTACCACATTCCGGGCCAGCAAAACGCCAGCCCGGAAGTGGTGAAAGCCGCATTCCCACATCTCGATAAGCCGGGGCAAGTCAACGCCTGCCACGCCGGGCCGTCTGGTCAATCCGGCGTCATCTTCTCACCCACCGGCAAGGTGTTTCCGAACTACAAGCCGGAAGAACAGGAATGGCGCTGTTGTGAAGGCGGCAAGACGTGGATCGGGTGGCCAAAAGACGGCCAGCCGAAGCCCGAGGATCTTGCACGCAAGAAGCAGATCGAGGGCGCCTATATCGAATTGCAAGACGGTAACAAGTGGCTGATTCCACGAATGAAGCTGTTCCCGTTTGTCTATGCCTTCGATGAAACCGGGGCGAAGGTGCGCAGCATTGCGCCCGCGTATGCCGACCTTTATCGGCGCTGTGAGTCGATGTTTGAGCGGTACTGCACGCCCGAGGAAGTCATTGACTGGGATGACATTCTGGCGCTGGTGGCGGCGGCGCTTTCTATCAACTACACCATCGCTGAATGTGAAGTGGTTGCGCTTCAACTGATCGGCGATTCCGAGCTATTTGATGCCTTCAAAGTAATGGTCAGTCTTGACCAATGGGACGCGGCAAAGGCCGCAAAGGTGGAAGCGGAAAAAAAAACCTGATTTGCCAGCATCCGGTTTGGATGCGCTTTGACGCGTGGCGGCGGGGCTTGTTGCCTGAATACGCCCCTAGTTTTTGTGACCTGAGTTTGTTGCAGATGTACGGCGGAAATTAATGGCGAATGATGTACGCATAGGCCTAACGGCAGACGACGACGGCGTTATAAAGACGCTGGACGATGTCAAAAAGGCTACGCAAGAAGTCAATAAAGCCATTGACGAATCCCGCGAGGCCAAGCGCAAAGAAGTGCAGCAATCCCGCGAGCTTGCGGCGGCGCTGAAGGCAGAGGCGGAGGCGGAAAAGAGCGCAGCCACGGCGCGGCGTCAAGCCGTTGCGGCGCGTAATTCCCATGAAGGCATGGGCGACGCTGGCGCGGCGGGGTTATTTGCGGAACATCAACTAAGAATACAGTCGATCCTACAGCGCGACTCCTCGTCTATTCAGGCGATCATGGATGCGCGACTTGCGCGCGAGACAGCCGCCGTAAACGCGAAAGAGGCGCGCGGCATAGCTGAAGCCGGGACTGATGAAGCATTCAGCGCAGGCATGAATGGATTGACTGCATTCAGCGCATTCATTGGCGGCGGGACTCTACTTCAGACGTTTAGTGAGTTTGTCTCATATCTTAACGATGTGAATCAAGCACTGTCCGCGTTTGGAAATAGCGCAGATCAATCCACGCGCGGCCTGCGCGATTTCCAGAGCATCAACCCAGGTAAAGAGGGTAGGGATTTTGTCCGCGATACCGTATTGAAGGGTGTTGGCGCTGGCATGACTCCCGAGCAATCCGGCGCAATGGGCGCGACAATACAAGCATCTGTTGACCGCGACGGCGTGAAGGGGCTTAGCGAAGATGAGCGCAAGGCGTTTGAGGAAAGCATGCGCGTTAGCGGCAACCTCGTTAATCTCGGAGTTGCGCCAGAAGACACACAGAAGGTTATAGCTGGCGCCCCCGCGCGCGGGCTGTCCGCAAAGCGGATGTCTAATATTTTCATGACGGCCGCGGAGGCGTCAACGTCGATGGTTCCGGCCGATATGGCCAAGATGATGTCAGCCACGGGCCAATATAGCAGCGCGGAGGCGGGATTTTCTGCTGCCACGGCGATCAGTGAAGAAGAGCGCGACCCCGGCCGCGTAATGGAAAAGGTGAGATCTGCGCAGCGCGCACTAGGCCCCGGCGCGGACAGTACCAAATTCACCAAGCGCCTTGGATTGAAGGGCATGAGTGAATCCGAGCGGATCGACGCCATTGCGCAATATTTCATTCAGAACGGCGATCAGAATCTATCTGAAGATCAGCGCATCGACGCCGGTACGCGCACGCTTGGCGATACAAAGAAATTCGGCCTTGACATAGAAGAGGCGCAATCTGTTGGCATGCTGGTGCGCCAGCGCGGGAAGTTCAAAAACACGCTTGCAGAAATGCAGGCGATGCCGGAAGGCAAAGACCGCGCGCAAGAGCTTTTTTCTGGACTCATGGAAGACCCGAATTCAGTAGGCGAATTTCAAGGCCGCGTGACAGCGGCAAAGGCAAAGGCCGATCCGCTTTATGGTGTCAACGCGCAAGGCGTCCAAGACGAGAAGCGCATGCGGCGCGATGCTGGCGAGGTGCTGCTGGCTACCGGCAATGTGCAGGGCGTAGACCCGGCAACAGGCGAATCTACACAGACGTGGGGCCAGCGAGCAATAAACCGCGTGGCGTTTGGCGCGGGCCGATTGCTTGCGTCTACCTACGGCGACACCGAGCAGCTCGATAACCCATTCAGTACGAATATTGAAGGCAGGGCGGTTGCTGGGCAGACCAAGCGCATGCAAGAGGGGGGCGGTGGCGCTGGTGCCGGATCTGGTACTGGCGCGCAAGTCGAGCGGTTGAACGCCAACCTTGAGGCGCTGAATAAGCAGCTCGAAACAAACACCGCCACCACGGCGGAAAACACCGCAGCCACAGCGGCCACGCCTGCACAGCCCGTATACGAACCAGACAACAGCGAGGACTACCCCAGCCCCGCGGCAATGAAGGCGCGCCGCGCTGATAGAAATGGAAACCAATAATGGCAACCATCGGCGGCATTAGCGTTTTCTCACTCACTGGCGGCGCGGCTGTGCCGGGCATGGAGACTACTTTGAAGTCCCGCCCCGGCGTGAATGGCTATGACGTGCAACAGATTGGCGTGAGGGGCAAGCCCTACACCCTGACCATGCGCCACGACTTTATCAGCGGGGCATCGCTTCAGGCCGCGCGTAGCACGCTGGCGGCGCTCGAGGGAACGCTTGTGACATTCACCACAGACCTCGGCGAAACCTTCAACGATCAGCTTGTGCAAAGGGTGGAGCCTGTCGAGGAAAGGGCTTGCTTTAAGGCGGTGGGCGGTTTCAATTCCGCAAGTGGCGACGACCGGATTTTTGCAACCTTCCGTATAACTTTGGTGGGCGTGTAATGGCCATTACTTCAACGACAAAGACGCGCACAGGGCCGAATAACTACCGCCTGCGTGCCGTGTCGAATCTCGCCGATCCCGTCTATTACTGGTGGAACAACGGCGCGCTTGTTGCGGTGGGAAATATGCCGTTTCGTGACGTGACCGTAGCGCCCGGCGAAGTAATTGATATTGACGTTTTCGACAGTTCCACCGATGTTCCCGGCATGGTTTATCCGGGGCGTGTCACGCTGGAATGGGAAAACATCGCGGCGTCCTACGCGATCAAGAAGTGGATCGGCGGTGAATGGGTCACGCAAACAACCCTTGTTGCTGGTCCGCTTGGTTCTATGCGTTGGGCCTCGCCGGTATTGGCGGATTCAACAGAACACCTGTTTTGTGTAACGCCCATTGGTGAGGATGGCAACGAAGGTATAGCGCGGGAATTCACTGTTTTCATGGTGCGCAAGCCCGACGAAGTGGCGGCGGCATACACATACGACCCCCTTACGGGCGAATTGGAGGCCGCATGAGTTTACCGGCAAACCCCACAGGCCCCGGCGCGCTGGCGGTTCTTCTTTCTGGCGTGACAAGTGTTGGGCTTACCCCGCAGACAGGCCCGCTTTCCGCGCTTGGCGGCTTGCCATCTTCGACCTTTGTGGATTCGCTCACGCCTTCGCGGCCGGCCGCGCTTCCGGGTATCTGGATCGCGCACGTCTCGGGCAGTAACGGCGCGGGCGTGGGTACGCTTTCCGTGGTCAGTGATACCCAAATGACATGGGCCGCGCCGGGCGAGGCGGAAGGCGACCCCGTGACGGTGGCGGCGGGCGATATCAAGATCTTGTTTAGTTCAACGCCTTCCAAGTATGTGATCGTGCAACGCCGCACGGTAAGCACGTTTCGTGGTAGCGAGGCCGTGGGCCTTGTTTGGACGTTTAACAATTGGCTTGGTGGTTCCAACTTTGACAGCGCAGAAGCAACGGCAGGGGCAAGCAAATACCTTGCGCTGTTCTTTGCCAATGCCGCCACGGCGGGCGATATCACCAACCTCAAAGTGTGGGTTGACGGCACGCAAGCGGGGCTTGTTGAAATCGGTAAAGAGGCACCGGTAGACGGTGCGATCCAATTGATTGCCG
>ERZ869925.1004-NODE-1004-length-14967-cov-4.650215_pt1 | contig 14967 bp, 18 predicted proteins | sample MGYA00579311_ERZ869925 | MGnify/ENA primary metagenome ERZ869925 (study PRJEB32216, sample SAMN09231817) | wastewater metagenome | place: USA: Maryland | collected 2016-07-30 | study: EMG produced TPA metagenomics assembly of the PRJNA472060 data set (Reclaimed...
CAGATTTATTTGTAAATAAATCAATTTCAAATCCTAGATCAATAATCTGTGCTGGAGTAATAACAATATAATCATTTAACATTCGATACTCTGAAATATACTCTGCAATATTTTCCATTAAAACATCAGGGATTTCGTTTGAAAGTTTATTATCTTCATCTAATGATAGTACTGATAATACAACTTTATTTTGTTCTATATTTGAATTAATTTTTATTGGTAAACCATACTTACCAGGCATTGATAAAACAATACCTTTATAATCTTGTAGAGTTACGGCCCTATTTTGTGTACCCCTATTTAGTTTAACTAGATTTCTAATTTCTTCATTAGAAGGAGGATTTAACCCACCAAAAGTAGATGTTGTATTAATAACTCTTAGATTGTCTGTAATTCTGTTTGTAATAACAGGATCTAATCCACCTTTAAAAATTAAATTAAAAGTCCCAAAACTATTTAAAGCACCTGAACTTAAAATTGATGTTAATCCACCACCAGTTCTATATTTAACAAATACTGTAGAATCAGCAGGTAATGCTCTACCAAGAGATAGATTATTTAACACTTCAGGAATTGATATTTTGAACCCGTTTATTTCAAAATTTTGACTTGGGGTTTGTTCTGATAATGAACTACCAAATGTAATTTTAAAATTATTATTAGGTAAATATTCCGTAATAAACTTATTATCAATATTGATCCATCTACCTTTTTTTAAACCAGAAGTATCACTATATTGCGGATCTTCAACAAAAACACTTTGTTGTGCAAGAGCATCAACTTCATACCATCTTAAGGTTTCATCAAAAAATTCTGAATCACTAGGTATTGCAGAAACAAAACCAGGTTTAACAATAATACTTTCAACTGAAAGTACATTAATTTCTGGTAAAGTTATATCAAAAAATGGTCTTTCTTCACCTGCTGATATATAGCGTGAAAAAATTCTTGTTTGACCATTAAAAACAATATCTTGTTTAATCATTCTAAAACCAATAACTCTTCCATTGTTATCAAAAACAGGTAATTTTAATCTATCAGCAACACCTTTTGAATTAACTGGACTTGAAAAATCAATATCATTAATTGTTTCAAAAATTTGTCCACCACCAACAATCTGTGCACCTGCTCTTAAAATAGGTAAATAATCTTCATTCTCTTTATCACCATTTGGTGGTACTACAATTGAAAATTCACAAAGTGAAATAGAAGGTCTATTACCTGGAATTTTAACCCCCATAGTAGAGGCAATTGAATATAATGAACTTCTTTGTTGTGCACTATCCAAAAATGTTTCCTGAACACTTCTATCAATATGAAAATGTAAATTATCTGCAACACCAGCATTTAAATCTAATAATAGTGATAATATACTACTATCATTAAAATTTTTAACGGTACTAGGATAATACTGTCTTGTATACTTTATTAATTCTTCTTTTATTGAGGCGAAATCTCTTACAGAATAACTTATTTTTTGAGCCATTACTTTTGTTATTTATTAATAAATATGAAAAATTTAAAAAATAAAAAAAGGCTAGATTTTGAATCTAGCCTTTTAACAGAAATTTAACCTCTTAAATTAAATTCTCGTGTATTTTTTTTAACTTATCATCAATTGGAATCTCTTTATTATACTTTATTTCACCCTTTTCAATTTTAAAGAATAATTCTTTATTAGAACCTCTTCTATTTTTAACTACACTTATTTTACGATATGGCTCTTCATGTGTTAACATGATATTTGTTGTGGTTAAATGTCCAAAATGAGAAGAACCTTTAAAAGAGCCATCTTTATTTATTTTTTGTGAAAAAATAATTGTCTTATTTTTTTGATTATTTTCAAGAAAATTTAATACAACTTGTTCTGCTTTTTGATGCGACATATCATGAAAATACGCAATTTTTTCTACAATAGAATTAATACTATCAATAAAAATCACATCATTATAATCTATTGCAGACTTAAGTTCTACTAAACAGTCTTTAGTTAAGTAAATTGTTTTAATATTTTTAATATCTTCATTGTAATTATAGATATGTTCATTATCTAATTGAGACATTTCTGATGAAACATATACAACTTTTGTATCTGGATTTTTGTTTATTTTACTTAAATAATTAAGCATTAATGTGGTTTTACCAACTCCTGGTTGACCAGCACACATAATTAATGTACCTTCAAAAATACCACCTTCTTCTGAAAAAATGTTATCTAAAGGATCTTGTGCAATATATTTTTTATTCATATCTATTTATAATAAAATATGTTATGTCTATAGGTATAGAATTTCCGTTTAAATCAGATGATTTTAAATTTAATTATTTAAAAATGAACGAAACAAATATGGAAGAAATAAAAACAAATCTTCGACATTTGTTTATTACAAGAAAAAATACTAGATTTAGAAATCCTGATTTTGGTACTAACCTTTATAATTTTTTGTTTGAACAAAATGACAATATAACTTATGAATCTTTGCTAGAAGAAATAACAACAAGTGTTAGTCGTTATATTGCTGGAATTACAATTAACAATATTGAATTTGAACAAACTAGTTTAAATTCTGTTAGTTGTAAATGTTTTTTTACCGTTAATAATGGACTTTTAACTCAAGAAGACTCATTCGAGTTTACTCTGAACATCTGATTCATTTTGCTCGTTTAATAGTTTTTCATTATATTCTTTTATATATTCTTTTAAAAGATTTTTTTCTTTTTGAATATCTGGGGAATCCTCAATTTTTTCAAATTGAAACTCTTTTTTAATTTCATTAAAATACTTTCCAGTACTTTCGTGCATACCTAATCGGAAATGCACTTCTAAAGGTACATCAAAATATTTATATCTTGTACCATTTTTAAAAGTAATAATCATATCATTATCACTTGCAATATACTCACTTTTTAATATATTACTTGAATCATAGTATGATTCAATATTCATTTGTTCGTTTACTAAAGATTTTACCATCATAACTTAAAAATTTCATAACCATCTACACGTCCTAAATACTCACCACCATACCAAGAATCATATCCATCATTACTTAATATATCTCGAGCAATATCATCAAAATCTACATAATGCCTTAGAATTGAATCTCTTGATTCATCTTCTAAATAATTTATAATAGTTTCAATACACATTTCATCAGCATGGCTTTCACTAACTACATGATATGTATCTCCTTCAAAAGTAAATTCATAATCAACATATTTATCTTCTTCAATTAAAGAATCAATATTTAATCCAAGTTCTTCATAATAATCTGAAAGCATTTCATCTTGAACTTCTCTTTGCTCATCAATTGCTAAAACATATCTATACTTTGCTTTTTTTTCAATTTCAGGTGAAACAATGTAATTCTTACTATTAATTTCTTTAACCTCTAAATCTAAAATTTGCGCTAGTGCAAGTTTTTTATCTAAATTATTGCTCATCGATTAAACTTTTAACTGTTTCCCTTTTTTCTTGTGGAATAAAGAATTTTTCATCACCATCTTCATCAACAAAAGATGATACTAAACCTTTATCTACTAACTCTTGCAAAGCCATATTAATTTCAGCATAACTTAAAGCCTTTTCAAATTTTTCATCAGAAATTAAATGTGCCGAAATTTCACCATGCTCTAACCAACACTCTAAACCCAATTTATTAAATTCATTAATAACAAATTGTTTACTTTCTTGACCGAATGTTTCTTTAAAATCTTGATCGACCATTAAAGTATCATATAATAATTCTGACCAATCATTAACTTGTTTTTGTAAACTACTTTCCATAATTTATATTTTTTAATTTGTTGAACCAAAACCACCTTCACCTCTAACAGTTTCTTCAAGTTCTTCTACTTGAGTAAATTGTACTTTTGGATGAGGCATAATAACTAGTTGTGCAACTCTTTCTCCAATAGCATAAGGTTTACATTCCATTTTATGTTGTGGATTACTTTCATAAAAGAATCTAACTCTAATTTCTCCAGTATACCCTGAATCAATTACACCAACAGAATTTGCTAAAACCAATCGTCTAGATGATACACTACTTCTAGGAAATAAAAGACCAACATGACCATCAGGAATTTTTACAGCAATACCAGTAAAATATTCAACATAATTTTCATTATAATCAACATTAATCGCTGTTAAATCCATTCCAGCATCACCAGGATTTGCATATTGTGGAATAACTGCCGCATCATTTAATTTCTTAATTTTTACTTCTAACATATTTTTTATATTTTTATTTTTTCAACAAATATAAAAATTATTTTTTTATTTTTCAAAATTTTTTAAAAAATCATAATCGACTTCTCTATTACCTTTTTGATGTCTTGGATTGAATGGACAATGTTTGCAACCATTTCCGCAACAAGAGCCTCTTTTTAAATGATATTTGGAAGTGAATATCCACCTACCATTTTCAATATAATAATCTTCACCTTCAATTAAATTCATATGTTTTTAAATTAAAAATTCCTCAGGACTTTTGACCCTGAGGAATTTAGATTAATTATTAAAATTAAAGTGTTTCACAAGCACCACCAAAACATGCTGCTGCACCTAAGGTATCAATATCAACATAATCTGGCTTAAGATCCAATTTTGTAAAATCAACACCTTTAAATTGTCTGTTAATTGTATTCCATTTATGGAATAAGTGAACATCTTTCAAACAAGATACCATCTGATATAGGTTGCCACTGAAATAATTCTTTGCAAACTTTTTTGCTCTGCGAATCCAATCTTTTTTAATCATAACAGAAACCCTGCTACCATCAAGTTTAATTTGTTCATTTACAATAGCATCACATGCATTCCAAAGATTATTATCAAAAGCATGCAAACCATCTACAATCAATCCAGAAGCAAACATTGCACCAGTACCATATGTTTCAATAATTTCTTCCATATTCAAAACAGAAGTAAATGGCGCTTGTTGATAGATTTTATCACCTGAATTTGGTAGGAAAGAAAGACCTGCTAAAAGTTCTTTATTTTCATAAATCCAATTAATTACATTTTCCCAATTTTCAACAGTAATTGTATTTGATACATTATGACGAATATAATCAGCAATTCCTCTTTCTGGTCTTGTGCCATATTCAACCCATGTTTGTTGTACAAGTCTTACTTTTTCAAGTAATGCTTCATCAATAAGATCTTTTTTGTAAATTGATGCTGGATTTGCACTAACAGGTACATAAACAACATAGTCAGATTTTGTTGCGGACCATACACTTTCTTCAAGCAATTCAGGCATTTTTTCTTCCAGATATTTAGCCAACTCAGTATTTTTATTTAACTGCATAATTCTAAAATATCTAGGAGAATGTTCACCATGAATACCAGAAGTTGTTCCTAAAATTGCTGATGCATTACCTGATGGTTTAACACAAGTTGTTCTTGCTGCAGGATTAATACCAATTAAGTTTGCAACTTCTTGGTTTGTACGCTTAACCATTTCAGCACCTTCTTTTAACCACTCTTCGTTGAATAATTTTGGATTTGCCATCCAACCAGTGATAGATACACCTAACAATGCTTCTTTTTCAATAATATTTCTTGATGCCTGGGTTAAGTATTTGAACTTGGTATAACCTGCTTGCAAAGTACCAAGTACTGCTGCATCTTGACATGCTTTTAAGAATTTTTCTTTTGTTGTACATGCAGACGCATTAATTTCATTCAAATTACACATTGACCAACCAGATTCACCATTTTGATCAATTGGAATGAATCCGATTTCACCACAATTGTGTGCATAAATACCATTAGCATCAAAAGCATTTAAACCAGGAATTTGACAATCGAATACATAATCTTCACCAAGTTCAGTAATTGATTCGATTGCATCATATTCAAGATATAATTCTTTTCTATATGATCCTAAATCATACTTATCATTAATTTCTTTACCATGATTATTCAAACGAATTTTATCATCTTTTGATAGTTCTGAAATAGTTTTCCAACCATTATTAGTAAAGATTTGGTGATTACCTGTTGCATCTAAATGATGACCAGATGTAGTTTTCAAACGATACAATTTTTTATATCCTGTACTAAAGAATCCTAATTCAGTTGATGGGTATTCTTTGCCATTCACAATTGCTGTAAATTGTTTACCAATCAATTCTTTAACCATTTTTGGACCTTCTTTAGTAAGAATAATAGTATCACTGCTTACACAAGGATTTGTCATAATATCCTCACTCTCAGCCCAGAAGATTCCTGGTTCACCAAATTGTTTTACAGATTCCATAAGTTCGGTAAACTGCTCTTTACTAACTTTATCTCTAATTAAGATTGCACTATTGTTTGCTCTTGCACGTTGTGGATTATCAATAAACCAATTTCCTGTTTTTGCATTTCGCATTTCATCATCAATAAGACTGAAAATTGAAATGGTTGCTGAACGTCTAACACCACCTGATAGTACAGCATCTGCTTCATGACAAATAATATCATGCACTTCAATTGGTTTTAATTTTGTTCTACCTTCGTTTAACATTTTTTCAATTAACTTTTCCATTTTCTCCAAAGTTAATTTAAGACCATCTGGTCCTGGTGCTTTAAATCCACCTGAAATGTATGCACCTTTTTCTCTAATCTTAGAAAAGTCAAAGTGAATTACATATCCAGCATATTCTGGGAATTGTTGGTTTTCAGTAAAATAAGAAGACATTAATACACCTGCAGCATCAGCCCAGCCTTCAATACTATCTTCTACAACATAAGTTTTAGTACCTAAGGTTCTTTTTGCAAGATGTGGTAATTTTTCAATATGTTTAAACTGAACTGAAAATCCTACACCACAACCACAAAGCAATTGATAGAGTACTTCAGAAAATGCTCTTGGTCTATCAATGTAAGTAACGCTACAATTATAAAGTCTGCTAGGGTGCTTTAAGATTTGTTCACCTCTAAATTGTAAATTTCTCTGGGAAGCAAGTACTTGTTTGTTTTTATATGCCTCTGTTGCAGAGTTCATTAATTCTTCTAACCTGGGAGTCATTTTTGATGCATAATAATCATAATGCATTTCCATTACTGAGTCTACTGCTTCATCCCAGGTTTCTTTTCTTTCTCTAAAGTAATCATACTTAGAGTAGTCATTGTAAAATTTTAAGTCAGATAAAAATTTTAATCCTTTATCCATAAATTTGTTTTTGTTTTTAATTAAGTTATTTAAGTTTTAGTTGCTAAAAAAATAGCGACTATGGTTAGATAAATAGTCGCTACTTAGCAAAAGTTTATACTTAAATATAAAAAAATTTTAATTAATTTTCTATTAAAATTTTAATTAATTTTTAATTATATAACTAATAAGTTTATAAGCAAAATCAAAAGATATTCTCTTTCTTGAGTATGTTTTTGATGCGTTTCTAAAATTTGTTAGAAACAATGAATTATATTTAATTCTATTTTCATTTAAAATAGAATTAAATTTTAAACATATTTTTTGTTGTTCTTCAAGTGAGTATTCTCTATCAAGATTTATTGAGGCGAATGTTCTATCTGTTTTTTTTCCATAAAAAACTTTATCACTAATCATAAGTTCAATTTTACCATTTTCAGAACCACTATCTATTGCTCTTAAATATAATTGAGAGTTTGAAATTTGACCTATTTGAACTCTAGTAATACCAATATTCACTTGATTATTAATTAATGATAAAAATTCACCACCTATTTTCCAACCATATTTTTTTTCAATTTTAAATTCTTTTTTTTCCATAGAAGGGAAAAAACATATATTTAAAATATCAGAAATTGTTTCTTTTTTTTTCTTTTGAAAAGAAAAAGAACAAACAATATATGTTGTATCAGAAAAAACTTTTTCTTCAAATATATTAAGATTTATTATTTTGTAATTTGAAAAGAATAAATCTCGTATTTCATTATCCTCATCAGATAAAAAATTTAAAGGTAAAATTAATATACCACCTTCACAATCAATTAAAGTTTTAATTGCTGCTTTATATAAATCATCAACAGAATATTTTTCATATATTATTTTATCTAAACTTTTATTTTTATTTAAAAATGGTGGATTTGTTATTACAAGTTTACCTTGATAATCTGGTGGGTTTAATAATGTATCCTGTTGTACACATCCTTGAATTTTTGGATCTATATCGTAGAGTTCATATTTTCTATCCTTAAATACTAAATCTCCTTGACCACAAAATGGTTCAATAATATTCAATTCTTTTGGTAAATCATTTAATAAATTACCAACAATATAGTCAGAATTTTTAGTATAAAATTGGCCAAATTTTTTCTTCTTTAACATATATAATTAACTTTTTGCAAGTTCATTAATAACATTCTCAATTTCATGAGTTGTTAAAATATAAACATTTTTTGATGCAAATTCATCTTTTAATTCTTTTATTTTAGAAATAAAATAAGGTCCATCGCAAAGTGCGATAAAATAATTATCTCCTGTATCAAGTTTTTTACAATTTCTTAAAAAACTCCTAATATCAAGATTTTGTTGATCTTGTGCACCACCTTTATCTTTAGTATATTTATGTGAAACGTAAATATTTTTTTTATTAATTTTAAAATAAAAATCAATTGATTTTACATCTTTATTTTTTTTATTGGTAATAATACCGTCAACAATATATAATTTAGTAGTACTTGGTAAATTTTTAAATTCACTTACATTTTCTAATGAACTTATATATTTAGCAACTAACTTTTCATAAATATTTTGTTTTGATGGATCTTTTACAAAAAATTCTGCGTACATATCATCATTTAAAATTTTTTCTTTAACTTCTTCAAATGTTCTGTCAAATTTTTTTGCATGATTTGTAATTTTTTTAATAAAATCTTTATTATTAATTTCTTTACGAACTAAAAGAATATTTTTCTTTAATTGATTTTTATATTCTTTTTCAAAATTTGGTATTTCTATTTTAGACATAGTTTAATTTTTATTCATATTTTTAATATTTTATTAATTTTTTCACTAAGATCTCCTTGACAGATAATTATTATCCTATCTGGATGTTCATAGTCTTTACCAAAAGCATCTAGGATGCTTATTGGAATATTAGGATTTAGATATGCAATATATGCTTGATACGATTTTCTTGATGATATGTGAAAATTTCTATTATGAATTTCAACGTAATCATTATCCTCAACTAAAATACTAGACCATTCTTTTGGGACTTCTTCTGTTTTTTTATATTGTTTAAACTTAATACCTTTTTTTTGAAAAAGTCTAATCATTTTTGCACAAAATTCTTTATTATATTCTTGCCTCACTTTCATTTTGTTTCTTTTTACTTAATAGTTCTTGTACCCTTGCAACTTTCTTTTCTTCTTTATTTTCTGTATGCTGCATAAAACTCATTTCTTCTGATGAGTCATCTGTATCAATTTCACAAATTGTATTATCAAATTTAATGTTTTCATATACAATACCATCAACACCAAATCGTGATTTTAGAATTGCAATTGTTGCTCTTCTTGCCTCTTTTTGTGGAAGATTTCTTGCAATAGAGAAAATAAAGTGCCCAAATTGGGCTTTCTTAATTGATCCACCAATTTTATCAGTCGTCACCACATCAGCACCTAATGAACTTCTATTACCTTGTACAAAGGTCCATCCTGCAACATTAAAGTCTTCTACTAAAGCCTCAAATTCTCGCATTACTTCACCTTCTGTACTATATTCTTCTTTACCTCTAACTTGTGGAGATACGCAGTCAATATAATCTAAAACAACAACATCAACTTTTACACCACTTAATTTTAATTTATTAAGATAGTTTCTAATTTTTTCCATTGTTGTGCCAATAGGTGAAAATTTTTTAATAATAATTTGACCATTTGATGATTCTCTATGTTGTGCAACAAGTTCTAAAACCTTTTCTTTATTTTTACCTAGTTCATTAAGTTCTATTTTTGACCAACAAGCGTAATGTTTTCTTTGAATTTCTTTTGGTTTATCCTCAAAGATAATCTGAACTACCGTCTTACCAAGACCATGTGCAGTGTTTGCAATTTTTGTACCTAAAGTACTTTTACCAGCACCAAGAGGTGCAATACCCACAGCAACCTCACCTTTTGCAAGACCACCACCCATAATAACATCAAATCCTTTTACTCCGCTTGGAATTGGATCCCTATAATCATCAGATAATACAAAGTCTACATTTTCAAAAACATCAATACCATTTTCAAGCGTTTCACCAACTTCAAGAGCCTTTTTAATTATCCCTTCACATTTATCATATGATTCAAAATCACCTTTTTCTAAAATCTTTTGAATTTTACCGATAGCCTTTTTAAGTTCTTGCTGTTTGCAAAACTTAATTGTTTTATCTTTAACAAATTTTCCATCTTTTAGGGATGTTTCTTTAATTGATTTTAACGTATCAAAAAGATATTTTTGAATTATTTCATTATCTACTTCTATTTTAATTTCTTCTTCTAAGGTTGAGAAGTCTGGAATTGTACCATATTTTCGGTAATGTTCTTTAATTATATTAATTAATACTTTAACATATTGATCATCAAAATATGTATCATATAATTGGTCTAGGATAGTTTCAGCAAAAGGAACGTCTGTTAATAGATGTGCAATCAGTTTTAATTGAAAAGGGTAGCCTAAATATCCAAAATTTTTTTCACTTGACATAATTTATTTGTTTAATTTTTAAATTTAAGCCAAACCTATTATTTTTTAAATAAGTCTTAAATCTTTTGTTTTTGAGGTGAACACATCTCTTAACTGAGAAAAAATTACAGGCCAATGTTCTCTAAGATCAATACCTTTTTTTGCTCCAGGATGAAATACTGCTCCACTAAAATATGTGCTGTATATAACCTTATCATCTACTGAGATATCAATTCTAAAGATATCTTCTTGCTCATAAATGTTTCTAGGTGTTGTAGGATATTCCTCTAAATATGGATTATATTCTGACCAAGAAGATTGCATGCTTTTAGTTTTTAAATGTTTAAAGATTGTATCTTGAATTGAATCCATTGTTTCTTTAAAATTCCAACTTTCAATTGCTTTTCCGTTAAGATTACCAAGTTGGAAGTTTCTTTTAATCACGATACCATCGTTTAAATAAAGTGAAAAATCTACTGTTTTTAACATAATTTTGTTTTTAAATTGTTTAATATTTGTTTTTTGTTTAATTTTTATATTTATAATTTGGAAATTTATTTGATAATAATCTTTGTTTGATTGTCATTCTATGAATTTTTAAAATATTACTTGCTTCTGTTAATGTTCTATATTCAACATCATCAATAAAAAATGGTTTATTATGTGGTCTTTTTTTTCCAATATGCTTTTCTGCAAATTTTGCTTTTTGCTCTTCTTTTGTTAAACATTCTTTTACTATACCTTTAATATTATAATCTTTATATTTAGGATTTTTACTTAAAACTCTGTGTCTTAAAGTTAATTGATTTATATTTAAAACTTTTGCAGCAGCGCTATAAGATTTATAGTCAACACCATTTATTGTAATTTCAACACATCTAGAATTAAAAACTTCTTTATTTTTAAATAAATTACTTAAATATTCTTTGTGTTCTTTTGACCATGTTTTACCATAAAAAGGATTTTTTTCTCCACTATTATCCATACAATTTCTACAAGTAGTATTATTTGGTGATATACTTTTACCACATTTACAATATTTTTTACTAGTGCCTCCTCGCCAATTTGGATTTTTTTCACCATTTAAATATTCATATCTACTTTTTTTCTCTTCTTTAGACATTGAATTATGTTTTTTAACAGTGGATTTACTAATTTTTTGTATTATCTCTTTCTTATTAGGATTTTGTGATAAATTATCACCACCTGAAGCATGTTTGCCTATATTATATTCAGGATTTTCGTTTAAATATTTTTGTTCAGTAAGTAAAAGTTCTTCAATAGACGTTAATTCAATTACTTTAAATTCAAAATGTTCTTGACCATATTTATTCCACGCTCTCTGCAATTTACAGTTTTCATGTTTATTCTTAATTAATTTATTTAAATGATTTTTCCATCTTTTTTCAATATTTTTTGATGAGCCATAATACTTTTTTCCATTAATTAGATTTTTTATCATATAGATTCCTACCATAACTTAAGTTTAATATAAATAGTTATATACTTTAAATTATTAAAATATGTTGCACAAATTATATCGCTAACTCTAGTTCAAAATCTAATTTTTCTATTAATTCAGTGTTTTCTACCTGAAAATCATCTATCGTATAATCATAAAAATTTTTATTTTCTTTTAGAATAATTTTTGGTTGTATGTCAATTGGTGTCCTATTTAATAATTCTTCTACAGCATCAAAATGTCTAGTATATATATGACAATTTTGTATTAAAACTAAGAATTTACCAGGTTTCCAGGTTTTTCCTGTTTCATTTGTTAAATGACCAGCAACCATCATTTGTAATGCACTATATTGGCTTTTGTTTATATAATTTGCAACAATAAAATCACTAGATCTAAGTACAAGACTACAATCTAAAAACATTTCACCATTAACTTCTCTAACAGACCATAATGTTTGAAATGCACAAGGATATAAACCTTTTGTTTCTTGCAAATCTTGTTCTTGATATAAATCAATTATATGTCTTCTTGAAAATGGATCGTTTTTTAATCCATTCAATAGTTTATTCATTAAATCATATCGCTTAACTGTTGCACCATATCTTTGACCAATTGTACCATCACCAATATCCCAACTATCCCACCATTTAATTCCAAGAGCGTGAGCGTCTTTTAAAGATGAACTCTGTTTTTGATATATCCAAAGAATTTCCTTAATTCCTGTTTTAATTGCAGTATTTCTTAAAGTTGTGATTGGGAATTCTCCTTTTGATAAATCATAACTTTCAACAACTTGTGTTATAAATTTACTGTGAGCAGGAGTTCCGTCAGCATATTTTGGTCTTGGATTTCTATCAAGGATTCCTCTATAATATATTTCTTGTAAATTTTCTAAATAATATCTATCTGCTTTTATCATATCTTAATTGTTTCTGCTTCAATAATTTTATTAAATGGTTTAAACCAATTAAACCAACCATCTTCTGATTTTGGAATTAATCCATCTATTCCATCTTCAGTAAACATCCTATATAAATTTTCCATTGATCTACCTTCAGGGTTTAATTCTTGATTTAAGACAAGATCTAACTCTTCAATGATATCTTGGTCCAGAATAGGATTTGATAAATCTACAAGGCTTCTATTTAATTCATAGAGTGAATCAAAACCATATTCACCATTCTTGGTTTCACCATAAAGAATATTATTATGAATCTTTAATTGTTTTGTTTCTTTTTGCCCATTTACAATTTCCAAAAATCTTTCTTTTGTAAGAGTTTCTTCCAAAAATTGTGGAAATTGTTTATGTAAAGTTTTTTCACCCAAACCTTTAATTCCAGCAACATTATCTGTTGAACAACCGATTAAAATCTTTTGAAGAACAAAATTTTCTAATTTTAACCCATTAAAGAATGCAGAAAAATTTTGTTGATCCATTAATATTTTTTTATCAGGAAAATATAGTTTTGTTTTTGGATTTATTAATTGACATAAATCTCTATCTCCTGTATAAATAATACACTCCTCTTGTGTGTTTTGAACATAATATGCAATTGTGTCATCTGCTTCTGATGAGCCAGATTCTACTTGTCTAATAAAAAGTTCTTCTAAATATTGTTTAATTCTAAACTTTTGATACTGAAAATCCTCGTCAACTTCTTTATCTCTATGATCTTTATAGAAAGGATATTTTTCTTTTCGCCATTTTACAGCATCTGAATCCCAAAATACAACAACCTTTGTAATATCAAAAGTTGTAATTAACCCTTTAATTGTAAAAACAAAGTTATATAATGCACCTTTTTTTTGTTGATCAAAAATAACCCATTTGGCACCTTTATCACCTCGCTTTAAGAGAAAATCTCCATCTATTAATAATGTTTTCATTAAAATTGTAATATTTTATTTATTTTTTTGCTTAAAAAATAAAATTCTGTTTTATCAATCCACATTACACCTGCACGATTTGTTTTTCCCAAACGAAACCATAAAACATATTCATTTAATCTTTTATATTCTTCATTTTTCTTTAAAAAACTCTCTTCTTTTAAAACATCACCAACAAAAGTTGACACTGAAAAAACTTTATTAAATCTTTCTTTTTTTAAAGTTTTAAAACTATCAGGATCTAATTGAAATACTGGTTGTGGAATTTCGTATACTTTAATATTTGAAAGTACCAGAATTGGTTTATCTTTTACCATGCTGAACATTTGTTAAATTTTATTTTTTCAACAAATATAGAAAGATTTTTTTAAATTTTCAAAATTTTTTAAATTAAGATTTTCTTTTTAAAAGTTGTTTATCAATTCTAATTTTTAATTCAGGAAAATTAATAGGTTTTTTCATATAATCATCTGCGTGAGAAAAATATTTAATTAAATCATCGTCTTTAAGAAATTGAGAAATAATTATTAATTTTTTATTAATATTATGTTTGTTTAGATAATCAATTAAGTGATCTATATTATATTTTTTTAGATATACTTCAGATATAATTAAATCAAATCTGGTTAAATCAATATATTTTAAGACTTTATCAAGATTAATAAAGCATTGTACCTTATAACCGTTTTTCCTTAAAAAGAAACGCATAAGTTTTAAATAAAACAGATCATTTCCTATAATCAATATTTTAGCGGATTGTTTTAATTCGTTGGGCTTGATATTTTCTAATATCATAACTTTTATTTAAATTTAAGAATTTTAAAATTTTTGTCAACATGTTAATTGTTATCTCACAATCTTTTAGAGCATCATGGTAGTTTGTCATATCAAGACCTAAAACAGGACCAATTTTTCCCATAGAAGAGCCAATCATTCCAAAATCTCTTGCAGAAGTGCCAATTTTTT
>ERZ869925.1005-NODE-1005-length-14960-cov-26.751560_pt1 | contig 14960 bp, 15 predicted proteins | sample MGYA00579311_ERZ869925 | MGnify/ENA primary metagenome ERZ869925 (study PRJEB32216, sample SAMN09231817) | wastewater metagenome | place: USA: Maryland | collected 2016-07-30 | study: EMG produced TPA metagenomics assembly of the PRJNA472060 data set (Reclaimed...
ATCGTGGGGCTTTTCACGCAGGCTAAATAACCATGTTCGGCGACGCAATCTACGGTGATTTGATCTTCGGCGGGGGCTCGCTCTTCTCGGGTGACCAAGACCCCGACGGCCCCATCGTCAACGTCATCATCCACGACGCCACCAACCGAGTCTCATACCGGTACGCTTCCGGCGTGCGCGTGCTCAACGACCCGGATCCCTACGTAGAAGTCCTCTCTCCCGATCGCTCATGGGTCAAAATCTTAAAGTAAAGTTCTGGGCGGATATGCCCAGCAATCCAGACAATCTCCCCGGCAACGTGATTGCCGAGGTCCAACATGTCGCGCTCGGTGAAACGGTGATGAGCCCTTGGCTGAAGCTGACTCGGGAAGAGTTCATGGGCTGGGGCGTCAACGTCGCGGCGAAGCGCAAGGAACTGGAGGCTTACATCCGGCAGCGCGCCTACGAGCTGGAGACCGAGGGCATGGACTTCAACGGGGGGCGCATTGCAACAGGGCGCGACGACCAGGCCATGCTCTCTGGCGCGGTCAATTACCTGAACCTGAACCCGAACGCCACCATCGACTGGCAGGCGGCAGACGGCTCCTTCGTCACGCTCAACAAGGCGGCAGTCGAGGCTATCGCATCTGCGGTAGGCGCGCATGTGCAGGCGCACTTCACGAGGCGCAAAGAACTTTTCGCTGAACTGGCCGAAGTGGAAGACGCCCACCTCGATGCCTTTCGCGCAACCATCACAGATTTCTGGGAGGACTAATCGATGCCTATCACACTCGACGTAACCGCAGGCTGGACGTACACGACCGGAGACACGGTCACGGCCTCGAACTTGAACGCGCATGGGCTCCCAACGGTCAAGTTGGCCGACGACGAGACGCACATCGTGGCCGTTGGCGCACTGGCAACGCCAGGCATCGCGTTCAATGGTGACCCGAACACAGGCTGGGCGCAGCTGGCCGGTGCAGACACGATCAGCGGGGTTGCTGGTGGGACGGAAGTAGTCCGCATCACCTCGACGCAGGCTGGCTTCGTCAACGGCACGAACGCGGCTCCGTCGATCACGTTCATTGGCGATGGCAACACGGGCATCAACCATGACTCGGGCGATGAACTTGACGTGGTGTGCAACGGCACGGTCATTGGCACTTTTGGAACGACAGGGCTGACCGTGAACGGTGCGCTTTCGGCCACGTCCATGAGTATCGGCGGGGCATCGGTTCTCACAACCGGCATCAGCACGGCGACGGTTTCAGTCGCAACCGACTTCCTCGGTGCATCTGGCTCATGGGGCACAACCTCAACGACCGTCGCAACCGGCGCAGTGGCGGCGGTTTCGCCTCCGGGTCACGGCACGGGCGACACATCCAGTCAGGGGCTTGTTACGCTGAGCGTCTCGGCGGTAAGCGACAGGGCGGTTGTTACGTTCCCATTCTCGTGCCTGCCGTCCACTGGATACGCTCGTTTCCGCGTGCGCGCAGGCGCATTGAGCACGGGCAGCCAACGCTACGAGGCGCTGATTGGCATGTTCAACGTGCTGACGACGACCAGCAGCGCGGGCAGCGGCGCGTGGTTCCAGTACGTGGACAGCGCGAGCGCGCAGTGGCAGACCGTCACCTACAATGGCACGACCCGCGAGACGCAGACGACTGCCGTTACTTACACGGGTGGCAACGAATACACGCTTGAGATTCGGCACACGTCCGCCTCCACGTTCGCGTTCTACATCAACGGCGTTCTGGCGACCACCCACTCGACCCTGACCTTCGCAGCGACCACCGGCAATTTGCAGTACATCGGCGCTGGCGTGGAAAAGCTCGTGGGCTCCGGCGCGGTGGTACTGACTGTTGACAGCATCGAAGGCAATAGCCCGCTGACCCGCACCTAAGATGCCGCTGCACCAGAATCACGAATCCATCCTGGATAGCCAGGAGCTTGCCGACGGGGATCGCGCCTTTCGCGGCATGGCCTCGCGTTCGCGTGGGTCTCCGCTGCCAGAGGGAATCGTCGAGCTGTCGCAGAACATGCGCCTTGACCGCAACGAGGCAGTGGTGCGTCGCGGAATCGCCAAGCAGGTGGACGATCAGCTCTTCTCGACGCCGCTCACCCTTCCGTTCGTACTGCCGGCTGGACCGCTCACAAACGGAAACTCCTTCGCCATGTACGCGAGCGGACTGTTCTCTGACCCGAATGACGGGAACAGGGACTACATCGTGCGCGCATCGACCGAAAAGGCCACGTTCTGGAATGAGGACGAAGGCGAGACCGACATCGCGTATCCGAATTTCGAAACACTCGAAGACGACGACGAGGCCGAGGTCGTGCAGGCGAACGGCAAGCTCTACATCTACCGCGGCTGGGCAGGCGAGACGGTGAACGTTGCGAGCATCACGCGAAGCGGCAGCACGGCGACGGTGACAACGAGCACGGCGCATGGCCTGTTCAATGGCTTCAAGGTCCGCATCAAGGGCGCGAGCCAGCCAGAGTACAACGGCGACTTCTCGGCCTCAGTCAGCGGGCCGACGGTGTTCTCCGTGACGGTTTCCGGCACTCCCGCATCACCGGCCACGGGCACGATCTCGATTCAGAAGCTCAAGGCCCCGCTCGTGTGGGACGGCGACTTCACGCACAGCTTTGAACTGGTCGATCAGACGGTCCTGACAGGCGCTACGTCGGACATGCCCAACGCTGACTACGGCCTCTGGTTCCGCAACCGGATGATCCAGCCCTACGACCGGGATCAGTTCATCCTGAGCGATCTCCTCGACCCGCAGACGTTCGACTTGGTGAACAACCAGATCGATGTGTCGCTGGGTAGTTCCGACTACTCCGTTGGCGTACACCCGTACCAGCAAAACACGGTGCTGCTCTTCATGCGTAAGTCGATCCACATGCTGGCCGGCATCACTGGTGTGGACCTGTCTGGCAGCGAACTGCGCGAGGTGACCCGGGAAGTCGGATGCTGCGCTCGCAGGACGATTCAAACCGCGGGAGACCGGATCTTCTGGCTGTCGGACAACGGCGTCTACGGCCTGCAGATCACGCCTGAGTTGAACCTTACCGGCACGTCCCCCTTGAGCGAGCCCATCGCCGACTACTTCGAGCGCGTGAATACCCTGGCGCTCAATGCGGCCTGCGCGGTCTACCACAACAATCGGTACTACATCGCCTGCCCACTCGATGCCTCGACGCGCAACAACTACGTCTTCGTCTACAACCTCCTGAACCAGCAGTGGGAGTCTGTGGACACGTTCCCAGCCGGGGTCTACATCGATGACCTCCTCGTCTCGACCTACGGGCGCCAGCGTCGCGTATTTGCGACCACCCGCGAGGGCGGCATCTATCTCTACGAGGATGGCAATGTCGACGAAACGGGCACGGTTGCGACCCCGACCAATAACCAGATCCAGGGCAAGCTCTGGACCCGGGCGTACTGGTTGAGCGGCTCGAATAGCGTGAAGCGATTCAACCGTTTCGTGGCGAACATCGAGACTCAGGCATCCGGGGACGTGATCGCGTTCAAGGCTTCGACGCGCAACCCGGACTCGGTCTCGACCATCACGACCGTGACCAGCACCGCGGCAGATGATGCAACCATCCGGCGCATGGTGGGTAAGCGCGGCAACTCACTCTCGTTACGGATTGAAACAACCAACGGCAGGCCCATCATCCGATCCGTATCGGTGGAGGGTATCGACTATGGAAACGCAACTCGAAACACGTAACGACACCGCCTCGCAGGTGGTGAACCAGTCGTGGCTCAAGGCCATCGACGAGCTGGAGGAGCATGTCATGAGCCTGCCGGATTGCGTGTGGGAGGCTCCGCTTCTCATCCACCGGTTCTCTCCCGGGGTCTACATCCGCGAGATCTTCATGCCGGCGGGGCTGCTGGTGATCGGCGCGCAGCACAAGACGAGGCACTTCAACGTCGTCCTGAAGGGCCGTGCCCGTGTGTTCATGGACGGCAAGGTTCACGACATCCAGGCACCCTGTACCATCGAGTCGGGGGTGGATGTGCGCAAGGTGCTGCTGATTCTTGAGGACATGACTTGGCAGACGATTCACGCCAACCCGGATGACGAGCAGAATATCGATGTGCTTGAGAACCGGATTGCTACTTTTTCCGAGCGGTACCTTCAAAAAAAGGCAGAGCGTCAGGCGCTGCTTCAATACACAAAACAGGGGAACAACTAATGAGCGTTTTCGCAGCAGGAACTTGGGCAGCACTGGGAGCCGGCGCCTTGGCAGCAGGTGGCACGATGTATGCCGCCAATAAGGGCGCGCAATCGAATCAGGCCATGCTCGACGCGGCGGCAGCGAACAAGCTCGACCCGGCAACGGTAGGCGCGAACTCGCTCAACGCGCAGGGCCAGCTCGCGGGTCAGGCGCTCAACCTCAATCAGCAGTGGGGTGGCAAGTTCGCGGGCTCGAACAACAACGCGCTCATGCAGTCGCTCTTTGGCATGAACAACATGCCCGGGGCCACGCAGGCGCTGGCGCAGGATCCGAACTTCGCGAAGCTCCCGGCCGACGTGCAGTCCTACCTGAGCAATCAGGCGACCAGCAACGGAATTGGCAACGTCGCTGGCGGCATGCAGGGCAAATCTCAATACGAGAACCTGCTCTCCATTTACCAAGGCATGGGAGGTCAGCTCGGCACCCCCGAGCAGGCGGATGCGTTCAATAAATGGGCCGAGGACAAGGGCTTTGGCGGGTGGGGCAACACCGAAGCGGGCGGCAATCCGCTCGCGGCCACGCTGGGCCAGTGGGACTCGACCAAGCAGTTCCAGAACCCCGGGTACGCCGACATCGTCACGTCGCTCAACAAGCAGCTGAACCCGAATTACCAGACGTCACTCGACGCACTGGGCAAAGCGGCTGGGCAGGCTCCGACGACCATCACGCCTCAGCAGATCACTGCTGGCGGCGCCTCGTTCAACAACGTCAACCAGAGCCCGTTCGCGACCTCGATCTCGCAGTTCATGGCCAACGGGACGGCGCCCCAGATCACGGGTCCGAGCGGCCAGAATCAGGGCATGCAGCAGTTGAGCAACCTGCTTGGAAGCTCTGGCTACCAGCCGGTGCAGGGGCAGCAGGCGCAGGGCATGTCCGGTGCGAACTTCGCAGGGCCGGCAGCCACCGCAGCTATCCCGCAGATGGCCTCGGCGCAGCAGGCGCAGACGAACACGTCTTCCGCACCGACGACTATCAATGCGCCCGGTACCTTCGAGCGCATCCAGGCGAACAGCGTGCAGGCGCCGACTGGCTACGACAAGGTCTCAGCGACGACGGTTCAGGCTCCTGGCGCTGTCGGCCAGGTCAACGCGCAGACCGGGTTCGAGCGCGTCTCCGCTCCGAATGTGGGGCTTCAACAGGTCTCGGCGGGGCAGAACACGCTCCTTCAGAACCTGCAGAATCAAGGCTTTCAGGCGAACCGGCCCATCCAGCAGACGCTTGAGCAACAGGCCCAAGGCGATCTCGCGCTTGGTGGTCAACTCTCGGCCGATCAGACTCGACTCGCGCAACAGGCGGCACGCTCTGCGGCCGAGGCCCGGGGCATGGTCGGATCCAACAGCTCTGTCGTGAACGAGGTTCAGCGTCAGCTCGACATGTCGCGCACGCTGCAGAACGAACGGCGCGGATTCGCCCAAGGGGTGGAGCAGCAGGGCTTCGGTCAGCTCGCATCGCAGCAGGGGCAGGCCATTCAGGCGGCAGGCGTGACGAACGACTACCTCGGCCTCGGCATCAATGCCCAGCAGGCGAACAATTCGAACGCTCTCGCGCAGGCGGGCATGGGCCTGCAGGCGAGTCTCGCCAACCAGTCTGCAGGGCTTCAGGGCAACCAGCTCAACCTCCAAGGGCAGCTGGCGAACCAGAGCACCGCCCTCGCGCAGAGCGGCCAACAGTTGCAGGCTGGACTCGCGAATCAACAGGCGGGCCTTCAGGCCGGCATGGCGAACCAGCAGGCTGGTCTCACTACGAACCAGATGGGGCTGCAAGCTGGGATGGCCAATCAGCAGAACGCTTTTCAGTCCAGTGCGGCGAATCAAGGCGCGGGCCTCGACCTGGCGCGACTGGGCCTGCAGGCGCAGACGAGCAACGCCGGCAATCAGCTCGCGAACAATCAATTCAACGCGAGTCAGGGCAACCAGATGGGCCAGTTCAATGCGCAACAGGTCAACGCGCAGAACCAGCTCTTGGCGCAGCTCGGCCTGAACGCTGGGCAGTTCAACGCGGGACAGTTGAATCAAATGGGGCAATTCAATGCCGGTCAGGCCGACTCGGCCGCAGGGCGGTTCAACCAGCTTCAGCAGTTCAACGCCCAGCAGAACCAGCAGGCTGCTCTGGCCAACCAGCAGGCGTTCGCCCAGAACTACGGTCAGCAGATGTCTGGCGCAAACTCATTGGCCAACCTGTTCAACACGCAGGTCGATCAGAACATGGCCGCGCAGCAGGCGAACCAGAATGCCTGGTTGAATCAGCGCGGGCAGACGCTCACTGGCCTGCAGAACCTGCTCGGGTCCGACAATCAACTCGCGATGTTCAACGCGGGGCAGAACGCGAACAACAGCCAGTTCAACGCGAACCTGAACAACAACGCGCAGCAGTTCAACGCGCAGCAGAACATGACTGGCCAGCAGTTCAATGCGAACCAGAATCAGCTCGGGTTTGCCAACCAGCTCGCGTACCAGCAGGCCGTCGCGCAGGGCAACATCAACCCCCTTGCGGTCGCGCAGATGGCGCAGGGTCAGCAGAACTGGGGCATGTTCAACCCGTTCGATCCGGCGATTATGTCGATGTACGCGGGTAACCAGCAGAACGCTGCGGGAGCCCAGATGTCGGCAGCCAACAACAGCGCGGCAATCAACGCAGGAATCATGAACAGTCTCGGTGGCATCGCCGGGGGCGTCATCAGCGCGTACGGAGGCAAAGGAGGATAACCCATGAATAGCCAACTCAACTCTCAGGCCACGAACTGGGGCATCGACTACAGCCAGAATCGGGCTGGTCAGATCTACGGCAACGCCATCTCGAACCTTGGCCAGCAGACGGGCAACGTCATCATGGAGTTCGCCAAGAAGCAGCGCGATGAAGCGGAGAAGAAGCAGAAGCGCGAGGCCGTGAAGATGATGCTGGTCAAGAACGGCATGACGGAGGCCGACGCCGAGAAGATGTCGAAGGGCATCAACGTGGACGAGGTGCTCAAGGCGCAGCAGATCGACAACGACAAGAAGCAGATGGAAGCGCAGATGAAGGCCGCTGAGGCCCGGGTCATTCAAGCGCAGACCGAGGCCGCTCAGGAGAGGGCAAAGACTGAGGCTGCAACGAGAGACGCCAACGCCACGAGGAGCGTCCTCATGGGCGGATCTGCTCCAGGCACTCCACCGCCGATGCTCGCCCGCAACGGCACACCTGCTGCGGACATGTCGGCCATGGGCTACATGCGTCGCATGGCAGAGGCTGGGGCTACGCCGGATACGATCAGGGAGATGGGCGGGGCGATCAAGAATGCGATGCCTGACCCTGACCGCGCCAAGATCGGCAAGCCGATTGACCTTCCTGGCGGGCGCAAAGCCGTGTGGACTTCAGGCGGTGGCATTCAGGTGCTGGACGACAAGAAGGAGTCGGATCGCGGTCTCAAGATCGGCGATACGGAAACACGCGACATAAACGGCGTTCCGACTGTCGTGGAGTGGCAGGGCTCGCGCAATGGCTGGGTCAGGAAGTCGGACCAGCAGCCGCTCACGATTCCGACGAGTCCATTCGACTTTACCGGCGCTCCGAGGCAAAACCCTGCGGTATGGGGGACTACCCCCACCGCTTCCCGCGCCCCCGCGTCTTCACGATATAAAATCATCGAGACCAAGTAATGCCTCGCTACCAAATCACCGACAACACCGGCCGCACGCTCGTGGTCGAGGGCGACAGTCCTCCCACGGACGAGGATGCCGATGAGCTGTTCGCGTCCCTGCCGCCGCCTGTCGAGGCCCCCAAGCCCGGCATCATGTCGCGCATCGGCAGCGCGCTGGGCTTCGGCGACAAGGAGAGCGGGCAGAATCTGAGCGATCTCGTGGCCAACTCGCAGGGGGCGCCCGCACCAGATCCGAATAGCTGGCGCACCAAGGCAGCTACGCAACTCAAGGCGTCATGGGATGCCACGCCTGACTGGATCAAGACCGCATCGCGCCTGAACCCCGTCACTGGCGGCTTCGCAAACGCAGTGATGACCGCGCCCGACAGCAAGCTCATGGACACTGCCGTGGGTGTTGTTCCCGCCGTGGCCGGAACCATTGCCGGCGGGTTCGTTGGTATGCCTGGAGTAGGTGGCGCAATCGGAAGCGGCGTCGGGAACTCGCTCGTGCAGGCGCGCAAGATTTTCAGTGGCGAGCAGAAGACCGTGAACCCGGGTGAGTTTGTCGCCAACACGGCGGCAGGAGCGTTCGTTCCGGGCGGGCTCAAGCCTGGCATGGGTATCGGTAAAGCAATCCTTACTCGTGGCGGGCAGGGCGGTCTTTTGGCTGGCACTCAAGAGGGCATCCGCCAGGCCATCGAAGAGGAGAAGTACGACTGGGGCAAGATTGCGCAGAACGGCGCTTTGGGCGTGGGTTTTGGCCTCGTGCTCGGCGTGCCTGAGGCTATCGCGCTTCGCAAGGCCCTGGGCGGATCCGCTCCCCTGGAGGGCAAGACGCTCAAGGAGGCCGTGGACATCATCGCTGCCGAGAAGCAGGTTCCGCCTGAGGCCGTCTCTGCGCACATCAACGACCTCGTGCTCAATGGCCCGCCCTCTACCGCCCGCGAGGCTGCCGAGGTCTTCCAGAAGCAGCCGATGGTGAAGGATGCCCAGGCTTCAGCCGAAGCGATCCTTGCCGGCGAGGCGATGCGCAAGTCCCGCGAGGAGGCTTTCACCTTGGCCCGTGCCGAAGAGGCCATCCAGCTGGCCAAGACGCAGGGCATCACAGGGGCTCCCGAGGTCCGTGGAGCGTCCCAGCCGGTTCGCAATGCACCCATGCCGCCAAACCGTGGCCCGATGCTCTCCCCTCAAGCCCAACGCATGGCCGACGAGTACGGCGGTATCAACCCCGCAGTGCTCATGCCCGTGGCTTCAGCGGCAATGGGCGGAACGATTGGAGCGGCGACAGGCGACACTCCCGAAGAGCGCGTGCAGAACGCCATGATCGGCGCTGGCATCGCAGTCTCACCATTTGGTGCAGCCAAGCTCGTGCAGGCCGTTAAGAACACACCAGTCGGCAAGGAAGTTGCAGAGGCCGCTCAAAGCGCATGGAAATCGCTCCGTTTACTTGAGAACCGAAAGGCATTTATGCCCAAGGAAATCAAGAACGAGCTGCGCATCGGTGAGCAGAACGCTGCCGCGCTGGACTTCGCAGGCCAGTCGCTCGTGAAGGACTTGGATTCCGCCATCTCGGGCACGGGCAACGTCGCGACGCAGGCGATCCACGCCACAACGGTGCGCGAGTTTCTCGACCGCAAGATCCCGCTCGCCCAAGTGCCGGCGCCAGTGCGCGTGCAGGCCCAGAAGGTCCGCAGCTACATCGACGATCTCACGGATCGAGCGATCAAGGAGGGCGTGGTCGAGGGGCAGCTCGTGACGACCATGGCTGCCAACCGGGGTGCGTATCTGCGTCGTTCCTACGAAGCGTTCATCAATCCCAAGTTCAAGTTCGACCCCGTACTGGAGAAGGCCGCGATCAATGCCTTGGTCACGAAGTCGAAGCTGTCGGTCGAGAACGCGACGCTCGCCATCGCACACCTCAAGAACCCTGCCACGGTGGAGCAGTTCCTGACTGGGGCCAAGGTCGGTGGACGCGACGTGTCATCGCTCATCAAACGCAGTGACGTGCTCCCTGAGGTGCGTGCTTTCCTCGGCGAAGTGCACGATCCGATCCTTGCTGCCAGCCAGACGATTCCGCGCCTGGCGAAGCTGATCGAGATGCACCACGCGCAGGAGAAGGTGAAGGAAATCGGCCTCAAGATGGGCCTGTTCTCGAAGGTCGAGACGCCGAATCACCTGCGCAAATTCGTGGGCGACGACTCGCAGACGCACCCGTGGCTCGTTGGTCTCTACGCCTCCGATGACACGGCCCATGCGTTCAGCAAGGAGCTCAGTTCCGGCCGCACTGACGCCGTCAAGGACTTGCTCTGGAGCGGATGGACGACGGGCACGAGTGCCGCAAAGGTGAGCAAGACCGTGCTGAATCCCATCAGCTACTCGACCAATTTGATCGGTGGCGTCTGGGCAAATCTGGCCAACGGGAACTTTCGCGTTTCGTCAGTGTCCCGCGGGCTCATGCTCGGGGCAGAGGAGCTGGGCATCATGCGGGCGGCTTTCCCGAAGGCCCCAGTCCGCGAAGAGCTCGTCAAGGAATTGGCCGAGTTGCGCAAGAACGGCATCATCGGTGAGTCGGTCATTGGCACGGATCTTGTGAAGGCTCTCGACACGTCGTTCTGGACGAAGCTGCACAATCCGGCGACGAAGATGCTGCGGGCCACGTCCAAGGTCTACTCTGGCATCGACGACTTCACCCGGTACCTGAGCTATAAGGCCGAGGTGGCACGCTATACTGCGGCACTCCCGGGGGCCACGCAGGCACAGATCCAGAAGGTTGCTGGCGAGACGGTGCGCTCCACGATGCCCACCTATTCCGAGGTGCCCGAACTGCTCAAGAAGCTCTCGAATGTGGGCGCAACGCCTCAGTTCGTGAACTTCCAGTACGAGGTGTTTCGCAACGCCTTCAACGCCGTCAAGGTGGGGCTTCGCGATGCGAGGGCTGGTGCGCAGACGGGCAATGCTGCGCTGCGCAATGCAGGCCTGAAGCGCCTGGCTGCCTTCGGCGTTTCGACGGTCGCCGCCGGATCCTACGGCATCTCCCGCATTTCGCGCATGGAGCACGAGATCGATGACGAGAAGGACGCCGCGGTCAGGTACTTCGCCGCCCCGTGGGACAAGGACGCATCACTCCTTTTCACCTCGAAGATCGAGCGTCAAAAGCCCGTCTCGTTCTCGAACATGTCCTACGTCGCCCCTCAGGCGATCCTCTGGGAAGCATTCGAGGCGGCAAAGCGCGGCGAGGACGATGCCAGCGCGGTCGGCACCTTCGCCAAGGTCTTCACGCAGCAGTGGCTGGGCAACCCGGCGAACAACTCGCTCATGATGGGCGCTGCCCTGGTCCAAATGACGGGCAAGGATCCGCGCACGGGCCGTCCGATCAACATCGACAAGTCCGACACGGAGCCCACGCAGGCCGACCGGATTCGCTACAATTTCGACAACACGTTCAAGCCGGCCTTCCTCGATTTTGCCGACCAGACGCGCAAGGCTGTGTCAGGTGAAGTCGGCCCGCATGGCAAGGTCTACTCTCTCGAAGAGCAGCGCAATCGGCTCCTCGGCGTACGGCAGACGAGCTTCCTCCCCGAGCAGGCCGTGAAGTACAAGGCGAATGAGCTGGCCTCCAAGATCAACGGCGCTGAGGGCATGTACCGCAACCGCGTCACCCAAGGAAAGACGCCGGAAGAGCAGGCGCAGGACTACCAAGACGCGGAGGCTCGACGGAAGGAGCTCTTCAACGAGATGATAGTGGCCGCAAAGCACGCAGAAAAGCTCTTCGTCAACCGGGACGAGTTTGCGGCAGCTCTTGCCGGCGCCAAGGTTGACGCAACGCTGATCGCAGGCGTCCTCGACGGAATCTATACACCCATGGCCCGGGATAAGAACGAACCTGCCAGCGCCATTGCTGAGGCGCTCTACGGCAAGCCCGACGAGCAGAAGCGGGCAGAGCTGGCCAAGATGTATGCAGCGGATCCTTTCAAGGCCAAGGACGTCCTGACTGCCATGCGCGGCATGCAGCGCAGCGACGCCCTTAAGGTCTCCCAGTACGACGAGATCCTGATGAAGATGGGCATCGGCAATGGCGAACGCGCAGCCTACATCAATCGCAAGCTGGAGAGCCTGCCGACCACGCAAGCGCGCAAGGCGTTCGTGGACGAGCTAAAGGCCAAGCGCATCATTACGCCCGAGGTGCTTTATCAGATGCAGAATCCGAAGTAGGCTGGGCTTCCCATTGTCCTAGCGTGCGCAGGAACGCTTCGGCGCGTTGGGCTGCGGTTGCTACAAGCGCGCCGGGCCAACTACGGCAAATGCTTACCAAGGTGTTGCAGTAAGTGAGAAACTGCGAACGCGGTCCATCCCTCGTCAGCACCTTCTCCGCCTCGTGCATGGCGTTGAGGTCGTTGAGGTAGTTGGGTAAAAACTTCCGTTCATCGCCCGCGCCGAAGCAGCCATGGTGCCCGCCCTGTGGGTCGAGCCAGTAGTCGAAAGGCATGGAACGCCACCCGCACGCCCGCGCAATCGCGATCCGCTGTTTCTCGGGGCTCACGTCTCCACCTCCGGCATCGCGTCGGCGATTTGGTCAAGCATGGCGTCGGCTGGCAAAAACCTGCCGGTGCGGCTATCCATCACGCACCAGCGCACAAGCTTTCCGCCTAAGCTCTCGTGTGCGTGTTTGAGCTTCCTAAACCGCTTCCCGTCGCGGATCAGTGCGGCGAGGTCTTCGGGTTTGCCGCGCCAGAGTTCGGTGCTATCGTAAGCGAGCGCGAACCCATGTGCGACCGTTGACTGAAGATAGCCAGCGTCAAGCGTCAGGCTAGCGTCTACTCGTTGCAGTTCGTTACTCATACCTTCGGCTCCTTCGCGATGTAGGCGCGAGTAGCACTGTCGATTGCGTCGCACAGCGCATTGTGTTTTTCACCCCAGTTAAAATTACCGATGCGCTCCAGCTCCACCGCCAACCGCCCAATTTTCGCAAGCTCAACCATCGAATGCGGTTGCTCGCGAAACAGGATGCTGCCGAACGAATCAGCCACGACGTTGCCGCCAACCAAGACCGGCACGCGGCCCGGGTTGGTTGCTGACTCGGCGATCACCTTGTGCGCGGCCTCGACCTGACCAGCCCAATGCGTGGCTAGGTATTCGCGGTCTCGCTTAACCGTCACCAGTTCCAATTCCAGCGCGGCAATCTTTTCGCGCAGCTTGGCGCAGTGTTCGGCGATAAGTTCGGCTGCGGCGGTAGTGGCTAAATAAAAGACCCCGTCACACCCAACAAGAGTGTGTTCGATGTGCGTCGCCAGCGCGATGTCTTCCGGTGTCGGCGTCATTTGATCTCCTTTAGTTGATTGGCCCTGCCCAAAAATTTGATTTCACCCAGCGCCAATTTATAGTCCCAGTTCAGCGCCTCGCATAAATCGAAGTACGTGTTCAACTGCCCCCACGACAGTTCACTGGCGCAAATCCGGTCCCCGTAGTCCGAGACACGAAACCAGCCGAGCCTGTCCGCTTCGGCCTCGCCGTCCTCACCCAAGTACCACTTCGCCACCGTCGCATGATCCGGCCCTTCATCGCAACGGAACGCCGCGAGGAATTTGCCGCATGGGAGTATCCACCCCTCGCCATTGAAGCGCGTTGCTTCGGAGGTGCTGAACCAGTCCAGATCTGTCGGCGTCATGGCTGGGCCTCCTTGCGTGCTGCTCTCAATACGCGAAACGACTCTTCGGCTCTTTCGCCCCATTCGCACCACCTACCTGAAGCGTTGTCTACAGCTTCGTCGATGGCAGCCCTGAGCCTCGCGCTGTCCGCCTCTGCGGCTTCGAGGGCGGCGAGGAGGATGCGAGCTGAGTTGCTTGGCAGGCTGTCGGTTGGGTCGTACTTGCGCAGAACCAGCAACTGCTCGCCGGTCTCCTCGTTGCGGGTGAACGCCTTCGCGGCGGCGATCTGCTCTTTGGTCGGCGCACTCACGACTGCACCCCCGGCCTTACCTCAGGTATCGCGACCCCGAAAAGCATCTGGTACACTTCGGCGATGGCCTCAGCCCGCGTGTCGAAGTAAGCGGCAATGTCCGGGTACATCGCGCCGAATAGCCGTGCGAGCATCAGGTTTTGCTCGTAGAGGCGCTGCATGGCTACGATTGCCAGTTGCGTTGGCTCAACCAGTGGCGCAGGCGAAGGCTCAGGCGGTGCGTCGTTGGCGCGGCTTGTGAGCGGGGCCAGGGCGAGGAGGGCGATTAGGACTAGGTGTTTCATGGTTGTTTACTCGTCATCCCGTAGTTCAAGCGTGCCGTCGTCGGCTATGCCCATGATCTTCTTTCCGCAATCGCCGTAGTTCGAGAGCCAGACGGGCGTGTCTGCGTCCATCAGGTAGTCGCCACCCTTGTAGCCGGTGAACACTTCGCCTAGAGCGGCCTTCGCAAGTGTTAGCACGTCTTTTACCATCATTTTCCCGTCGGCGGGCTCAAAGGCCAAATCGCAGTAATAGCCGCGATAGCTGTGGGCCGATGTGATCGCCTCCATCTCCAACCCCTGCGGAAGCTCGCTCAGTCGGTCGATGAGCTTGCCGAGAGTCATCTGGGTCGTGGAGCGTTCAGCCCGCCAGCCTGCGTTCAGTTGATTTACGAATGCCTGTATTGGGTGCATGTTGTTTTACTGTTCGTTGTTGAAAACCCCACCCCGTTTTTTCAACAGGGGCGGGTAAGGTAAAAGTTTTTACTGTGCGGTGGCGGGCGGAAAAAAGCTGCTGGGGAGATGCCAGCCGACTAGCCGGTACTTCCACCCTGTCTGCGTCGGGTCGATGCCTTTAGCTTTCACCCAATGCCAGACCTCCTTCGTCGTTAGGAGCGCGTTACGGTTCTTGTGCGTCAACAGCACGCAGCCTTCTGTCGGCAAATCAGCGGGCGGCGGAACCGGCGGGAACCTCTCCGACTTGGGCGGCTTCGACTTGATGACCAGCTTACGGCGTGGCTTTCCGTGGCCGACCCAGATACCGACCTTGCGATGGAAGGCGCAATGGCACCGCTGGCAAAGCGTCGTTAGGTCGCCGAGGTGGTCAAGCTCGCGGCCTCGATGAGCATACGTGTTGTGATGCGCCTGAAGTCCTCTCGTCTCGCCACAAGCGACACACT
>ERZ869925.1007-NODE-1007-length-14943-cov-4.464535_pt1 | contig 14943 bp, 16 predicted proteins | sample MGYA00579311_ERZ869925 | MGnify/ENA primary metagenome ERZ869925 (study PRJEB32216, sample SAMN09231817) | wastewater metagenome | place: USA: Maryland | collected 2016-07-30 | study: EMG produced TPA metagenomics assembly of the PRJNA472060 data set (Reclaimed...
CAAGAGCCGTCGTAAGGAACGTCTCCTTCAGCGTCTCCGAAAACATTTCGCCATAGCCGACCGGCAAGTTACGGGCGCGGTCGAGCACGTCCGTATCGGTCATGACGTTCCACTGTGGCCCGTCGCGGAACGGGCCGATGGCGCTGCTCATTCAGGAAGCCTCGTAGAGCCACCGCCAAACGTGGCAGACTGCACCGGCTGCTGTGCCTTGCGAGCCGCCCGAGCCTGCTGTGCAATGCCAGTCGCCGTGGCGTCATTCCCGGTGGATGCCATGTCCGGCACCTTCGCCACGGGCGGCGCCGCGCTCTGCTGGCCACTCGTCTTGATGGCATCCATGGAATAGACAATCGGCTTGCCGCCCACGTCCGACACGACAAGCCCCGTGGTCTTGTCCACGAACGCCACATCACGGCCGAACGAGCGCCACTGTCCCGTCGCCATGATGTCGATGTTGGACCGCTCCACCTGCAACTTGGCAAGGCGATGCGCCTCACGCTCTGCGGCAGGAGCGGTCGCGGGCGGCGCGGGAGGGATGCGAGCGTCAAGGGCCGTGCGCACCTTCGGCATCAAGGCCGTAAGCCCGCGTTCAATCTGGCTTTCGTTCTCCCCTTCGGGGATGGCGAGCAGTGCCTTGTTGGACTTCAGCACCTTCACCTTGCCGTAAATGTCCTTGACGCCAGCGGCCACCGCGTCATCAAGGTCTTTGCCCGCCGCGACTTCCATGCGGATGTACGAACTCAGCAACTCACGGTCGTCCCGCGCTTGCTTGACGTTTTCCGTGCGGCCCGCCGACAGGCCGTAGACAGCATCTCCGATGGTGTCCACGTCGAGGATTGCCGCCCTGATCTTGTCGTCAATCATGGCCGGGCTGGCCTTCTTCGGGTCAACCGCCTTCAGCTTTTCTGGATCGGCCATCGCAGCCGACGCAAGCCGACGTGCCGCGCCGACATCGCCGCGCGCCTCGGCTTCGAACACCGCCCGATACATGCCAGGCACGCCCGCCGCCTCTAGCTGGCGCATGACCGCGCGACCCTGCTCAACATCCGCCGTCGAGAACACCAGCGACTTGATGGCAGCCAAACGTTCCTGTTGGGGAAGTTCGGCATTCTTGAACATCTCCACGGCCTTATCGACCACGGGCGCCGGCAATAGACGCTGCTGCACAGGAGGGATGCCAAGCTGCTGCTGGTAGCTCTGCGTCCGCGTCATGAGCGCCGACATCTGCGCGGGGTCTTTGGTGTCGGCTTCCTGCCACGCCTGCGCCAGTTCGGGGAACCGCGCCTGCACGTAGCCGGCCGGGTCTTTCTCGCGCGCCTCCCGATCCTGCTTGTACGCCTTTTGCAAAAGCTCGTAGGACTTCTGTCGCGTCTCAAACAGCGGATCATTCACGTCGGGCTTTTCAGCCGCCAACAACGCCTTGGCTTCCGCATCGGACATCTGCCCGACACGCTGGACGTTCTGCCCAAGCTCCGCCACCTCGTTGAACTTGGCCGCGCGCTCCTTGCCCTCCCGCTCGCCGTAACGCTGGATGAACTCGGGCTCGGTCGGCGCCGCATCCGGCAAGCGGCCCGTGCTCATGGCCGCTGCGCTGGCGTTCTCCACGCGGGTATCGAACGTGGCGTTCCAGTCCTGTTGCGCGCGCTTCTGCTCGCGGTCCAGTTCGACAAGCTGCTGCCGGAAGTCGCGTTCGCTGGACTCGCGCAACTGCACCTGCCGTTCGGGCGGCATCATGGAAAACAGCTTGTCGCCCTCGGTCGGCTCAAACTTCATGCCAGCAAACTTGGCCGCGACTGCTTCAGCCTGACGGGAACGGTTCTTCCACCCGTGGATATTCTCGGCTACGCCCGCACCCGAACCGGCAGGACGAAGGAAGTATTCCGCAAAGGCAGCCGCCGCCTCACGCGGGGTCTTCGCGTCACGTAGCCGCTGCGCTGCTTTGGTTTCGGAGTTTTCCAGTTCGTGCTGGACGAACGCCAACTGAATGCCGAAGTCGCGCCAGTCCGCGCGGTTCATGGCGGCGAACGACTTCAGCGCCGCAGCCCGGCTGCTGTTCCACTGCGACAAGCCGATGCTGTCCGAACCGTCGCGACCATCCCCAGGATTGCGCGCGCTGACCGACAGATTGCTTTCGTGGATGAGGTTGCCGACGATGCCTGCCGCTTGCGCGGGCGTCCAGTTGCGCCCCTGAAAGAACCCGAACGCCTCCTTGGACTTCTCGCCAACGTTGACCGGCTGCGATGCCTCGTAACGTTCGGACGGCGAGAGCATGTTGAAGCGGTCGAAAGCATAGCCATCCGCGAACTTGCGCTTGCGCTGCTTCAGTTCCTCGGCGTTCTTGATGACGCCCACGTCGAACAGCCGGTCAAACTGACCGTTCACCGCGTCGATAGCCTGCTGGCGGACCTTCGGGTCTGACGAACCAACAGCCAACCGGCGCTGTTCCTCTATCAGATTTTCAGCCGCCGTCGTGACGGTGTTGTTGTAGAGCGTGCGATGGCGCGAGTTGGCATCGATGACCGCCGCCGTGGTCTGCTGCTGCCATTTGTTGACGGCTAAGGCGCGGCGCTGCGGATCGGGGATTTTCGCGGCGAACGTCTCGTCAATCTTGCCGTACTGATCGCGGAGAGACGCCACCTTGTCGGGGTCGTTCTCCGTCGAAATCTGCTCGGCCAGCTTCATGCGCTCAATGTTGCGCTGGCCCTCCAGCATCGTCTCATCTACGAGCGCGCGCTTCTGCTGTTCCGTGATGGCGGCTTCCATGCCGCGCTGGATGGCGAACCCACCCTGCGCAATGCCGCGCCCCTGCGCTTCCTGACCCGCAGCCAGCGCCCGCATACCGGACGCCATGTTCTGCATGCCTTGGCCGATGCCGGAACCGTCAATGGACGATATCTGCCGACCGCTGGACGCAGAAGGAAGGCCGCCGAGTGCAGTAGAGTCAGGAAGGCGAGCCATCCAATTACCTCGGCATCATGCGTGTCAGGTCCATCGGACCCGTGGAGGGAAGCGTCGTTCCGCTGCCGCCGAAGTTCAGGCCGCTGATGGTGGAGCCAAGGCCGATGACCTGTTGCGTCAACCCGCCGAACTGCTGCGCCATGCTGCCGGCAGACTGAGCCAGCGTGCCAGCCGTCTGGAACCCGTAGCCCGCCGCCTTGTACTGCGCGCCACGCTCCGCAACCTTGCCCTGGTAGATCGCAGCGTTGGCCGCGTCCTCCATGCCACGTGCGGCGTTTTCGCCCTTGTACATCTCGAGCAGGCTTTCGTACTCAGTCCGGCCCGCGATATCGCCCGCCAGCTTCATGACGGTGTTGTCCGTCGCGCCGCCGCCCCCGGCCGCCGCACGAGCCCGCAAAGTGGACTGTGCAAGCGCACCCTTGCGCCGCGTCTCCAGCGCCATTCGCTGCTGTGCCGCGCGGGCTTCCTGCGCCTGCTGACGAAGCTGTGTGGCGCGGTACTCGGACGACTCGATTGCCGCCCGGCCTTCCTCCAGCGCGCCCGCCTGTGCAAGCGCCCCAGCCTGCCGGGCCGTCTTTGCAGACTGTGCCGTGCCAGCCATGCCCGCGATGGTGGAGCCAATGCCGACGACGGAACTCGCCACGCCAGCAATGGCAGCAAGGGGGCCAGCAACCACACCCATGCCGGCAAAGCCGAACGGGGCGTCATAGCCTGCTAGTGTGCGAACCATGCGTGGACCTTCTTGCTATCCTGCACTTCGCCCGTCTCGATAAACCCCAGCCGGGCTATCCACCGCTCTGCGGCGTCGAACCCCACTTCAGTCGTGGCGACCATGTACTTGATGCCCATGGCGCGAGCTTCCCGCATTCCCATCAGGCCGATCTTGTGAAGCGTCACAGGGTGCTTGCGTAACTCGTCCGTCAGTTCAGCCCACAGAACGACGGGCATCCCCGGTGGGAAACCCAGCCCGCCGATGCCGATTTTTTGTCCGTCCTTGAAGGCTGTCCAAGCCCGAACCCGGTAGACCGGAGGCTCGTCAAAGTCGTCAGGGGTTGCCGGCCTGCACTCGATCAGGCGCGCCATACTCGCTGACTTCATTCTCAAGGCTCTCCAACATGCTGCGCACGCCATCCTTCTGCGCTTGCCACATTCGAGGATGCACGCCCTCGGGTGGCGCAGTTGCTTCCAATTGCGCCAGCGCCTTTCGAAATCGCGCGATCTGCGACAGGGTCACCCCATACTGGATTTGATTGTCGATCATGCCGCCAGCAACATCAGGATGTCCGTCAGGTCTTGCAAGTCCTGCTCGTCCTGTTCCGCAATCCTATCCGGCCCCTCGATGCTTGCGCGAAGCACCGACGTGGCAACTATATCAGCATAGACGCTACACGGCCAACAGACACGCGGCGCTTCCCCAAGCGCGACAAGCCTTGACCGCCCTACGATCCTGGCAGCCAGAACACCGGGGACCGGCTTCTGAGCCTTGGCTTTCTTTTTGCGCCGCTCGCTGACGACGCGCGCCCAGTAGCCGCTATCGTCATCCTCGACCGCAGCCGAGGTGACGGAGATGGTCGCCAGGACTTCCGACAACCCGTTGATGGTTGCCGAGATAGCGCCGACATCACGGGTCGAGAACGTGATGCTGGAGAACGTGATGGGCGAGAACGTCGGGCCGGTCGATACGGCCCCGTTGCTAAGTGTTCCTGTTACGCTCGACGTGCCTGCCAGCGCGGCAGACATCGCATTGGCGTTTGTTTCCCCACCGAAATAGTCAGGACCGAAATAGTCGGTGCTGAAATAATCGGGCGGGAATGTCCCGGCCATTAGCTAACCGTCGTCACCTTTACGCAGCCGTTCGGGCTGACTTCGATCTTGATCGTGATGGTGACGACGACAGGCGCACACGCCGCCTTAGTGGCAAACGTGATGCCCGAGAAGGTGACGGGCGAGAACGTCATGTCAACGCCACCTTGAAAATGGTGCCGCCGACGTTGGCCGCGAGGTAGAGGGTGCCCGTGTTGCCGTCTACGCCGACCTGGGAATAGCCGTCTGCGATCTCCGACGAGGTGGGAACGTCGGGCCACTGTGCGAGCCTTTCCGAAACGCCGCCGATGCCGACATTGAGAACGTCAGCGCCATCAACCTGAAACCGCGCGATAGTCGAGTCCGCAGCACTTGCCGTATTGAAGACGTTGACGGCCAGGGCGTTGAACGTCGTCGTCCCCTCGTCCCACTCCTGCGCGAATGTTGCGGGCGAACTGGAGGTGAGCGGGTCCGCGATGCCAGAGTTGATAATGGGCAACTGGAGCGGAGAACTTCCAAGCGCCGGGAAATCAAGAAAGCCCGTGTTCGGGTTGAACGACATCGACGCCGTCGTGGCGCTTGGCCCATTGTAAACTGCAAAGTCAGTGTTGACCCTGACGAGGTTGTTCTCGACAGCTAGAACCTCAAAATCCGTGTCGCCTGCGTAAACACCGCCAACGCTCAGAAGCCGGGATGTCGGGTCGCCGTGAAGGTTGGTCTCATCTTCAACCACAGCGCGGATGGAGACGGCGGTGAACACCACATCCTGCGCGGCATTGTCCCACGTCTGCCTGAACACGTACGGCGTCGAGGACGTGAGCACCCCCGCGTCCCACACCGGGCCACCGCTGCCCCCCGAGGCCGAGAGCGTCGTCCCGGTCATCGAAAGGCCAGAGCCCAGCGAGATCGGCGCAACGTCACCCGTCGCGCCACGACCGAGCAACTGCGATGCAGACAGCGCCACCTCGCTTACAGCGCCATCAGTAGCCGCCGCGCGAGCAAGAACAGAGTTTGCCGCCGCCGTAATGACGTGGTTGTCGTTCCAGTCCGCAGCCTGGATTTCGTCAGGGTTGCTGCCGTCGATCAGCGTGGCCGTGCGCGAATGTACAATCTCGATCGCCATCAGTTCACATCCAGCGTTAAAGCGGTTCGGTTGCCTGTGCCGTCCACCGTCGCGACAATGCGCGACTTCGTGTCCGCGATATCCCTGATCGTCACCGTTGACGTGCCCGCGCCACTGACCTCTCCAGCCAGAGCCGCAGACATCACGCGCATCATCTCTTCTGCCGTGTAACCAGCTTCAAGCGCCTGCGCCCACACCGCCGATGCGAGGCTCTGCGGGGAGAGTTCCGTAAAGGGCGTGATCTCTGCCGCCAGCGTTCCTGTGGCGTAGCGAGTACCCGTGAACGTTGCCGTGCCGTTGATGGCCGCTATGCCCCATCCCTTGGCGACCAGAGAGGCCGTGGGCGTTGCGCTGCCGGTAATGGTGGCCGTTGCCAGAAGCGCGGCGAAGGCGTTGGACGTGACGGTTGCAGCGCCGTTGATAGTAGCTGATGCCGATGACACCAGCGCGCCGGTTGCCGTGAACGAGCCCGTACCTGCTGACGATCCGGTCAGGTTGCGACCGCGAGCGCCGGCACCCGTGAAGGAGCCAAGGCCCTCGATCTCCAGACGCGAGGCCAAAGCGCCCGACGTGCGCGCCATCGACCACGTATAGGGATGCCGATAGCCCGAAGGATAAGACGCCTTCAGGCTCTCGCCCGTAACCCGCGCCTCGCCGTGGAAGTTGCGCAACGGGCCAGAGCGCACAAACCCCTCGCTCTCGCCACCGGGGTTCGTCCCCCTGCGCCGGAACGGGCTTGCGCTATCCCTGACTCCGTTCATCAGGAGCATGGATCAGCCCCAGGCAAAGTCGAGGCTTGCCGTGAATGGCGAGTTGGCCGTGGTTGCGCCGGTTGCGTACAACAGGAACTTGAGGTGCGCGCCGTCCACGACACGCGGAAGAGACGGCAACTGATTGACCAGATCGCGCTCGGACGCCACGCCAGACGCGAGGATCGGCAGGGCAAACAGCGGACGAACCAAGTGCATGACCAGCACGCCCGTGGTGCCGGTGTAGGCCGTGCCGCCCGAGAAGGTGAAGCTCTCGATGTCCGCAATGCCCGTATCGCCCGACGCAAGCGGCAGGAACGGGCCGTAGCGGTTGGCCGCGTTGCCCGAATGCGGGATGGCCGAGATCGGAGGAGCCGCTGCCATCGACACCGTGATGGGCATCGTGCGGCCGGTCGTGCCTGCCGAGTTCGTATAGGTGAACGTCGAAATGTTCGGGCCACCCGTGGCCGGCGCGATCAGCGTCGAGATGTAGGCCCGGCAGCCCGCGCCCGTGTTGTAGCGCGACCCGCCACCCAGCGCCGTCATGGTCACCGTGCGAAGGCCCGTGCCGGTCACGTCGGCCGACGATGCGCCCTGAATGCGGATGTAGCCAAGCTGGTCAACGCACATCAGAACCCACGGAGCGCCGGCAGCCGCAGGCCCCACCGTCGCCATAACGTTTACAATGTGCTTGGTCAGCGACGAGACGTTGCCACCGTGCGGAATAGCGCCCGCCGAGGTGTCGTCCGTGGCAACAAACGTCAGAGACGTGCCTGCGTAGTTGTTCGTCGCGGTTGCATCACCGAAAGGAAAGCCCGTCAGCGCAGGGCCAAGGTCGTGCCACGAGCCTGCCACTTGGGCCGTCGAAATCAGTTTGTTCACGTCCGTGCGCAGAAACCGCCCGTTGACAGTGATTTCGTTGATCAGTGCGTCGTGGCTTGAGAAGCCCATAGGTCAGCCCCACACAAATTCGGCGTAGCCGGCAATCAAGCCGCTCGCGATTGATCCTGTCGTCGTCATGCCGATCAGGTTGAGGTAAGCACCATCGTAAATGCGGGGCGCGTCGGGGATTTCCCGCACGCTCTCCTTCTCGGTCGGCGCGTTCACGTCGCGCAGCGTGATGTTGCGGATCGGCTTGACCAGCACCAGCGCCATCAGCCCGCCATTCGCCACCGTGAACGTCACGCTCTCCACCGACCGGACGCCCGTGTCGCCATCCTGCAAGGGGATGAACGGCTGGAACCCGCCCACCGCCTGCGTCGTGGCCGTCAGCGTCGCGATGTTCGTCGCTGCCGAGCAGAACTGCGTCGGCGTCACCCGCCCAGCCACACCCGCCTGGTTGGTGTAGGTGACGAAGAACCGCCCGCCACCGACTGTCGGGGCGACGTTCACCGCCATCATCCGCACGCCGTCGCCTGTCGTGTAACGGGGCAGCGTCACGGTGTTGATCATGTCCTGCTGCTCGCCCACCGCGTCCATGTCGATGAACGGGTAGTAGAGGAGGTAGTCGAGCAGCATCCAGTAGGACGGGATCGCGTTGGCCGTTGGCGTCATGCACACGAAGTTGCGCAGATGCTTCTGGGCTGGCGCGCAGGCCGTGCCGTGCCAGATGCCCTTCTCGTAGTCGAGCGTCGCAGCCGTCAGCGGCGCGCTTGCGTAGTAGTTCGGCACCGGGTTGCCCGACGCCATCGACAGATCAACCCAGTTGCCCGCCGTAGTCGCCTGCGACGGAACCTTGCGATATCCGGTGATGTGATATGCGCCATTAAGGCCCGCATCCACATAAGCACGGATGTTTTTGAAGCCCGGCATCAGTCTTCCGCGATGCTCAAAGCATTGGCCGCGAACTGCGGCTGGATGCCCGACGAGACGGCCAGCGAGGCAGACAGCGCGCCCTTGTAGAGCAGCGTGGTCGAACCGGATGTTGCCAGCCCCACGCCGACGTGCGTGATCGTCTCGGAACCAGACGAGCATTGCGGAAACTGGACCAGCGCCGCGTTCGTCACGGTGTTGCCGGATACCGTCCAGCCGGCACCGGACCGAGCCACGGAGACGCGGGCATACGACCCATACGTCGCCTCGTTGGTGGCCTGCGTGCCAGCCTCGCCGGGGTCTCCCGTGTGGAGGCTGACGAACAGGTTGGGGGTGGGCGAGGTGCTGTCGTTCTCGGCAATCCCATCAAAGGTCGTTGCGTTGAAGACAAGCAAAAGCAGCGCATTTTCCAGCGCATTCGACTTTGACATGATGGCCCCTTAGCCGTTGGTGGTGATGCTGATAACCGCAGCCATGGCCGTCACGGGCCGGGGCGCATAGCCGAACAGATGCAACCGGGCGTCGGTCGTCCACACGCCGGGCATCTCGATCATTCCCTCGTCGTAGTGTTCCCACACTTGCGTGGAGGCTACGTCTTCCGCGCCCTCGACATTCGGGAGCGGCCACACCGTGTCGGCCTCTGCGCCGTAATACAGGCCGTCCTGATGCGTCTTGGCGAGGATCACGCCCAGATGGTCAAGACGCTTGGTCTGCGTCAAAGCCGTGCCGCCAGCCGCCGCATAGGCGAGCTTGGCGCTCTTGAACGTCGCCGTGTAGGGCAACCCCACCACCGCGTTCGTCACCGTCGTGCCCAGCGTGATCGATCCGCCCGTGACCGTGTAGAGCGTCTGCGCCGCGCCCCGGCCCGGCGAGAGATCCACACCGTCCGCCCACACCACGACCTGTTCACCCTCGAGATGGTCGAGGCCGGTGATTGTCGAGGTCGCGACGCCCGAATAGACGATGAAGCTGTCGGCCTGCTTGTTCAGCGTGCCGCCGACGCACTCGTCAATGCGCGCCCACTTCTCATGGTAGCGCTTCGTCTGCCCGTTGATGGTGCGGCGCACCACGTAATAAACGTTGTCCTCCAGCGCACCGGGCAGCACGTAGACCGCCTCGACAACGCCGTCCGTCTCCACCAGCCACCACGCCTCGACGCCATCGTCCGCGTCGAACAGCAGCACTGCCACTTTGCCGTCTGCCCTGACAAAGTGAACCGACGTGTCAGGCTGGCGCTGCACCGCAACATCCACGAAGCCGGGCGTGCCGATCTCCTCGTTCAACCGCGTCATGTCAGCGGTCTTGTAGGACTGGATGTTGATGTCGAACACGACCTGATAAATGCGGCGGTTGGACGCCTGAACGTACAGAACCCGCGTGTCCACCTTGACCGCATCCAAGGGCGCCGAGCCCTGCGTGGAGAACGTCTTGATATTGAAGTTGGTCGGCGTCAAAGGCTCGTCGAAGCTCGACGACTTCGCCTGGATGACAGAGGCATCCGCGCCGGCAATCAATCGCTCCGTAGACGCCAACCAGTTGATGTTCGCAATCGGACCCTGCCCAATAGTGCGATCGATCGGCGCCGCGTCGCCTTCCTCCGTGTCGTTGAAGGCGTAGTAGTCGTCAGAGCCCGAGCCCCAGAAACGGTCGTTGCCCGCCCACCACAGCCGCCCCTCATGGAACTTCACCGACGTAGGCCAGCCGCGCGTATCGGACCACGAGCCAGCCCGCCACTCATAGGTGGTGGTACGGTTGGAAAAGTCCGTCAGAACTTCCGCCGTGGCTGACGTGCTGTTGCTCACCGTCAGGATGCGGCAGATGCCGGAACCCGACCCGCCCTGAAACGCCAGCGACGCCTCCGCAGAGCCGGAGCCATAATCCCCCGACTTGATGCCGAGACGATACCACACGACCGAGTTGTCAAGCTCGTCATCGAAACTCTGCAAGACATCCGCCGTCCACGACGTGACATCGCTGAAGCCGGTCGACTCGCTATCGAACGAACGCTGAAGCGTGACGGTCGCGGTCCATGTTCCCTGCACCGCAATCGAGAAGACGCGGCTGGACCCAACGCCCGTTACCCGAATGGTGTTTGTGTAGGTGTCTTCCGCCGAAAGTGTCGACTGCACCGACTGGCCTGTATGCGTCAGTTCCCACAGCGACCCGACATGCCCCGCCTTGAACACGGGGCGCGAGGCAGTCAGCGTGACGTTGCCGCGCAGGGCCGAGGGCGTGATGCCAATCGACGTATCGGCGTTGAAATCGAACGGCCCGTCATCCGTCTTGTATTCCACGAACGACCACGACCGGGTGCCGCGCCGCTCGATCTTGCGCTGCTGGTAGCCATCACAGGCGAGGAACACCACGTCGGCCGACTGGTCCGCACGGATGAGCGAAAGGTCGCCCTCCAGGTACGGCGTCGTCAGCGTCATTACGCCCGCCGCTTCCAGCGTGCAGGACGAAACCAACTTTTCCACCCGCACCAGCCCTTCGAACTGGACGAAGAAACTAGCTGATGGCGTGAAGGCAAGGCTATGTGTGCCCGTGTCGAGCGTAGTCGTCCCGATGTAATCGTCCGCGCCTGCCGTGGTCCCGACGCGGAACCGGACAGGCCCGCGCGCCACCACGATGCGAACGGCGTGCTGGACGCCCGGCGATCCGACCGACACGAACTGCGTTGCCGTGGCCGTGCCGCCAACCGCACCCAGGTTCAGTTTCAACTGGTCGGACGCGATGGTCGAAAGCCCGCCGCCCGACGATGCCAGCGTCCACGAGGCCGGGACCGTGAAGTCGTTCATGGCCGTGGTGATGGCAGACCGCGTAACCGGCACGTCGTCAATGAGAACGCGCAGGGCGCCCGCCGTGAACTCCAGCGCCGCATAGTCCGACGCCGAGAAGATGAACGGCACGACCCGCGCTTTGGCGTCGTTGTAGGTGGACGCCTTGTAGCCCAGTCCCGGCCGCAGCATCATCGGGCCAAGCGTGCGTGGCATCCAGTTCGTCTGCGTCTCAGCACTCAGCCGCAGGCGGTCCACATCCGTGCGCGCAAGGGCGAGCTTGGATACGGTCCCGCGGTTGAAGGCATGCTGGCTGACGTTCTGCTTCGGCATCAGCTAAAGCGCCCGTTCCAGCGGCTACGGGTGCGCAAGCCACCGTCTCGCGAGCGAACCCACGTTCCTTCCGGCATGCGACCCGGTGGCTCGTTCATGGCGTCGGACGCCTTGGCCCGCATCCGCTCACGCCGCAGCCGCTTGTCGAGCATGTCCCACTTCTCGGACGAGCCCGTCACGTTGAGAACGATAACGTGCGCCAGTGCCGTCTCCACGAAGGTGACAAACGAGCGCGGCCAGTTGGTCAGGTTCAGCCCGAAGTCGGCATCGTTGGACACGTAGCGCAGATACAGCGGCTCCACGTCGCAGAAGAACCACGACCCTTCGTCGTTGTAGTCGTCCAGAGGCGTGCCGAACCGCTCGTCTGCGGAGATGTTGAAAGTGCGGACCCAGTCAGTCGGCTTCTCAAACGCATACGAATAGCCGAACTGCGGCTCTGCATCCGTGGAGGCTTCCAACTCCACCGTGCGCATGGCGAAGTTCCAGTAGCCCGCCTCAAGGCAGTTCGCCACCACGTCGTCATAGGCGTCGTCCAGTTCACGGCGAGACGCGCGGTCCTCCGTGAGAGACGACAGGCGTCGTTCCCCAAGCGCCCGCAGAGCGCCCGAATAGATCGAGAGTTTCGACGCCATGTCTTGTCCTTACGCGAAGGCGTTGCGCAGCTTGGCGAGTTCCACCAGAGCCTCGGCTTCGGTCTGGAACTTCTCCGCAATCACGTTCTCGCCGCGCATCACGCAATAGCGCGCATGCGGACCACGATACTTCACGCTCAGGGGCGATGCGGTCGCAGCGACTTCCGTCGCAGGAACCAGCGCACACTTGCGCAGTTCAACCACCTTGGCCGACAGACGATGGGCCGCAACCACATACAGTTCCGCGTACCACGTCGTGTCTTCGGCATGAACTTCGATGATGTCCCCGATGCGAAGCTTGCGGCCAACGTGCGACCAGAAGTCAGGTTCGAACATGCGCTCGTAAGGGGTCGCAGGGTCGAACGTCACAGACCAGCGGTTCGTCGCATAGGCAGCCTGCGAGAAGCGGGCTTCCGGCAGCATCTTCGGCAGCGGCTTCGCGGGAACCGGAACCGGCACGACAGGGGTTTCGATAGTAGCGGCTTCAGCCATAAGTCACCCAGGTTGGAGAATGGGAAAGGGCGGGAGATTGCTCCCCCGCCCCGTCGTCGTTAGTCGGAGTCGGTCGCAGCGGTGCCGTTCGTGATGTCGGTGCCCGAAGCGGACACATTGTTCACGAAGGCCATCGCGGCCTCGACAGGCGAAGCATCGCTGTCCACGACGATGATGCCGTCGCCGGTCGTCATGCCGAGGTCAACGCCGTTGGTGAAGTAGCCAGCAGCGTCCACGGAGGTGCCGGCGTCGGTCGAGCGGTACTGCCAGACCTTGCCGACGCCGCCGATGCCCTGCGCGATGAGGGCCGGCGGGTTAGAAGTAACGTAAGGCATGTTGCCTCTCCTTTCAGGTTGTCAGTGATTAGGTGGCGGCGTAGCCGGAACCGTCGTGGGTGATCTTCACGATGCCGGTGTTCTGGAGGATCTTCGCCCCCATGAAGACCGAGCAACGAGCCCACGAATAGTTCTGCTCCTCGTCCACGCCCACCTTCATGTCGATCTCGCCCGTATTCACGGCCTGACCGATGGCGTCACGATGGTAGATGTAGCAAAGCTCAGTCGCGCCGCCCGCGCCCGAAAGGTTCGGGTGCATGATCCAGTTGATGCCAGCCCAGCGACGGAACTGACGGATCGGACCGGAGAAGGGCTTCACCTCGACGTAGTCGGCCGAAGCAAACTCCTTGGTCTGCATGAGGTAGGCGTAACCAGCCGGCGAGATGACGCCGAACATCTTGTCTTCCTCGGTCACCGGAACGTCGGCGTTGCCGAGAATGGCGACAGCGTGCATCACCTTCGACAGCGACAGGGTGGCGGCAGCGCCGGCATCCTGCGTGGCGTTCGCAAGCTCGGTCAGGATGTCCTGATCCATCTTGCGGTTGATGACGCCCATGGTCGTTTCCTGCATGATGCGACGGCCATCACCCTGCGAAGCAAACAGGTTGAAGCCCGTGCGCTGCACGAGGTCGTGCCACTCGACCAGCGTCGCCGTGTACTGGTTGAGGTCGTCGTTACGGGCCGGGATGAGGCCGTTGACGCCACGGGTGACGGCGGTGGCCGAACCCGAACCGGCGACAAGGAACGTCGCCTGATTGCCCTTGATGACAGCCTCTCGGATCACCGTGGTGGAAAGCAGCGACTGGCGCTGTTCGAAGGCAGAGATGAACTCCTGCCGATACTGAATCTGATAAGCCGTTGCGGGCATTTCGATCACCTTGATGTTGGGAGATTTCGGTTGGTGACCGCAGGCATCGGGTTATCCGCACGCGCACGCGCAGGGTTGTCCGATGGCCGAACCATCGGGGCCGTTGCGTGCCGTGTGGGGCGTCAGCGTTGGTCGAGGTAGTCGGGTGCGCCTTGAGCCGGGGCCTTGCGGGTTGTCCGGTTCCTCAGCGCAGGATTAGGCTGCGCGGCCTCTCAGGGACTCGCGAGCCTCGAGAAGTCGGCCATATTCGGCCTGTAGTTCTGGATTTCTCCAGTATTTCTCATTCGCGTCAGGGCCGCGCATGATCTGTTCGATTTCCGTAATCCGCGCCTCACCGGCCTTCATCGGGTCAGCAGACCCGGCAGGCACCAGCGTTGCCATCGGATTGACAGTGCGGGTGATGGAGGCTAGCCAGCGCAGCACCTCGGGGTGGTCGCCAAGCAGTTTTCCATCGGCAGTGCGAGACTGGAACAGCGTGTCAGCCAGACCGGCCGGCGCGTTCGCAGTCATAAAATTCATGATGCCTTTGACCTCGGAGCGGAACTGCGGACCCCACTCGGCACGCAGCGCATCCTCGGCCTCGGCACGGAACGCCTTGTCAGCCTCCACACGCTGCGCGGCGTCGGCGTCCATCTCGGTGTAGTACCAGGCGAGCGTCTTGTTGAACTGCTCGGGCGTCATGCCAAGTTCGTGCGCGGTCTTCTGGAACCCTGCGATCAGCGGCGCATCCGCCTCGCCGGGAACCATGCCGTTCGGCAACTGTGGCTTGTAGCCCTCGGGGCTTTCCGGCAGGCCGTTTTCCTTGCGCCACGCAGCCAGTTCCTCAGGCGTTGCGTCCGCCTTTGGGGCGGACTTCAATTGGCCGGACGTAATCTGCGCACGCAGTTCCTTGTAAGCCTTGGCGACATCGGCAGGCGAGGCGAACCGCTCAAGCGTCTTGAGGTACGCCTTGTCCTCGCCGGCAACCTTCGCACGCCAATCCTCGGGCCAATCCGCAGGGGCCGCGACAGGCTTGTCAGCGGGCTCACTGGTGGCAAGCGTTGCGCCCGCTTCAGGCTGTGCAA
>ERZ869925.1008-NODE-1008-length-14932-cov-5.944545_pt1 | contig 14932 bp, 19 predicted proteins | sample MGYA00579311_ERZ869925 | MGnify/ENA primary metagenome ERZ869925 (study PRJEB32216, sample SAMN09231817) | wastewater metagenome | place: USA: Maryland | collected 2016-07-30 | study: EMG produced TPA metagenomics assembly of the PRJNA472060 data set (Reclaimed...
CGCTCTTCCGATCTGCACATCGCATGTCTCCGCAGTTCAAAACGTTTTTTGGAAACCTTTTATGGCAGACTTAAAACCTATGGAACCTAAAAAAATTGCGATTAAGAATTTGAAGCACGATCCAGATAATGCGCGAAAGCATAGCCAAAAGAACCTGGATGCAATCGCTGGTTCATTGGCTCGCTTCGGACAGCAGAAGCCGATCGTGATCAATGGCGAGAACATCGTGCTTGCCGGGAACGGAACACTGGCAGCAGCCAAGCAATTGGGTTGGGATGAAATTATTGCAGTGCGCGTTCCAGTCACCTGGAGTTGGGAACAACAACGGGCTTATGCACTTGCAGATAATCGCACCGCCGAAATGGCTGAATGGGATTCTGAAAAACTCGCAGCACAACTTATTGAATTGGATGCAGTTGGTTGGGAGTTAGACGATGTGGGTTTTGAAAAGTTACAGCCACCAACAGAAGAAATCGCTGCGCCTAAGAAGAAGCCGGTGACTTGTCCTGATTGTGGGCATGAATTCATTCCGGAATAAAAATGCCAAATCCACCAAAACCAAATGAAGTAAAACGTAAACTTGGAAATCCAGGTAAACGTGCATTGCCAAAACAAAGTGACGTGATTGTGTTGCACCAGACGAACGGGATACCCGAACCAGATCGACAGTTGTTCGATGCTGGTCTAGCGTTATGGAACAAAGTCTGGTCATTAGGCCAAACCTGGATTTCAAAAAATACCGATTCGGAACTTTTGCTGATGACTTGTGAAATGGTTGATGAACGAGTTCGACTTCGCGCATTAGTTTGGAACAATCCAGAAGCATGGCGCGAACGTAAAGCACTTCGCGAATTGGACAAAGCAATCGTTGGAAACTTATCATTACTAGGATTCACACCAACCGACAGAACTCGAATTGGAGTTGCTGAAGTTAAAGGCCGAAGTAAGTTAGAAGAACTGCGTGCAAAACAACAAGGTTAGAACTTTCAATCCTGCGTGGCTAACTCCGGTTGATCCGGAAAACTTAGAGCGATCACGCGGATTACTGGCTGCTGATTTCATCGAAACATTTTGCACCCAGACGAAAGAGACAATTGCAGGCCGGGCTGGTGAGCCAATTGTTTTACGAGATTGGCAGAAGGATCTTTTAAATCATTTGTTCGCAGTTGGCCCTAATGGTCGTTTGATTCATCGAACCGCATTGATTGGCATGGCCCGGAAGAATGGTAAGTCTGCGATCGGATCAGGCATCGCATTATGGTCCTTGTTCATGGGTCCAGATGGTGGCGAAGTTTATTCTTGTGCGGCTGATAAGGATCAGGCTCGAATTGTGTTCGGTGATGCCAAGAAGATGATCGAAGCAGAACCAGAACTATTCGAATTGGTGAAACCTTACAAAGATGCAATCGAAGTTCCATCGACTGGATCGGTGTACCGGGTACTTTCATCTGAAGCATTTACAAAAGAAGGTTTGTCACCAACTACTGTGATCTTCGATGAATTGCACGCATCGCCTAATCGTGAACTTTATGACGTTATGCAACTTGGTATGGGTGCGCGTAGGGAACCGATTTTGATTGGTATTACTACGGCAGGCGTGCGTTCGGACAGCACTGGGCAGGATTCAATCGCATATTCGTTATACCAGTACGGCCAAAAAGTTGCACGCGGCGAAGTTGAAGATCCAACATTCTTCATGGCCTGGTGGGAAGCACAAAACGAATCAGATCATCGATTACCTGAAACCTGGGAATTGGCAAATCCTGGTTATGCCGATTTAAATGATCCAGCAGATTTTGAAGCAATGGTTAAGAAAACACCAGAAGCAGAATTTAGAACTAAGCGATGCAACCAATGGGTGAGCAGTCAAACAGCCTGGTTGCCAAATGGAACCTGGGAACCATTGGCAGTTGATCGAGAAGTTGGCCCAGATGTTCCGGTCGTTCTTGGATTCGATGGATCGTTTTCAGGAGATGCTTCGGTAATTGTTGGAGTTACAGTCGAAGAAGTTCCGCATGTGTTTTTAGTTAAGGCCTGGGAAAAGCAGCCGACAGATCTAGAAGATTGGCGCGTAGATTCGCTAGAAGTTGAAGATACGATTATTGATTTTTGTTCAAAACACAATGTTCGCGAAATTGCGTGCGACCCGTTCAGGTGGCAGCGAACTATGCAGGTATTAGATAACGCAGGCCTGCCAGTGGTTGAATGGCCATCGAGTTCTGCCAGTCGTATGGTTCCGGCATGTGCGAAATTCTATGATGCAGTAGTTGAAAAGAAACTTACACATGATGGAAATCCGCTTTTAGCCAGGCATCTACTAAATGCAGTAGTCAAAACTGATCGACTTGGACCGCGTATTGTCAAAGAACATCGTGCGAGTCCACGCAAAATAGATGCGGCAGTTGCTAGTATTATTGGATTTGATAGAGCAACGGTTTCGGAAGAACCCGTTATACCGCAGTTCTTTAGTTTCTAGGAGATTCGTGTTATCCACAATTTTGCAAATCGCAGGTTTGATCACGTTATCTCTGGGTATAGGGCTTATGAGTATTCCATTAGGTATCTGCGCATTTGGGATCGCTTGTGTTGTGGTCGGTATTGCGATCGAAAAGGATAAATCTTAATGCTTGGAAATTTATTCGGACCAAACGAGCAACGCGATGTGAGTTTTCAGTCCATTTGGGGTGCTGGTTTAGACTGGCAACTTAAAACCGAAGCCGGAACAGTTGTAAACCAGGACACCGCACTTCAGTTATCTACATTCTGGGCTTGTATTCTTTTAATCTCGGACACCATCTCAACGCTTCCGATGGATGTTTTTCAGCGTGTTGATGGAGAACGAGTTCCATATCGGCCAAAACCTACTTGGGTTGATCGGCCAGATATTTCAATGTTGCGTTCAGAACATTATCAACAAGCATTAGTTTCATATTTCATCGATGGAAATATCTTCGTTCGCATTTATCGCGATGGATCTGGCAACGTTGCAAACCTAGTTGTTCTAGATCCACGAACTGTTGAAGTAAAGCGCAACAAGGCTAACGGCAAGAAGTACTTCGTTATCAACGAAAATTACAATCGGCCAATTGCACAAGAGCAAATGATTCATATCACCGAGATCACTAAGCCTGGCCAACTTCGTGGAGTTAGCCGAGTTGAAGAACTCAAAGACAATCTAGGTTTAACAGCAGCATTACAAACTTTCGCATCTAGATTCTTCGGCCAGGGTGCTATTACTTCAGGCGTGATCGAAACTCCGCTTGGCTTAAATCGTGAACAAGCAAAAGAATTAGTTGAAGGTTTTTCATCTCGCCATCGTGGCCTTCAGAAGTCACACAAGATTGGAATCCTAACCGGTGGAGCCAAGTTTAATAAGACTTCGGTAAATCCAGATGAAGCGCAGATGTTGGAATCTCGCAGATTACAGATCGAAGAAATCTGTCGAATCTTCCGAGTTCCGCCACACATGGTAGGCGTTACAACTGCCGGATCTATGTCTTATGCATCAGTTGAGCAAAACTCCATTAACTTCGTAACACACACATTACGGCCAACCATCACTAAGATTGAAGATGCTTATTCAGCATTATTGCCAACTGGAGCGTTTCTTCGGATTAATGTCGATGGACTTTTACGCGGCGATTTTGCAACTCGCATGCAAGGATATTCAATTGGTTCACAAGCAGGCTTTTATTCAACAAATGACATCCGGCGATTCGAAGATCTCCGACCTGTTGAAGGTGGCGATGTTTATCGCGTACCTTTGGCTAATGTGGATTTGGCTGCTGCTTCTCTCGTTGAAACAGACAAGCGTGTCACGATGGCTCAAAAACTTATTCTTAGCGGTTTTAATCCTGCTTCTGTTCTCCAGAGTTTAGGCCTTCCACCAATTGCACATTCTGGAGTTCCATCAGTTCAGTTACAAGGCGTTGCCCAAATAGATCCAGAAGATCCTGAAGCAGTTTATAAGGCCGAGTAATGGCAATTTCAACCGGACAAGTTTTAGTTGATGTAACACCAGTTCAGATTGATGGCCAGTCCACCAATCCAACTAGGTTAAGAATTTTCAATGCCAGTAACAATAAAACTATTTATATTGGTAATGAAGGCGTAACAGTAAACAATGGTTTTGGTTTAGTTAAGTTAGAACAACTAGACATAATTCTGAATCCTGGTGAAGCACTTTATTGTGTCGCAGAATCAGCAGGCGCAAAAATTGAGTGGATAAGGCAGACGTTGTACTAATGCCATATTTCATAACTGATAAAGGTAAAGACTGCGCCGGCTGGGCAACAGTTAAGGCAGACGGCGAAGTCATTGGTTGCCATGCCACGAAATTAGCAGCAATCAAACAAATGGTTGCAGTCAGCCTTGCCGAAAAGATTCCGCCTGGTGGCGAACGCGCACTAAATGATGAATTAGAAGTTGGCGATTTTGTCTTCTGGGAGAACGCTGGGAAGACAGAATATGGCCTAATTACCCTGGTTTCGACTTATGGCGTGGTCGTGGACCAACTTGGAGCAACTATGGTTGCCACACAAGATCGACCATTAGCCAAAATTAGCGTTTATGAGTTAGTAATTGATCGTTTAGTTGGAACTGATCGATTTGTTGTTAAATCATTTGCACCATTACACAAATTGCACATGGAAAATCACGACAATAGTCAAGATCCTTTGGATGACGAAAACTATTTAGATGATGAACGAGCCATAAATCAAAAGCCACCGGCTTATATGCGAGCAGCAGCCCGGCGCGGCCTTCAATATGTTGAAGAAGGTAAAGCAGGCGATGGCCTAAAGCAACAAACAATTAACGAAGCCAGAAGAATGGCAGCCGGCGAAGTTAGCGATGATAAATGGGTTCGAATGGCTGCTTGGATCGCTAGGCATTTAGGCGATCTTGATTCACCAGAAGCAGATCCACAACATCCGAATTATCCTTCGGCTGGTGTAGTTGCTCACTTGTTATGGGGATCTGGCCCATCGAAAACAAAAGCACGCGCAGCGATGGAATATGCACAAGGCGTAGTTGAAAAGATTCGTAAAGAAGAAGAACGCCATCTAGCAGGCAAGCATGATCAATCGACACATGGAAAAGGTGGCAGTGCTGCTGGAGTGGGTCGCATCCCACTAGATGAAGGTACTGTTCGCGATATGCAAGGTGGATCTGCTGCACCACACATTGTAAAGAACGCAGATGGAACTTATGGGTTCACACCAGAACGCCAGGCATTGCACGATCAAATTGTGAACGAGACACTTTCGGGATTGCCTAGATCTGAAAATCCAACAGTCGTATTTTTAGGTGGTGGCGCAGCATCAGGAAAATCAACTGCATTGAAATCAAGCGGAATCGATATAAATGAAAAACATGCAGTTATAAATCCAGATGATGTAAAGAAAAAACTTCCGGAATATAAACAAAAAGGACCAGAAGAAGCAGCAAAATTTACGCATGAAGAATCAAGTTATGTTGCTAAAAGAATTCAAGCAGCAGCAGTTCAACGTCAAAACGATATTGTTCTTGATGCAGTCGGAGATACATCTGCCGAAAGCATGACTAAAAAAATTGATGCGGCAAAAGCCAAGGGTTATAGAACTGTTGGGGCTTATGTGACTATTCCAACAGCAGATGCACAAATTAGGGCTAGAGAGCGTGGAATTAAAGAAGGCCGCGTTGTTCCGCCAGAAGTAGTTGCAGCCGGACATCGTGGAGTAAGTAACACATTCCCACAAATCATGACTAAATTTGATGAAGTTTCGTTATTTAACAACGAAATTCGGGGCAATTTGCGTTTGATTGGATCAGGTAAAAATGGTACATTTAATGTGGAAGATCAGGGATTATGGTCTGACTTCTTAGCGAAGGGAAGTGAGTAGTTGGTTAGCGTTGAGCAGTACGAAAAAATGTCTGTTTACATTGGTTTAGGCCGTCAAAAGTCTGAATTTCCAGGCATGAACGAAGAACTAAGTGCCGCTTGGGATTCTTTAGCCTTACAAATAGCCGAAATTGAAGGTGCTGGTTTAGGCGTAGAAATTCAAAGCGAAATGCTTGATTTCATCGAACCAATAGATTGACATCTGTATAACAATATGTAATACTTAGTATGTAAGTGATTGGAGAAGCGATGAAAGCAGTGGTTTGGAAAGCCTATCAAACAGAAAAAGCAGCAATTAAATATGCTGAAAAAATATATAAACAACATGGCGTGATCTTAGGCGTTGAATTTGTTGGTGGTGTCTGGATGGTAAGTCAGTACTAATTAAAAAATAAAATAAGGCTCACAGTTTAAAATTGTGGGCCTTCTTGTTTTAGTGTCTAAAATAGTAGTTAGTAATTATGAACGGAGAAATCTTGAAGACTGTGGAACGCCGTACAAGTCCAACAACTTTCGATATAAGTTTTGAAGGTGAAGCCAGTTCTGACAAAATGTCATTTAGCGGATATGCCGCAGTTTTTGATTCACCATCGCAACCGCTTCCATTCACCGAGTACATCCGCCAGGGAGCATTTAAGCGTTCGCTGAAAACTCGCAATGAAGTAAAGATGTTCATGAACCACAACATGGATCACGTTTTGGCATCTACTCGTTCTGGAACATTAAAACTAACTGAAGATTCAAAAGGTTTACTTGCAGAAGCAAAACTTCCAGATACAACAGTTGGCCGCGATCTTTCGGTGCTTATGCAGCGTGGCGATGTGTCGAAAATGTCTTTCGGATTTTCGGTTCCACCTAATGGCGATCGTTGGAGTGCAGATGGCATGACTCGTGAACTTCACGAGATTCGCATTCATGAAGTTTCGATCGTAACTGGATTTCCGGCTTATGAAGGCACAACTGCCGATGTGCGCACAATTGACATCCTGGCAACCCGTACTTCAGTTGATGCAGATTCACTTGCCGATGCACTTTTAAGGCTTGAAGAAGGTCAAACTCTAACCGATACGCAGGCAGAGATTCTGACAGAAGTTGTTTCCAAGTTGCGCGAAGATAAGCCACAACCAGAAATTTCGGCAGATCTTCTAGAACTAAAGAAGAAGCAACTTGATCTAATGATGAAGGCGTTCTAATGAATAAAGAGCAAATCAAGGCTGCTTACCTAAAGGCAATTGGCAATCCTGAATCTGGCGTTTTGGTCGAGATTGCAGATCAAATTGTTGATGCTATTGCAGAAGAACTTAATCCAAAAGAAGTTAAAGAATATAACCCAGTCAAAGAGCAACGAGTTATCAAACCAACTGAAACTCGATAGCACTTTATTCTTGTGGAATAATTGTTATTAACGATTGTGCGGAGCCGCCATCGCGCCTATCTGTTGTGGAGCCACGCAGAATTTAAAAATTATCAACCCTTATAGGAGATCAAATGTCTGACTACTTACGTCAGCAGGTTGAAGCACGCGCAAAGGCTTGGGAAGAAGCCAAGTCAATGCTAGATGCAGCAGCATCAGAAAAGCGCGATTTAACCGCAGAAGAAAACCAAAAGTACGATCGCATCATGCAAGACATCGATGCTCGTGCAGCAACAATCGAATCAATCAAAGCCGTTGCAGATCGCGAAGAACGCGCACTAGAAGCCATGCGTGGTTTCGAAGGCGAAGTTGCCGAAGCACGCGGCCCAGAAAAAAATGAAGCAGAACTAATTCGTTCGCTCGCTCGTGGTGAAATGCGTTCACACACTTTCGAAAAGCGTGATGTTCTAAAGTCTTCAACTGGTTCACCAGTACCTACTTCGTTCTACGATCAGGTAATCCTAAAGGCTCGCCTAGTTGGTCCAATGTTGGAAACTTCAACAGTTCTAAACACTGCCGGTGGCGAAAACCTTCAGATCCCATCACAAAGCGGATGGTCAACTGGAACTGTTTCATCTGAAGCAGCACTAATTGGCGAAAGTGATCCTACTTTCAACCAGTTCATCACTCTAGGTGCTTACAAGTACTCATTCTTAACCCAAATCTCTCGTGAAATGATCGAAGATGCAGGTGTAGATATTCTTGGGTTCTTAGCAGATCAAACCGGTAACGCAATGGGTTACAGCATCAACAATGCATTAACCATCGGAACTGGTACAACCCAACCAACAGGTATCGTAACCGCAGCCGGTTCAGGTATCACTGGTGGAACTGGCGTTGCAGGCGCATTCACCGCAGACAACATCATTGATCTTGTTTACAGTGTTGATACCGCAGGCCGCCGCCTTCCAGGTGTTGGTTTCCAGATGAACGCAAAGAGCATTGCAGCAGTTCGTAAGTTGAAGGGCAATGACGGTGCTTACCTATTCAGCCCATCACTTTCAGCAGATGCACGCGACATGCTACTTGGATACCCAATATTTGAGAATCCAGCAATGGCAGATCCAGCAACCAGCGCGAAGTCAGTGATCTTCGGTCACTTACCTTCATACTTCGTGCGTTCAGTTGGTGGATTACGTCTAGATCGTTCGGATGACTACGCATTCGCAAATGATCTAGTAACCTTCCGCGCAACCTTCCGCGTTGATGGAAACTTGCCACAAACAAGCCACATCAAGTACTTCGCAGGAGCAGGTTCCTAATCGCTAGGGAATAAATGTAGGCCCCGGATGGAGAGCGCAGGCTTCTTCCGGGGCTTACTTATTTGCTAGAAAATTATTCTCGTTTGTTGTACGCTTAGGACAACCTGCGACAAAGGAGAAAAGGTGGGGAAAAATGCTAATCGTCATAAACAACAGCCCAATGGAAGTTCCAGAGGAATTGGGTCAGTTCTTGATTCGGGCAGGAGCAGTTCGCCAAATGGAAGTAAGGGACGGGGCATTTCACCAATTAGAATCGGATGGAACTCAAACGCTCCCTGGGCCGAAACTGGTTACGGAACCCAAACAGCCCAAGTCACCAAAAGGCTCAAAAAAATCGGCCACGAAGTCGCGATCTTCAACAACTACGGACTAGAAGGATCTAACAGCGAATGGGATGGAATTCCCGTTTATCAACGTGGCGCAGATCAATATTCAAATGATGTAGTTCCAGCACACATGCATCACTGGACACAAGGCAATCCAGACATTCCAAATATTTTGTTCACGCTTTATGATGTTTGGGTTTTCAAAGGTCCACGATGGGCCGATTGGAATGTTGCATCCTGGGTGCCAATCGATCACATTCCAACTCCGCCAGGTGTTGCCAAATGGTGTAGTCAAGATTTTGTTACCCCAATTGCAATGAGCCAATATGGCCACGCAATGCTTCAGAATGATGGCATCGAATCGTTATACATTCCGCATGCGATTGAAAAGGTTTTCAAGCCTGGCAATTTTTCAATTGGCCGAGAGATTATGAAGATCGAAGAAGATCGTTTTGTTGTTGGAATGAACGCAGCCAATAAAGGCGTTTATCCAAATCGAAAAGCATTCGGTGAAAATCTTCTAGCATTCTCGATATTTGCCCAGATGCATGATGATGTTGTTTTGTATTTACACACTGATTATTTTGGATCATTCGGCGGTATTAAGTTTGCTGATCTAGTAACTGCAACTGGAATCAAAAAAGAACAGATTTCGGTGATCGATCCATATTTATACAGATCTGGAATCAACCAAACAACACTTGCATCGCTTTATACGGCGATGGATGTACTTCTTGCAACTTCTTATGGTGAAGGTTTCGGAGTTCCAACGATCGAAGCCCAGGCCTGTGGAACTCGCGTAATTGTTTCGGACTTCGCAGCATCTAAAGAATTAGTTGGCGATGGATGGCTCGTTGAAGGCCAACCACTATGGGATGCACCACAACAGTCATTCTTTAATGTTCCAAATGTTCCGAAGATAGTTGAAGCATTGGAAGCGGCTTACCAGGCAGGCCGAAACCGATCACAAAAAGCAATTGATTTTGCGAAGAATTACGATGCAGATCTTGTTTTTGAACGCGATTGGATTCCAGCCCTAGAAGTACTACGAAATAAAGCCCTAGAACGGGGTTCTAAGGCATGAAAATTGGCTGGTACACACATCACACCGAACAGGATGTAAAACCGTCTGAAAATGGCCTTAATGGGCTTTTTTCGGGCCGTTTTGCAGGTGGGGCCGAGATGTCGGATTTTGAGTATCGACAAAAGGCTCCAAAAGATTATGAAATTGAAGTAATTAGTCCAAATAACTGGATTGATCCAGAAATTTTTGATTCTGTGATCGTTACGGGAACTGAAGGATTTGATGATGTTCAATTATTGACACTAAGTAGATTTGAACCTTTTGTATTCGTTCATCATCTACAAGAACAACGAGTTAGTGTGAAATTTTTAATTGATGATTCTCGAATGTTTGTCACTCACACACCGGCTCACATGATGCGAGAGTTGATGTGGACGGAACCGAAGCGAACTGGCCAGGTTCTTTCATGTTTCGATACATCCGAGATAGAACTCGGAGAAGATAAATTCACCCAAGCAGTTTGGGCAGGCCGTAATCATCCATTAAAAGGATTACTATCTGCCAAGTTCTGGGCAGCACAACAGAAGTTGCCGTTGATCGTTCACAAGGATTCGCCACGTTCTGATGTACTGCGCGATTTAACTGCTTCTAAGTGGTTTGTGCATTTGCCACTTGCGTTTGAATCAGAATGCCGAACTGCGATGGAAGCGGTATTGGCTGGATGCAAAATTCATGTAAACGATTTTGTTGGCATTAGTAGTGTTGAAGACTGGGATCAACCAGAAGTTTTGAAGAACATGATCGACAAGGCAGGGGAAACATTTTGGAGACTCGTTCAACAGTAGGTGTTGTTGGTATCTGTCATGGCTACCCCGAAAAAATAAGTCGATGGTTAGATTCGGTTCGCGCATTAAATCGAAAACCTGATGAAGTTGTTTTGGTTCTATGGAATCAAATCGACAAGTCGCAGTTCGATCTTGATGGCGTGAAAGTAGTTCCCTGGACTGGTGACTTCGAATATTCCAACATGATGAATCTTGGAGTTGAAAATTGCAAAACTGACTGGATCGCCTGGATCGGAGTCGATGACAAATATCGGCCGCATGCTTTAGACAAGTTAGACACAACACAGGCCGATGTTCTAGCCCTGGGTTTTGAATATGACACTGGCCAGATTTGGACTCCAGTTGCAACTAACCCGGAACAAATTCTGTCGATGCACGCAAACATGATTCCCTGCGGCTCACCATTCAAAAGGTGGTTATGGGAAAAGCAGCCGTTCGATCAATCGATCGCACCATCGGATGATTGGCAATTTTGGCTAGGTACAGCCCTATCTGGAGCAACTTACGATGCCACCCTGGATATAGATGTCGATTACGAATATGCCGGCCACTGGGTTCCAAATGAAGCCCAATGTCGGGCAAATTTGATGCAGTGGCTTATCAATAAACGTGGAATTTAATTTGATTTGATGTTATGATTTTTAAGACTAAAGGCCCCGGTATTGCTCCGGGGTCTTCTTTATTCTGCCGTAGAATTAGAAAAGACTTTTATAGGAGTTTTTGTGGCAGTCACAAATGGTTACGCAACACTAAACCAAGTTAAAGCGGCACTTCGCATTACTGATAATGTCGATGATTCACTTTTAGAGATGGCAGTTGAATCTGCATCACGCGCCATCGATGGCCATGCCATGCGATCCTTTTATTCTTCCGGAACTGCAACTCGCATCTATGCAGCAGACAATTGGGATGTTGTTTATATCGATGACTTAGCCGGAACTGCAATAACACTTTTAACTGATCCTGATGAAGATGGAACTTTCGCAATTACTTGGAAGCCATCCGATTACCAACTTGAACCAGTAAATGGTGTTGCTGATGGATTAACAGTTCCCTATACTCGCATCCGCGCAATTGGTGATTATGCATTCCCGGTACTTTCAGAACAGGCACTTGTTAAAGTAACTGGTGTTTTCGGTTGGCCATCAGTTCCAAGTGCAATTGTTCAGGCGTGCGTTATCCAGGCATCAAGAATTTTCAAACGCTTAGACTCGCCGCTTGGCGTGGCCGGCTTCGGGGAACTTGGCGCGATCCAGGTTACTCGTGATCTTGATCCGGATGTTGCACAACTTGTAAGCCCATATCGCAGAATGCGGAACTTGGCATAATGGCAAATCTTTCAGAACTGCGAACTGGAATTGCAACCAACCTTGCAACAATTTCAGGGTTACGCACTGCGGCAACCATTCCAGATAATCCAAATCCACCTATTGCGATCATTACTCCCGATGGCATCAGTTATGACGATACTTTTGGCCGGGGAATGCAAGAATATCGATTTACTGTCACAGTGTTAGTTGGATTGGTCGCAGAACGTTCAAATCAGAATAAGATTGATGGGTACTGTTCATCGACTGGATCAAGTTCAATCAAACTAGCGGTTGAATCTGATAAATCGTTGGGCGGTAAGGCATTTGACGTGAGAGTAAGTGAAATGAGAACTTATTCATCAGTCAATGTTGGTGATGTAAAATATTTAGCAGCAGAGTTCATAGTTCTCTGCTACGCAGACTAGGAGCAAAAACAAATGGCGAAATTCGCAGCCACAGACTACAAGATCACGATCAATGGCACTAATTTCTCCACCAATCTAAATAGCGTTGAATTGGCTATTGAAAGCGATGATCTTGAAACCACTGCTTTCGGTGGCGAATGGCGTACTCGCGTTGGTGGTTTAAAGAATGCAACAGCAACACTTTCATTCATGCAGGACTTCGGAGCATCATCAGTAGATGCAACATTGTTCCCACTACTTAACACACTTGCAACTGTTGTTGTAACTCCAACTTCAGGCACAGTAAGTGCAACTAACCCTTCTTACACTGCAATCTGCTTGGTGAACCAATACTCACCATTTGCAAGCAGCGTTGGAGACATCGCAACCCTTTCGGTGACGTGGCCGGTTAGTGGCACTGTTGTACGGGCGGTTTCTTAACCATGAAGATAAACCTGCGCGTATCTTTCAATGACAAGTCAGTCGTTGAAGTCGAAGCCACTGCCAGAGATTTAGTTGCATTTGAAGAAAAGTTCAGTAAGCCGGTAACAGCACTTGAAACCGACTTTCGAATTACCGATATGTTATGGATCGCCTGGCATTGGCTAAATCGCACCGGCAAAACCGAAAAGGGTTTTGAAGATTGGTGCGATGAAGTAGATGCAATTGAAGCGAGCGAAAAAAGCCCAAAATAAAAGGACTGGGTGACCAGTCGCAACATTGGCTTATTGCTTACCTAGCGTGCGAAACGGGCATCGCTCCGAGTGTTCTTCTGGAGCAGTCGGAGCGAATGCTCTTTACTATGCAAATGTATTTACGTTGGAAAGCATCGGAGTTAAACAAAACAAATGGCCGTTAGTCCTTTCGCATCTGGTCGCGCTGGTAATGCGCAAATTGAAATCCAGATCAATGGTTTATATCCAACACTGAACAAGTGGGCCAAGGCCGATCCTATGTTCAACAAAGAAGTTCGCGCATCATCGATCGAGTTGATCAATGAAGTAGTAATCGAAGTTAAAAAGGCTGCTGCACTTGCTCCTAACCCAAGGCAGGCAATCGAATCTGCTAAAGGTTTTCGTGCGCGGCCTGATCGCGTTCCAGTTGTTCGCCTAAATGCTGGAACTAACTTCGTATCTAAAACCCGGCCAAATAGTAAACGTAAAACGAAAGTTACTCGTGGCGATGTGTTCTTCGGTTCTGAATTCGGTTCCAAGAACTTCCGCCAGTTCCCTGAAAGATCCGCACCTTATGGAGCCGGAAACCGGGGTTATTACTTCTGGCCAACCATTGAAAGAATGGCTCCAGACATTCGGGAACGCTATTTAGAAGCCCTAGATCGGATTACTGCCAGACTTGCCCGAATGTAGTTGCGCATTTGTAATACATCGGCTATTCTGCCAGTATGTACGCAGTTAAGTGGCATTCAGTCAAAGACAATAGGCCGAAGCCTTATGCCCAATCTTGGGATGAACTGGTAACGCTTTTATCTGATCACGTTGAACGTCAAGATAAATATGATGGCTATTTATACAGCGCAGTTACCTATGTCGAAAACGGAACTCGTGGCAATAAAAACTTGACCGCTATCAATGCGTTCGTTGCAGACTTAGACGGCGAATATTTAGCCGATACTTTAAAACGCCTAGAAGGTTATGAGTTCATAACGTACACAACTTACAGCCACGCAGAAGACGATCAGCACTGGCACATCGTCATTCCATTTAGTGAACCAGTTCCAAGTCATGAATGGTATTCAGTTTGGAAGCAAATGCAGGACTTCTTGGGAGTTGTTGGCGATCCGCAGACTTGTGATCCGGCTCGTATCTTCTTCGCTCCACAACATGCACCGGAAGCCGTATTTCAAACAATTCGTGGCACTGGTGAGATTATGGATCCGCCACAGTATCGCTATACAGATCGGCCACCAGTAAATAAATCACCACGCGAAAAGACTTACAAAGTCAGTCGTTGGGAATGTCGTTGCACACTTGAAAAGTACTGCTTGAAGTGCGAGATCGAACTTAAAGACATCGATTTGACTGGGTACAATGGTATGAGTCAATCCGAAATTCGCCAGGCGATACGAAGCGAATTCTTAGATTTAATGGCGGTGTCTGGCCGCTAAAGGAGTTTTGGTGGCCGTCAATTCAAGAACTTTCGAAGTAAGATTCGTTGGCGATACTAAAGGTCTAACTAACTCTTTTAAAGATATTCAAAAACAAGCAGGTTTGCTTGGTAAAAGCGTTTCATCCGCAACAAATGTCATGCGTACTGCATTGGCCGGTATCTCACTGGCTGCAATTGGTCGTGGCATTCAGCAAACAGTTATGGCGGCATCGAATCTAAGTGAATCGATTGCTAAAGCAAATACGGTTTTCAAATCAAATCAAGATGCCATCGACTCCTGGTCAAGAACAACTTCTAAAGCATTTGGTATAAATCGCCAGGCTGCACTTGAAGCAGCAG
>ERZ869925.1009-NODE-1009-length-14893-cov-4.057016_pt1 | contig 14893 bp, 26 predicted proteins | sample MGYA00579311_ERZ869925 | MGnify/ENA primary metagenome ERZ869925 (study PRJEB32216, sample SAMN09231817) | wastewater metagenome | place: USA: Maryland | collected 2016-07-30 | study: EMG produced TPA metagenomics assembly of the PRJNA472060 data set (Reclaimed...
CCTTGCCTATCTGAAAGTCGGTGAGCATTACACCTATCGCTTTAGAACTTTCAACCTTTACTTTAGGTTTAGCCTTGCCGCCCTTTACTGTTTTCCAGGTAAGGGGCAGGTCTAGGTCTTTACTAACCTTCAACCTAAAGTTGAACCTATAAGAAGTTAGCCAGTCGCCGTCGTATCTTTGCCAACGGCTAGTACTTGGGTTGCCAACTACTTCGTATAGTTCCGGGTCGAACCCTTGAAGCTTTAGAAACTCCTCGAAGTCCGGTACTTGTTCGCTAGGTAGGCCGCCAGTAATTGCGTGGCCTTCTTGCCCGTCGAACTCTAACGCGGCCCGCCAGTCTTTAGGGCCTTCTACTGTTTTGGCTGGCTTTAGATTTTCGAGCAAGAACAAAACCCCTGTCGGTGTCTAGCCAATGTTGTATCGGCTATTGTTATGCCGGCTTGCTCTCTTAGCGCCTTTTCTAATCCCTTGTGGGATACGTTCGGGTCGCTGAGTACGCTCATAAGAATTTGCTGGTCGGCTTCGCTTAGTGAGTCGTAAAAGGTTTTTACCGCGCAAGGGTAGCGACGTGGTGCTACTGCGCTCTTTAGGTTTTCTAGCATTACTGCCCTTCTCTCTGTATATTCAGGGTAAGTATTCGCTGAACTACTTCCCGAACGACACGCCGAGAAAATTAGAATAAGTAATAAGCGCACCTACGGGCATATTTTCCGCTTCGTAAACCTTGTAGGCAACTATTTCGACCACCTGAGAGTCGTCTATTAGTATTCCCGCGTCGGTTGCCGAGTCGTTGATACTTCGAATTAACTTATCCAAATCGGGTTTTGTGGTTGGTAGTTCGCGTTTTACGCTTTTAGGTCTAGGCATAAAAAACATTACGTCTAGACTCACCGGACCTAGAAAAGGTTCGCAAGATACGTTAGCCGCTTCTAGTTTCTCTTTTACGAGCCTTCTCCAAGCCGGTAGGTTTTTGTTAGCTTCCACTAAAACTATCTTCGTACCCCGACGGTATGCGTTTTTACTTCCCTGCGGTTGGGGAATACCAGGGGCGAAGACTTGAAGCATTAGCGGTAATGTTCTAACATTTGATTAGCGAAGTCTTTTAGAGCGTCCACTAATTCCGGACTTTCGACTACTAGCCAAAGGTCTTCCGGAGTTTCGTTTTGTAGCTCTAGTTCAATTCGCCAATAACTAATACCGGTGTCGCAGTCTTCTATCTTCTGAATATGCGGCTCTAAATACTCTACGGTTCGTTGGACAGTCATTAGAACGGCATACTTTCGTCGATTTTGGCGGCGTGTGCGGATTGTTGCGCTTTGGTCTTTACCTGAATTAGTCCGGCATTTTGTAGGTGGTGTTCTACTACCTGCTTTTTCTCTCCGGCCTTATTCGTGTACTCGCCAATTTTGGTACTTAGTTCCCCGTGAAGCTCTACCCAGTCTTCTTCTTGTAGGTTCATAGATTGACTCTCTGAGAACCAGGCGGTCCATAGTCGGCTAAAGGTCTTTCCGTTTACGTCGAAACTCTCCCAGACGCTAACGCGCTTACCTTCCCACCCGATTAGGTGTACGTTTCCTGCTACTTGAATTTGTGGCATTTCTCTTTATTTTCCTTTCGTGTTCGCATATATAGAAATAAATAAAAACATAGTTAAGTGTATTTATATCTAGTTATTTATTTATTTCTATATATTTATTTATATCTATATATTTATATATATATATAGAAGTCTAGTTTTGTTTTTCTATTCTGTCGATAATGTCGCGGATAAGTTTTCCTAAGTCCGGGTCTAAATCCTTGAACCTTAGGTATTCCTTCCAGAGGCCAACTAGCGCCCTAGAACGCATATCCTTTAGGCCGTGTTCGTAGCCGGTGTTATATGCTTTGGCTAACTGAAAATCCCAAGTGTCTTTTTTACTGTTTTGGCTGTTTGCTGTTATCATCTTCTTACCCTTTCGTGGTTATGGGTTCCGACGTGTTCTCTCTCTTTGGTCGGTTTGGGGGCTAGGTTTTCTCTGTGCCTGGCCCCCTTTTCTTTTACTTCTTGTCTAGTGACTTCGCAATATCTTTAATACTTTGAAGTAGTTCAGCGTCGGCCCCTGCGGCTTCCGCTTCCTTGTAAAGCGCACGGAGTCCGGGGAGGTTTTTAGTTCCGGCTAGTACGGTTGCTTCTTGCGCGAAGTTTTTAGTTTTCGGCGCTTCTACTACGGTACGAGTCATCTCCTCCCGGCTAGGTCTAATAGCTTTTCCGGTATTTGACTTGGCCTGGAAATTTAGCGTCGCGAGCACTCTGCCCAGGGCGGACGTGGCGCAATTTTCGACCGCGAATTTCACCAGTTGCCCGCTAGTGCGTGACTCACGCGCGAAGTCAATAGCGGCCGGACGTGGGTCTTCCCTGTCGGTGAACGCTAAAGCTTTAATTACTACTTCGTCGGCGTTGATTAGGACTATCTCGGTGTGTAGACGACCTGCGGGATAGGTCTTCCAAAAAGCGGCCACCCTGTCGGCCACCGGTTCGTACGAGTCTAGAAAACTCATTTAGTTATTTCCTTTCGTGAAAGTGAGGTAAGGCTTGCCCTCGCCCCTGGCTTGTAATTGGACGATTGGTACTCCGTTTACGGTTCCAACTCTAGCGCCGTCCATTTCGGCTAGAGCTAGGCTTTTATATTTTTGTAGGTTGCGCTCGGCCCCGTCGAATATCTGTTTGGCCGCTAGTAGCTCTATGCCGCAAGTTAGTTCTACTTGCCGGTCTTCGATACCTGGCGTAAGTTCCCGGATAGTTTGGTAGGTCGAGTCGCTACCGTCGTAGGAAGGAGGTGTTTCACCGTCTAGCAAGGCACAGAAGGCGATTACAGCCGCTTTCACGACCTCCATAAGGGAATTATCCCACTCGACAGTAAAGGCCCTCACAGAGCCACCAGTGACCGCGTAGAGGGTAGCGGGGTTTGTTAGGCCCGTTACGAACATATACCACAGTACTTGGTATTTGTAATGTAGGGGAATTTCGGTCCAATACTGCGAAGTGTGCTTTATTTCGAGTATGGATAGGTTCCCGTTTTGGTCTTCTATAATCGCGTCCGGGTTGGCCCTAAAGCGTGGGTTTTCTAAACTTGCGAAGGTTAGGTTTTCGTGGTATACGGTGATAGTCGGGTATTCCTGCCTAAAGGCTTCGACTATTCCAGGCTCTAGGAGGTTCCCCAACCGCATAGCCATAGTTGCCGGAGGTTGTTCGATTAGTCCTAGCTTTTCGTAAAACAAAGTCACGGCTGACTTGTACGGAGATAAATTCAAGATACTAGCGACCTCGCTACCGCCTATACCTGATTGGCGTTGCTCTAGCCACTCGTCGCTACCTGCCGGGTAAGTTCCAATTAGTACGCACTTACCCACGTTTTCTACCCTGTCCGATATCTTCACTTCTTCACTCCGTAAGGGGTAAGAATATCTTCCAGGTCTTTCTTATCTATCCTTATGCCGCGCCCGATACGGTAAGCGGCCAGGGTTCCGGCGACTATCCAATTACGAATAGTGTTCGGGTGAACGCCCATAAATTTAGCGCTCTGATTTATTGTTAGTAGTTCCATAGTGATAGGGCCGAGTTTCCCCGGCCCCTCTCCCTTCTTTTAGTTGCTTCGTCCGTAGACTACAAAGCCTTCTACGTGTCGCTTGCTAACTTCGCAGTATGTTCGGTAGACGTTGGCGCATACATAACCAAGTTCGTTTAGGTAATCTTGCGCCGTGCCTGGCAGATAACCCCAATTTACAACTAAGACTTCGTTAGCGCCCGCGGTTGGACCAACCCATTTTTCTACGTCTATGCCTACTGGCTCATCACCCTTCTTTGGGAAGTTTGCCTTGTAAAGTTCGCGGGCTACTGAACTGGCGGATACTGATTTAACTAGTTTCATTTTCTTATTCTCTTTCTCTGTTTATACCAGGCTAGGTGCTTCTAGGTTTCTTAGTAGTAAGTCTTCGATTACTGTTAGTCGCTTTAGGTCGGCGATTTCGTATTTGTCTAGTTCGTCATTACCGGCTAATGCGCCTTCTGTAATTTGAATTGCCCAAAGTAGGGCCTCAATTTGGCGGTTAGTTAGCTTTACTGTTTTCATTTGTAACCTTTCTCTGTTGTAATAACAACCTATCACAACCAAACACCAAGTCAAGCAATTTCTAACAAATTTTCTATAACAAATTGGTAACGCAAAAAACCCCGTATTTACGGGGCTTGCGGGGGTATTGTTACTTACTTGCCGGGGATTTCGGGCGTGTCGATTACGGTAAAGTCTTCGTCCTCGAACTCGCCTTGAGGATTGTTAGCCTGAGTATTCTGCGCGGCCATAACCGTAGCCAGGAAGGAAAGAAAGGCGGCGGTAGAGGTAAGAATAGCTTGGCTTTGTTCGTCGGTTAGGAGTCCGGCAATAACCAGAAGCGGTACTACTCCGGCGACTGCGGCGTAAATTGCCTTGCGGGTTTTAGGGGTAAAGCGCATTTTAGAACTCCAATACTTTTAGCGGGTCGATTGTCTTGCCTATAAAAACGTGTTCGGCGGCTGGGCCTACGGTTAGGTGGTCGTGTGCGCCGCGTGAACAACTTCCGGTATTGCCTACGAGTCCGGCAATATCTTCGGCTTTAATTTTATCGCCCGACTTCCATTTAGGTTTTTTCTTTAGGTGAGAGTGTGCGGCAAACATTACTTTACCCTTGTGTAAAAAGCGGTAGCTGATTACCCAACCTAAGCAGTCACTCCAACGAACGAACATTACCGTACCGTTAGCGCCGAAACGAATAGGATAACCTGCGGGTACTCCGAAGTCTAGCCCGCGGTGTGGGTTGGGGCGGTTTTCGGTAGCACCGTAAAGGCTAGTAATAGTTCCCTTAGGGAAAGGCGCTCGCATTAGATACCTCGAACAATAAACGCGACGATAGCCGCGGTAATTCCCGCCGTCATAATTGACTGAACTAGAGCATTACTCCAATGCGCTTTTTCTAGCTGTCTAATACGTTGCTCGAAATCGTCTAATTTCTTTTCAATGTCCGACACGATACGTAAAATTAGTGCGGTATTACTTGGCGGGCGTTGCTCGCTCATTATCCCGCAATAGCCTTAATTTCGTCTTCGGTTAGACCTAGCGCGGCAAGCTTAGATAGCGCTGATTGTCTAGCGGCTTCCTTAGCTTCGGCTTCGGCGTAAATTTCCGCATTTTTTGCGTCGATAATTTCCATTTCGGCAATTTCTTCTGCCGTCATTTCTCTAGTAACTTCTTTGCCTGTTTCGCTATTTACAATAGTAATTGTATTTTTTGCTTTACTCATTAGCTAACTCCGTATACCTGATAACTGCCGCTAGTTACAAAACATTGAATTTGGTCAATAGGGCTAGTCGAACTTGACCTAATAATTCCAGCCAATTCAACATAGCGGGAATTTCCACTCTGAGGGCTACCATATCCCATAAATTGTCTAGGCCCAGTATTTGCGTATCCCCATAAGTCAATTATAAGTTGGCCATTTCCCGGCGTTACTGAATTAAATTCAACAATAGAAAGAGTAGAGACATCATTAGAATTTTGAAAGCTCCAACTACTTCCGTTATATTCATCTTTCCAATAATTGACATTTTGTAAAGTTCCGTTATTAGCAAACCCAATATTAAATTGGTTAGTTAATCTGTAAACATTGGTTAATACAATTCTTAAAGCTTTGTAAGACTGATTTAGAGAGCTTATGTTGGTATTTCCCGAAAAAGTTCCGCTAGCCAAAAGAGTCATACCACCGCCACCGCTAGGAGTTGTCCAAGTAGCAGTAGTTCCATTAGAACTAAGAACCTGCCCATTAGTTCCAATACCCAACCTAGCAACCGAAGCATTTCCGTTACCTACAATTAGGTCACCCGTTGCGGTAACAACTGATTTTAGTATTGCGTTTGAATTATCGTTAATGTTCACCCACGCGCTACCGGTCCAACCCTCGTACGCGTTAGTGTCTTCCAAATAGGTAAGCATACCTTCCTTAGGTGAAGGTATTGCGGTACTTCTTGCGGTTGAGTTAGCGAACGTCATTACCGCCTGGTCCATTAGGTAAGTGTCGATATCGCTCGCGGGTAACGGATTACCGTTAGCAAATTCTTTATATGGCATTTTCTAAGCCTCTTTCCATACGTCTAGTGTAGTTAGCCAATTATCGGGGTCTATGAAGTGGCTAACACGTGTTACGGTGTAGTAATCGTCCACTTCTAAAATCCCTTCGTTAAATTTAACCCCGACTAATTGCCCGGGCTTGAAAAAGGCCGCTTCGGTTAGGTCGCCTAGTCGGTCTTTCGTTAGTGTTTCCACCTGGTCCACTAACGAAGTTGGGTACTGCTGAAATACTAAGTCGGCCCACCTATTTAGTTCGTCCAAGTCGGTCGTATTTAGTGTTACGTCCTGCGCGTACCTACCGTAAAGGTCGATACTGTCTTGGTTTTCCCTAAGTGTGCTAATTGTATCATCAGACTCAAGAATAACTTTTAGCGAATTGTATACGGTGTTTTCGCTTGCGCTAGTCCTGATATCCGTCATACATAAATGGTACGGTTCGCCGTGATTGTTCCCGATTACAGGGGTTCCAGTTGGGGGCGTCGAAGACTGCGGGCGTGGTACAAATACGAACTCCTGCGTAGCCGGGTCTAGCCAGAATAGCCCTAAACCTACTTGAATAGCTTCGTAGATTAATCCGCTAGGTATAACGTCGGTAAGAATTGTGCTAGGTATTTCACCGCCAGGGTCCGAACTCTCTGCGTTCATAGCCGTACCGAATTGGTCGGCGATTAGCTCTAATTGCTCGTACGGTGTTACGTAGCCAGGGTAACCGGTGTCGCTGTCGAAGATTGGTAAACGCGTGTTTACTAGACGCTTGAAGTTATCGAAGGCAGTAACCGTCATTAGGTTATTACCGTCTTTGTCGTAGGTGGTACTTATGTTGTCTATAACTCCGGACCAGATAACTTCATCTACCGCACCCTTTACTAATCGGACGCGCATTAGTACGCCGGGTCTAAAAGCGGGGGTATAGTTCGGGTCGAATTGAAGCGATTGTAAAGTAAGTTGCGCTTGCCCTGGCGACGGCTGAAAATAAAGTTGGTCTTCAACTTGCCCGCCTATGCTTAGTTGCGCTTGCGAAATTACGCAACCTAAATCAGTCCACCTAAACGAACTTTCACCCAATAGGTCCGGGCCGCCTAGCTCTGAAATACCAATAGTGAATACCCCGCCATAACCTAAAACGTTAGGGCCGCCTAGTTTGCTAATGCCAATTACAAATAGGTTTTCTCCACCACCGGCAAGGTAAAACTCTACCTTTAGGTCGGTAGCAATATCGAAATTTGAAATAGTTGGCACTATCTAATCCTTAGAGCTGAACCCTGCGATTTTAGACTATCGTTTAAAGCTTTAGTTACGTCTTCGGCGTTTACCGTGGCGCGGTTAATGTTTATGTTTATTGTGCCAGGCTTTGCCGGTACTGGTGCCATAGACTTAGGCGCTACCTTAGTCTTACCCACGTCTAGAATACCCTGGTAAGTTTCTGCCGCAATTTGTTCGGGCGTTGTAAACGGCGTGGAGGTTACTCGCTGTATGTTTTGCTTGCGCTCAAATTCCTCAATGGCAGAAAGCGCGTTTTTAGTGTTCGAATAAACAATAGCCATACCACCGGCAATTAGTCCAAGTCCGGCAACAATGCCAGCTACGTAGGGGTGTCCGGCGCTAAATATCAACATAGCGGTTTTCAAGATACCCAACCCAATTACCAAATTAGCAACGGCTGTAATGACTGCGCCAAAGCCTTTTTCTCCGGTCAGGTTTTCTAGTCCGGGCATTACTTGATTTGAAATAAAACCTAGTAGGTCGCCTAACCCTGTAATAATCTCTACTACGCCGTCTACTATTTCTTGTAGTTTTTCCTGGCCTTCGGGCGTACTTAGCCAGGTAGAAAATTCGGTAAGGATTGGTAGAAGCGCCGTACCGATTTGTTCCTGTAACTCGCCAAAAATAATTTGGAGTCTTGCGTAAGGGTCGGTATCTGCCGCCGCTTTAGCCGCACCGCTAAACATCTTTTCAAGTTCGGCAATAGGGTCTATGGCATCTTTTACGCTAGGCACTAACTTACCTAATGCGCCGTTGCTTCCGGCAAGTGACTTAGACATAGCCATTACTACGGTGTCTAGGCTTTTACCGGTTCCCGCGGCTACGTCGGTAGCAATAGCCATAAGACGCATAGCCTCATTTGTGTCTTTAGTAGCTAAAGCAAGTTTAGAAAAGGCCGGGCGTAATTGGTCGTCTGCGATAGAAGTAGTTATTTGAAGCTTGCCAATAAACTTCTCTACGCCGTTTACTGTATCGTCGGTTGCCTTTAGATTGTCTTGTAAGGCCTTAGTAAGAAGCGCTTTACTCTTAGCGTCTTCAATAGCGGCTTTAGTAGAGTCTTTAAATTCGTTTACCAGGAAGGCTAAAGAAAAGCCAACTCCAATAGCACCTAGCGCGGTGTTGATACCTTTACTAATTTTCTTTGCGTTGTCATCTAAAGAATTAAGCGACTTTTCCGAACCCTTAGTAGCGTCGGCTAGTTTCTTGAACTCTCCAAGAATTTCGACATTTAGAACTAAGCTACCTGCCATTACTAACCTTCCTCTACGGCTTTTATGAAAGCCTTATACTCCGCCATACTTAACGCTTTAGCTTCGCTTGGCTGTAATCGAGTCGCTAGGCAGAATTTGTCTAGTCGCTCGGCGCTAAGTTCTATTATTCTTTTTTTGAGTTGTCGCCCGTTAGAAAACTTAGGGCTTCCGCCTGAGTGACTTTTTCCGTGTCTTCAAATTTTAGGTTCGCGTCTTCGCGTCTTTTAGCTACGTAATAAAGCACCCGTAGCGCCCTACCCTTAGGCTTCCCGTCTTTAAACGCGCTGTCTATTGAGTCGTTTAGCAGTAGCTCAACTTGCTCAATTTCGCCTAGCGTTAATTCTTCAAATTTAATCATTACTCGCCCTTCGTGGTGTATTTGTTAATTAGCTTTTCCATTTCTTCGAAGTACTTTTTAAATACGTCGTCGCGCTTTATTTTAATTGCTTTAGCGAAGAAAGGATTAGGTTTTATGTTCTTTCTAACGAAGTTTCTCTTATCATAAAACCAACCCCAATGAATAGGGTTCGCATAAGGTACGGTTCGGTTATTTCCCGCCTGTACCCTTACCGCACCACTCCCCAAAGCTGAAACTTTGATAGAGTCGCGCAGTCGGCCAGTACGAACCGGGGCAAGGCCTTTAGCCTCGCTAGCTACTATAAAACCGGCTTCTTTTCCTGCGGCTCTAATTTCTGCCGCCGGACTTCCGATAGCCTTAAGTCCTCTAGTAACCTGGCGAAGATTTTGTATCTTTACCCCGTTCGCCTGATTAGCCATAATTAGGCCGTTACTATCTCCACGCCGTAGTAGATATCGTTAGCGGGGTCGTGTACCGCGTTGTCTACTGTTAGGGTCACGCTGAAAGTAGCAGTTTCGTTACTGTTTAGCGCAAGTGGTGGTAGTTGGTCGAACTTTACCGTACCTTCATAGTGCGGCTCGTTGCTTGTAGCAGTTGCGTTACCGTTAGGTGCGATAGTGAAAGTTCCGGTTGTACCGAAGTTTGCCCATAGAACGCGGTATAGAGAAGAAGCGTCACCGGAAGTAATTCCGTCTAGGGTTAGCGCCCACTCTCCGCCTACGCGCTGTTCGCAGAAAGTCTGAACGTCGCCGGGTGCGTCTTGAAGTTCCAACGAAACTACCGTAGCGTCGCAAGCGTACTCAGTAGCACCGATTAGAAACTTAATGTTTTGGGCTTTAATTCTTGTAGAAGTTGCCATTATGTTTTTCCTTAAAGTGTAATTTCTAGTTCTACGCTTATGTTCGCAGAAAGATAGTTAGCGTTGTTGGTCGCCATTTCGTAGGGTTCGTTTACGGATATTACTCGCGCATATCTTGGCATAGCTAAAAGAATTGCTTCTATCGCTTCGTCTAGTTTTTCGCTTGCCTGTTTGTTAGTGGCAGTTGCGGCAACTACTACGAGTTCTAAATTCATTTTGTACTCATTACCCAACGTACTAGGCGTTAGGTATGGGCTTGCCGTGTTAATGATTACGATTGGCGGGGTAATTCGTTCGGGGATATAATCCACGACGGTTACCCCGGCAGTATCTAAGTCAAGCTTAAATTCTGCCTTCGCCAACGTAATTTCATTACTCATACTGCGTACCCTACAAAGGGTAGAAGTAATGGATAGACGGCCGTCATAGGGTCCTTACCCATACGTACCGGCTGTCCGTCCATACTTGCGAATTGTGCTATACCGTTGGGCGCACTTCTGCGGTGGTAGATTTCGGACGCGCAGATAAGAATAGCTTGGTTGTGTACGTCGTGGGGTACGTTATCACTTTCCCCAATGTAGTTACCAACTAATGCGTTACCTGCGTCTAGGCAAGACTCAATAAAGTCGCCCGTTTCTTCCGTGCCTATATAGGCCTGTAAGTCTGCTACCGTCACGTGCGCCATTTAGAACCTACTAAGCGGCTACGTCTAGCTTAACGATTGCGCCAACTCTAGGAGTACCGATAGCCATATATCCGTATACGCTAACGCTGTCTTCTAGGGTTGTGATATCGCCAGAGGTTAGGCGGACTGGCGCACCTGCGGACTCCCACGTAATAACCGCGGCGGAGTTAGCTAGAAATACGTTGTCGCCTGTAATGGCAGGGTCTACGATAATTGGCAAGCCAAAGATAGAACCGGATAGACCAGGTACGTTAGCGCTTCCAACGGTGTTAGAGCCGTCGCCGTTTGCGGATAGTGCTAGTCGTCCGTCAGTTGCGGCAACCTTTACCATTTTTACGTAACCGGAAGTACCAGTAAGAATAAACTCAGGGCGTAGGCCGGTGTTTACGAAGATGTAAGCAGAAGCGTTAGCAATTCCCTCGGCTAGTGAGCTTGGGGTCTGGCCGTCTGCGTCGAATACCTTGCCGGTGTAGTCTAGGCCCTCAACTGCGGCCACTACTGCGGCGTTGGTTGCGTTCGCGTAAGCGATAGATAGGCCCTGGAATACCTGGTTTAGAGTGTCCACGGTAGCGCGCTCTACATACTGGCGGCTGAAGCTTGTGTAGCCTCCCATAGTGGTTACGCTTGCGGAAACTGTTTCAAAGGTTAGGTTACCGAACTCTAGAGCGGTGTTTTCGGTTGCCTGAGCGTCTACTGCCAAAGTGTTCGAGTCGATTTTTACGTACTCGACAGATAGGCCAGAGCCAGGAAGGGTACCGCGAGAGAAAGCCGATACGGTTGGGCGGTTGTTGTTAATTAGAGTGTCTACGTATCCAACGAACGGAGGCAGAATTGCCGCGTCGGCAGAAGTAGAAGCGGCGCGGGCTAGTGCCTTTGCGTCTTCGTCACCCTTGAGTAGTGCCTTAGCGTACTCGCCCTGAGAGCGGATAGCCGGGGCAACTGCCGCGGGAGTGTTTGGGGTAAGTCCGGCCTCGACTACGCGGCGCAATTCCGCTACCTCGTCTTGGACAGAGCGTACCTCTAGTTCGATATTCTCGGACATAGATTTACTTTCTTGTTCGTGAAGTACTGCTACGGGTTCGGGTTGAACCTGTTCGCTTCTTACTTCGGTTATGTTTGCGCCCGCAAAAGCCGGAATAGCCACTACGGATACTTCTCGTAGGTCTACCTTCTTGCGGATAATCGTTGAACCCTCTCGCTCTGTTTCCACAGGGAAAAAGCCCACCGAAAATTTATTTAGAACTCCGTCACGCATAAGCGTTAGGATTTCGTCGCCGCGTGGTGTTTCTGATACCTTCGCACGAATTTCAAAACCGGCTTCGGTGTCGCGGCCTTCTACGACTTTACCGATTGGGTCGGAGTGGTCGTAAAATAGTTTTACGTCTTCGACGGTTTCAATAGCGCCAGGAATAAAGCGCTCTTTGACTCCACCGCCTAAGTCTGCTTCGCCGTCATAAGGTACGGCAAGTCCAATAATTACGCGTTCCTCTACGTCGGCCCGCGCCTCAAAACTTCTAATTTCCATTTCAGGCATTTAGGCCCTCCTTCTCGCGTACTTCGTCTACGGTTAGGAAACCTGCGCGAAGTCCGACCTCGTAATAGTTGTAGCGTGTTGTAACGTCTGCCCTAAATAGGTGTTGCCAGTCGAACTCGACGCGCGTACCTCTAGGTAGGCAGTTGCTTAGAGCGTCGCTGATTGCGTCGCAGTAAGCGCTAAGTGTTGTTTGATAGAAAACCTTCGCTTCGTCTTGGACGTTGCTATAAGTGTCGCTTCCGCCTGGTACGGTAGTTACCAACATACGCGCCGGTACTCCGAATAGACGCGCAATACTTACGGTGTTCTGCTCGACGATATCGGTAAATAGTGCTTCGCGTGGCGATAGTGCTACCTGCTGATAATCGAACCCGTTTCCGAGTACTGCTATCTGGCGGTTCTGCTGTTTGTTGTGCCAGTTATTAGTAATTGCTTCCGCTTGCTCTGCGTTCAAAGCTTGCGAAGTCTTTAATACTCCGGTTGGTACTCCGGCTTGCGTAAACCAATTCTTAGCGTAGTCGCGTAGGTCCAAAGCGGCGGCGACGTCTGCGCGGGCGGCCTCGATAGGCGCAATACCACGAAGGTTACCAGTCTTGCTAAATAGTTTTAGGTGTTCAATTTCGGTAGCTGTATAGGTCTTGCCCATATAGTCATAAACGACGCCTTTAGTAATGTCGTTTTGGTCTTTGTATCGGACCGCGACGCCGGCGGCTGGCAATAGGGTTAGATTGTTTACCTGTCCGTTGCTACCGTAAGACTTGTACCAAAACGCGTTACCCTCTAGTGCCAGACTTACTACGGTTTGGTAGAAGAAGTCGCGGCGAGTTGTAGTGATATCTGGCTTATTTACCAGTACCGGATTTTCAATTAGTAGCTCTACTCCGGTTGCGAACCGGTAAGTACGAATAGGCATTTTGCTAATCGGTGTTGCGATAATCTGTACCGCTCTGTAAACCGCCGTTAGGGTTAATGCGGTGTCGGGAGTTACTACTGCCGCTTCTCTAGTTGGTACTGTCGGTTGGGCGGCTCGCCTTTCAACCTGCGGGCTAAATAGGCGTTGCCAAAGTGAGGCCATAAATTTATTCCCTTAATACACGTGTGAAATTAGTATACGCCTATTCCGTTATCTTCGGCGCGTGTCGAAACATATAAAGCCATAATTGTAGCAAGAAGCGCGTCTATTTCGCCAGTACTCTCCTTGCGACTTATTAGCCAAGTTTCCCCGGAGTACTTAGCAACTCCGTTAGGTGACTGAGCAATTAGCAACGGGTCGTTATTATGTTTAGCTTTTCCGGTGGTGAATAAGGCATAGACGACGCTACACGCGGCGCTAACCTCTTTCGTCCAAAGCTGATAAGTTGGAATACCGGCCAACTTTAGACGCTTCCCTAAGCCTGGTAAAGCGCGGTCGTCTAAGGCAATAGCTCGCGGCGTGTAATCCTGGTAGAGCTTTACTAGCGTATTGAATAGCTGAGTTTCGTTTGTGTTTACGAAAGTCTGTACTAATTCCGTGTGGTGTTCGTCGCCGACTTTATTCGCGTAGGCTATTGCCGCGTGTTCCCAATTCTTCGCAATATCAACGGCAAAGACTCCGCCAGTTTGAGGCGGGTTAGTTTTAGTTCCGGCCTTTCTGAATACGTCGCTAGGTATCCACGATTGAACCGTTCCACTTATGAACTGATTAAGTCGGTAACGTCGGGCCTCGTGTTCGGGCAAAGTCTTTAGGTCGCTTAGTACTTCGTCTATTGGAATACGTCCGGCGGCTATTGAAGGGTTAGCAGTCTTTAAAGCCTCTATGTCGTCTACCCTTGCGTGTTGCGGCGCTTCCCAAAGAAAGAAGCCAAAGCGTTCTAATTCCGGGTCGCCGCTCGCGGCTTTCTGTCCGGTCTTGTAGAGGTCGATTAGCGTAGTACTGTTTTGGTCGCCGGCTGTCGTAATCCCGATTACCATACCGTCGCGACGTTGGGCGGTTCCCAAAACTGCGGCGGACCACATACCAGACTTAGCTAGGTGAAGTTCGTCGAATAGGCAAAGCGAAATAGGAATACCCTGTAACGCGCCTTCCTTAGCTGGCTTCACGTCGTAACGGCTTGCGCCGTCGGCGGTGACTATACCGCGCGACTCGGACGCCTTTTTAAAGCGTTTGTTTAGGTAGGGGTTATTTTGAATTACGAATAGTACGCGATTGTAAATAATTCGGGCCTGGTCTATTGACGAAGCAAGACTTAGAACCTGCGCCCCGCTCGCCTGGTGTATTAGAAGTCCATAGACTCCGAGAATAGCGCCTAGTAAGCTCTTACCATTTTGGCGGCCTAGCGATACGACGGCTTGCCTGTACCTAAGTTGTCCGGCGTTGGGGTGTCCGTCCGGGTAGCGTTCGAGTAAGTGGCGAAGTAGCCAACGTTGCCACTCGTCTAGTTCTATGCCCTCCGGGTTTTCCGGTGAGCGCCAGGCAACCTTCACCAGTTCCGCTAACTTATCGCCGTCGCTAGGAAAGTCTTCACTAAGCGGCGGCGTGTAAGTCGTCGGCAGTTGAAGCATTAGCGCGTAAGTAATTCGGCTATCGGGTCGAACTCTGTCTTATCTGCGTTTAGCTGTCGCTGTAATTCGAGTACTGTCTTACGAAGCTCTGCGGCCGTAGACGTGTGCGGGTTTAGGTCGAACTCGTGGGCCAGTTTCAGGGCCAAGCCGGAAAGTACTCGCTGTTCAAGGTTCAAGTCCAACGGTTCTAACCAGTTTCTAATAGCTTCTTCTATCACTTCTTACGCCTTCCCAAATAATTTAAACCGTGTGCGTTAATCCTGCG